>OLQH01002489.1_pt1 | contig 10523 bp, 8 predicted proteins | sample 1672671 | NCBI WGS metagenome assembly OLQH01 (sample SAMEA3136712, study PRJEB25190) | human gut metagenome
GCCAGGTTATCCGCACGGATAACCTGGCTGCTGCCTCTTAAATTCCCTTTTTGTAAAGAAGAAAAGAATATCCGAAAGGCACTACAGCCATCACAAGGAGGCTGATCATGATCAGGATGGACGGAAGACCCGTTACGGAAACCACCAGGATCCAAAGTCCCTCCAGAATATAAAGATATCCGGCCAGATGATGGGTTTTGTTCCAGTTTTCCTCACTGTTCAGCGTCCAGGGACATTTAATCCCCATCGTATAATTCTGTCTGCACTTCGGCAGATAATTCCCGCAGACGATCAGGAGAATTCCCAGCAGAACCGGCATAATCATGTCCACTGCCACCTCCTGTCCAAGCCCTGCCGCGATGGTGATTATCATGGTAACAAATCCCAGCACCGGAATCAGCCACTTGAAAAACACCTTCAGAACCGGCGCATAGTTTTTCTTCTTCGGATCATTTTCCATTGTAATCTGAACCAGAAGATTCAGACCGGTGAGAATCCCCGGAAGGCCGAAACAGGCAAAAGCCCGGGATGCCCAGCCATTCGGCCCTGCACTGTCCCAGTGAACCGGCACCTGAGCGGGAAGCTGGTCATAAAAATACGCCCCGATCGCCATGGGAATGAGACAGACTATGGTAGTAATCATCAGTTCTTTATATTTCTTCATCTTTTTTCCCTCCAAATTGTGATACCCACAACATAATTTCCTCAAAAACTGATACGTTGATCTCGTAATAAATATAATTCTTATACTTTGTCTCACAAATCAGGCCCGCCTTTTTCAGCTGTGACAAATGATAAGAAACCGTCGCCTGGGCCATGTCAAACCGGGATGCGATCTCCCCTGCTGACATCTGGCCTTCTTTCAGCATAGTCAGAATCTCTCTTCTCACCGGATCTGCCAGCGCTTTAAAGGTTTCCTGAAATCCCATTTTCTTCCTCCTTGCATTTCTATTTAGAAATATTTCTAAATAGAAACTACCACAATTTTCCGTATTTTGCAATAGCTATTTAGATTTTTTTCTAAATAACTTCGTGTTCCCTCAGAAATTCCAGCTCTTTCTGATAACCCGGCAGTTCATTGGGCGTCTCCAGATAAAACGGCAGGTGCTTTAACTGAGGATGGTTCACAACCCGCAGCAGTGCCTCCGCTCCTAAAAATCCTTCTCCCAGTTTTTCATGGCGGTCTTTATGGCTGGCAAAGGGATTTTTGCTGTCATTTAGATGAACCGCTTTCAGCCTGTCCAGCCCGATTACCCGGTCAAACTCTTCCAGAACCCCGTCCAGATCCTGTACAATATCATACCCCGCATCATAGACATGGCAGGTATCCAGGCAAATGCCCATATGAGACTGAAGTTCTACCCGATCCAGGATCTCCCTCAGCTCCTCAAAGCTTCTTCCCACTTCCGTTCCCTTGCCTGCCATGGTTTCCAAAAGTACAGTGGTGTGCTGCTCCGGTCTCAGAATCTGGTTCAGAAGCGCTGCGATCTGACGGACCCCTTCTTCCGCCCCCTGGCCCACATGACTTCCCGGGTGAAAATTATAGCAGTTTCCCGGAAGATACTCCATCCGTTCCAGGTCATCTGCCATGGTCTCCAGTGCAAATTCCCGCGTTCTCTCCTCTTTGGAACAGGCATTCAGCGTGTACGGGGCATGGGCCAGAATCTGACCGATCCCATGCTCCCCCGCAAACTGCAGGTATGCTTTTACATCTTCCGGATCGATCGCCTTCGCCCTGCTCCCTCTGGGATTCCTGGTAAAAAACTGAAAGGTGTTCGCGCCAATCTGAAGCGCTTCCTTCCCCATATGTAAAAAACCTTTGGATGATGATAAGTGACATCCCGCTCGCAACATTTTCTTCCTCCATTCTCTTCTTTTACAGGTATACCCGGTGATAGGCGATTCCCAGCCTGCGAAGCGTCTCTTCCTCCCGGGTCTGACAGGTAAAAAGGATCACCTGTTTTTTATGTTCTGCAAGCCACCGAAGGGCAGCCTCCAGCCTTTTCTGATCATACATGGCAAACATTTCATCCAGGATCAGAGGCAGTTCCTCCTCACACAGGATTTCCCCCGCCGCCATCCGCAGGGCAAAATAGAGCTGTTCCGCCGTTCCCTGGCTGACCTGATCCAGAGTCAGACTGTAATCTCCTGTATGGAGTACCGGACAAAATCCCTCCTCCAGGACAACGGTTCCATATTTTCCCCCCGTCAGCTCTCCCATAATCTCTGAAATTCTCTTCTGAAGCCTGCCGCCATACCGGTTCTGATGCTCCGCCGCCAGTTTCTCAATCCGGCCGTGGGCCAGTCTGATCCCTTCCAGAACCTGATCCTGCTCCGAGATCTGATTTCTCTTCTCCAGACATTCTTCATAATCCGCCTGCAGATTTTCCCGCTCTGTACGCTTCTCTTCCAGCGTTTCCCCAATCTTCTGAAGACTGCCTTCCAGCCGCGCCTTCCGGGTCTTCCGCTCCATCTCTTCTTCCCGCTGCCTTGCTTCTTCGGCCCGCTTTGCCCTGCCCCGGCGAAGTCTCTCCGCCTCTTCCTTTTTCTTCTTCCGGTAAATCAGTCCCCCACCTGCCGCACCTAAGAACAGCACCGCCAAAAGGCTGACAGCTTTCATCCAAACCGGAAGGGGCAAGAAAAAGAAAAAGAAAAGCAGAAGCAAAATCCCCGGCACCGCACCGTACAGCCATCCTTTCTTCCCAAAAGAGGATTCCGCCTCTTCCCGGTTCTCTTCCCCTTCTCTTCCATTCTGCCTCCATCCCGCCGGCTCCGCCTCCAGAGCGCACAGGCGCTCTTTCTCCTGGCGCTCCTGCTCCATCAGCCGGCTGATCTCCTCTTCCCGGTAAGCAATCTGATCTTCCAGTTCTCTCTGTCTTCTGATCAGTCCCTGCTGCTCCTGCCGCTTCTTCTCCTCTTCCTCTCTCCGCCGCTTCTTCAGGATGTCGAGCGCTCTCTTTACATCCAGCATTCCGTCGCCGCTCTCCCGGTAATTGGCCATATAATTCTGAAGCGCCTGGGACAACCCCTCTTCCGTGCGGTATTTTAACTGTCCTACAGAAACGGTATTGTCAAATACCGTCTGGCTCACCTCGCCAAAAAGAATTTCCAAATCTCCCTTTTCCGGATCCAGACGCTCGCCGTCCGTCTCACAGACCAGCTCTTCTCTCTGATCGTTCCTGGCAAATCTTCTGGTCAAGCGAAACTCCTTTCCTCCGCTCTCAAAACGCAGGATCCCCCCGTAATTTCCCGGATTCTCCCAGGGTTCACAGCGGCTGAACATATCCTGTCGGGACGCTCTTCCCCTTCCTCGCTTCATACCGAAAAGCATCGCCCGCAAAAATGCATGAAGCGTACTCTTTCCGCTCTCGTTCTCCCCATAAATCACATTGATCCCCGGGGCAAAAGAAATCTCTTTTTCCTTCAGCTTTCCAAACTGCCGGATCTTTACTCCGGTAAATCTCATACGCCTGCCTCCATCAACGCTTGAATTCCTTCAAAAAGGGCGATCTGTTCTGCTCTGCTTTCTGTCTCTCCAAAAGAATCCAGATAATCTCCCAGGAGAGTGCCCCTGTATTGCAGTTTCAGTTCCTCCAGATTATAATCCGGCCGGGTCATATCCCGGAAGTCTGCCAGATGACAGATTTCTGAAAACATTTCTTCCGAAAAGCCAAGCCCCGGATTCCGCAGCCCCTTCAGGGTAAGTTTGAAAAGATTCCTCTTTCCCCGGCGCTCCGTCTCCGCCTTCACCTGCCGGTTCACCTCATATGCCGTCATTCGTGGATCCACAGCGACCTCCAGAGGAAGATAGGATCGTTTCGCCGCCGGGACAAAGGAAAGGGAAAGCCTCCCCTGGACAAATTCTCCCTTCACATAACCATGGCTGCCCGTCTCATTTTTGTCCACAGGCTCCAGCGACCCGGGATAAACCGCCCGTTTTCCCACAGTTCCCGGCTTGTGGATATGCCCCAGCGCCACATAGGAAAATCCCATCTGCTGCAGCTTCTCTTCCCCCAGCGGCAGATGCGCCCCGTCCCCGTGTTCCATCAAAATATGAATGCCCGGTTCCCGCCCGGCTTTCAGCCCCTGATACGCCGGCATATCGATCTCCCGCTTTCTGTAACTTACACCGTACACATAGGTCTGCAGTTCCGGGAAAAAAACTCTCTGTCCCCTTCCCTCCCAGAGCCCGGTCACATTTTTACTCCAAGAAAACTTAAGATAAGCAGATTCTTCTCTCACATAGTCGTGATTGCCCGCGATCAGCACCACCCGCACTTCCGGAACAGAGGCAAACAGAGCATTCACCTCCCTCAGCTCGCGAACCAGGGGCTGTCGGTGAAAGAGATCCCCTGAAATCAGAAGAAGATCCATCCTCTCTCTTCCTGCCGTCTCGATCACACCGCGGAAGGTATCCCAGATTTCCTGTTCCCTGGCCTTTCCCCAGGACTTGTCACTGTCCGGCCGGGCGCCCAGATGCACGTCTGCCATATGAATAAAACGCATAAATCCTCCTGATACAAATTCAGCGGCTTCCCGTCCGCGGGCCGCCGCCAAATCTACTTCCTATTTACAGATCACAGTTATTTACCGTACGGGGGAAGGGAAGTACGTCCCTGATATTTCCCATACCGGTCAGGTACATCACGCAGCGCTCAAAGCCCAGACCGAAGCCGGCGTGACGGGTGCTTCCGTATTTCCGGAGATCCAGATAAAATCCGTAATCCTCTGCCTTCATGCCCGTCTCCTCAATTCTGGTCTTCAGCTTCTCATAATCGTCCTCTCTCTGGCTTCCGCCGATGATCTCTCCGATTCCCGGAACCAGACAGTCCATAGCAGCAACCGTCTTCCCGTCCGGATTCAGCTTCATATAGAAAGCCTTGATCCCCTTGGGATAATCGGTGACAAATACAGGGCACTTGAATACCTGTTCTGTCAGATAACGCTCATGTTCTGTCTGCAGATCGGTTCCCCACTCCACTTTATAGTCAAATTTGTCATTGTTTTTCTTTAAGATCTCCACCGCCTCTGTGTAAGTCACATGGGCAAACTCAGAATTCATCACATGGTTCAGGCGATCCAGAAGTCCCTTATCCACAAAGGAATTGAAAAACTGCATCTCCTCCGGAGCATTCTCCAGAACATAGCGGATCACGTATTTCAGCATGGACTCCGCCAGAGCCATATTGTCCTCCAGATCAGCAAAGGCAATTTCCGGCTCGATCATCCAGAACTCCGCTGCATGGCGGGTGGTGTTGGAATTCTCCGCACGGAAGGTAGGGCCAAAGGTATAGATATTCCGGAAAGCCTGTGCAAATGTCTCCCCGTTTAACTGACCGCTCACGGTCAGGTTTGTCATCTTATTAAAGAAATCCTGGGAATAATCAATCGTCCCGTCTTCGTTTTTGGGCGGATTAGCCAGATCCAGCGTAGTTACCTGGAACATCTCCCCCGCACCTTCACAGTCGCTTCCCGTGATCAGAGGCGTATGGACATAGACAAATCCCTGCTCCTGGAAAAACTTGTGAATGGCATAGGCGATCAGCGAGCGTACCCGGAACACAGCCTGGAAGGTATTGGTTCTGGGACGCAGATGGGTCATAGTCCGCAGATACTCCAGCGTGTGACGCTTTTTCTGCAGGGGATAATCCGGAGAGGATGCTCCCTCCACAGAAATTTCCGCTGCCTGGATCTCAAAAGGCTGCTTTGCCTGAGGGGTAGCCACCAGGGTTCCCTTTACGATAATCGCCGCCCCCACGTTTAATTTGGAAATCTCCGCAAAATTCTCCATGGCATCATGGTATACGATCTGCAGAGTCTCAAAAAAAGTACCGTCATGAAGTACAATAAAGCCGAAGGTTTTGGAATCGCGCACACTGCGCACCCAGCCGCCCACGGTGATCTCTTTATCCAGGTATGCTTCCCTGTTCTTATAAATTTCTCTTACGGTGGTCAGTTTCATTATAAACGCTCCTATTATTTATCTATATTTTTCAATCCGTCGCCGGACTCATTGCTGTTTTTCATTGTATCATCTTTTCCCTGGAAGAGAAACCCCTGATTTGCAGTTTTTACCGCAGTTCAGGGGTTTTTCGCCTATATCAGATTCTCCGGATTCAGACATTCCAGTTCGGGAACAACGAATCTTCCGTCTTTTCTCACCAGAACGTCGTCAAAATAGATCTCTCCTCCTCCGTATTCCGGTCTCTGGATCCACACCAGATCCCAGTGGATCGCCGATTGATTTCCATTGGGCGCCTCATCATAACAGTTACCCGGTGTAAAATGGATAGAACCACAGATCTTCTCATCGAAAAGAATATCCTGCATGGGATTTAGCACATAAGGATTCACGCCGATCGCAAATTCACCGATATATCTCGCTCCCTCATCCATATCAAAAATCCTGTTGATCCGCTCTGTATCATTTGCTGTGGCCTTCACAATCTTTCCGTCCTTAAATTCCAGAGAAACATTCTCATACGTGAACCCCTGATAGGGAGAAGGCGTATTGTAGGTCAGCGTTCCGTTGACAGAATCCCTCACCGGAGCAGTGTAAACCTCCCCGTCGGGGATATTCATGTGTCCGGCACAGGGAACCGCCGGAATTCCTTTGATGGAAAAACTCAAATCCGTTCCCGGCCCCACCATGCGCACTTTATCCGTCCGGTTCATATACTCCACCAGACGCTCCATAGCCTTCGCCATTTTGGAGTAATCCAGATTGCACACTTTAAAATAAAAATCTTCAAAAGCCTCCACACTGGTTCCTGCCAGCTGAGCCATAGCATTGTTGGGATAGCGGAGAACTACCCACCTGGTTTTGGGAACGCGGATCCCGTGATGAACCGGAGTCGCATAATATTTTTCATACAATTCCATCCGGTCTGACGGCACATCCGCCTGCTCTGCCACATTTTCGCTGCCTCTCACACCGATATAGCAGTCCATCTTTGACATCTCCAGACCGTCCACTTCAGCCATCAGCTGCATCTGCTCTTTCGTTGCATGCAGCAGGATCTCCCTCTGCACCTGGGGATCCGTGTAGTGAACGAAGGGAACTCCCCCTGCCGCATACACTTCCTTGATCAGCTGCCGGGCCAGATCCTTCGTATCTTTCCCGATGTGGTGGATATAAACCTTATCCCCCTCTTTTACCTCACAGGAATACTGCACCAGATTTTTTGCCAGCGTTTTGATTCTCTCATCCATTTTTCTGCCTCCTACTCTGTCTCATTTTCCAGATATGTGATAAATACATTTCCATTTTCCTCAAAAAGTTTTCGGCTGTCATCGGAAGGATAATATTTTGCCTCCCCCAGAGCCGGATAGTACAGGATCGTATTACTGGGATCGTAGCCCACCATTACAGCACTCTCCGTCTCAGAAAGCTTTACGATCACCGGATTACCACGGCTCACAAAGTAAAGTACGCTCTCCAGACTACATCCCTCCAGCGACAGCACAGTATATGCTTCCCCCAGAGCTTCCTGCAGACTTTCCGTATTCAACGGTGCCGAAAGAACCGGCGCGGGAAGGCTCTCCGGATCGATCTGCTTTCTGCTGTCCCGGTTTCCTCTCTCCCAGACATAGGACTGCTGATCCCGCAGCACAACTCCGCCGGCCGTATCCGCCTCGTTGATCGCCTGTCCCAGATTATCATAAAAACCGGTCAGTTCTCCTTTGGCATAAACAGAAAACTCAGGTTTTACCGCTCTGGTCAGTTCCAGCTCCATCCTGGTGTCTCTCTGTGGCTGGAAGAATTTCGCATAAGTCTCCAGAAGATTTCTCGTCGCCCCTGTCTTCCCGAAATCCACCTGAAAAACGGTGCCTTTTCTCTGGCCTACCGCCAGCTTTATGGAAATAGTCTCTTCCGTTTGCTGCAGATTATTCATGATCTGATCGGACGTCGTCTCCACATAAGCGCCATTTTCCCAGCGCACCCGTTTCAGTTCCAGAAGTCCCTGGGATAAAATGCCTTCCGACACCCAGATATTCTCTTCCTGATATTCTTTTACCACTTTTCCTTCCATGTTCTGAATCACCAGCTTATACATGGCAAACGTGGTATTTCCCAGACTGTCTGTGAAAATGTCTTCTTCTCTGGCAATCCCGTAGACCAGATCCTCATTCAGGAAGCCGATGGCTTTCACCCTCGTTCCCTCCTCCGCTTCTACCGACATGGTCCCGCCAGACTCAAGATCCATCACAGTCAGATGGGAGGAATTATTCTCCTCCATCTCGTCCATCCAGGCGATCGTCTGCTGGCTTCGGCTGGAAACAAAACACTTCTCCTCGATACCGTCTTTTACTACCGTGCTTTCCCCGGTATCCATATCAATCTGATAAATTGCCTTTCCCAGCTTAATATACAGATCTCCCGACTTACTCACATAGGAGAGCTGTTCCAGATCCGCCTTCAGGTATTCATAGGACTGGGCTGCCGGAAGGAAAAGCTCTTCCAGCGAAGCATTCTGCTGCGCATTGTAATGATACACCGCCGCCCCGATCTCTCCCTCGTGGCTTCCCGCACTCATATAGCCGTACACCACATAGTCCATATCTCCGTTTTCTTCCACCCGCACAATCTTGATCTCGTGGGAAAGATTCTCATTGCGCTCATCATTTTCCCCGTCTTCCATAAAACTGAAAATCCGGGTGATCTTATTGACGCTCCGGTTATAAGACCAGAGTTCTCCCTCTTCCACAAAGCTGAGAATACTTCCATTCCCATCCAGCACAAACTGGGTATCTTTCGGGGCGATTCCCAGACTGATCCCCGTACTGTTGAGAACCGGAAGATCTCCGTCAAATCTCTGCCCTGCGCTCCGGTTAAAATCAAGAAGAAGAACCTTGGACTGATCGTAACGAAGGCGGTAAAAATCCGTCACATTATAATACTCGGTCTGCCCCTCTTCGTTTTCCGCCGTAATCACATAATCCGCCTGAATACTTCCGGTCGTCTCGTTGATCTCTTTGATGGAAAATACCGCTTCCCGGTACAATTCCGGCTTTAAATCTCCCCAGCCCACCTGATCTGCAGAAGAATGAATGTCCACCGCATTAAAATTACTGTTATTCCCGCTGGAATCAGACTCCAGATAAGCGCTCAGCTCCCCTGATTTCTCCGGATCCAGACATTTCCGGTAGAACATATCCACAAATTCCAGATAGCCGCTCACATTTATCTTGGCCCGCTGCACCAGCCTGGTATAATAGTAGACCGGATCCCGGCCTTCCAGGTTGAGCTGCAGTTCCAGCAGATACTCCTGATCCATCCGAACCGGATTTCTCAGTGAAAATTCCATTGCCTGAAGATCCTCCTCAGCGGAAAATCCGCTGAGTTTTCCATTTTCCACCACATTTTCCCCGTCAATAGAACGAACCTCATAAGAAACAGAAGTAATCTCCTGATCGTAATCATCAATCAGAAGCTTCAGCTGTCTGTCCGTGGAAAGCGGCGTCAGATGATCCCTCAGTCCCTCCCCCTCCAGACGCGTCTTCGTGCCGAACATCCGGTTAACCGTATTTCCGGAAACTTCCATATAGCAGACCGGAAGGGTGGGACCCTCCATATTGGCTGTTCCCACAGTCACTTCCTGACTGAACATCTGAATAAAGAGGGTCAGTGACCCGAAAAAGACGGCCAGAAGCACCAGCGCTTTAGTAACTGCTCTCTTCATCGGCGCCTCCTTCCATCCCTTCCAGAAGCCGCTGCAGCGTGGGCTGCAGATGCAGTTCCCGCATACATTTCTCTGTCTGCTCTCTGTTTTCTTTTCTCTTTCCCGTATAAACTGCCCGGATCAGAAGATTCTTGGGCGTATGCTCCATATCTACAAATTCCAGGATCTGCGTGTGATACCCCTTCTCCTCCAGAAGCTGAGCCCGAAGGCCATCCGTGATCAGCGCTGCCATCCGCTCCTTCAAAATGCCGTAAGACAGAACGGGACTTAACGTATCATTTCTGATCTGCCCGTTCAGTTCGTGCTGACAGCAGGGCACAGACAAGATCACACCTGCCTTCCAGGCTACTGCCTTCGCCAGCGCGTGATCCGTCGCCGTATCACAGGCATGGAGCGTCACTACCATGTCCACCCGGCTCACGCCCCCATACCCGGCAATATCCCCCTGACAGAACGACAGTTTCTCATACCCGTATTTCTCCGCTAGCCGACTGCAGTGTTCAATCACATCTTCCTTCAGATCGAGTCCGATCACATGAATGTCAAACCCTTTCAGTTCTTTCAAATAATAATACATCGCAAACGTAAGGTATAATTTTCCACAGCCGAAGTCGAGAATTGTCAATTCACGTCCTTTGTCAAGCTGTGGAAGGATATCTTCTATAAATTCAAGAAAACGGTTGATCTGGCGAAACTTATCCGTTTTCGTCCGAACGATCTTCCCTTCTTCTGTCATAACTCCGAGATCATTTAAAAACGGAACAAAAGTTCCTTCTTCTAATATATAGCGTTTCTTCCTGTCATGTGAAAGCTCTGCCGGAGGCGCCGCGCTTTTTCGGT
>OLQH01002490.1_pt1 | contig 10522 bp, 3 predicted proteins | sample 1672671 | NCBI WGS metagenome assembly OLQH01 (sample SAMEA3136712, study PRJEB25190) | human gut metagenome
GCCCTGTTTATTTCAATCCACACTCTCCTCGCAGAGAGTGACAAATGTATCTTTTTACCATCCTTATGCAGTTCGGATTTCAATCCACACTCTCCTCGCAGAGAGTGACTGTGACTGCTATCCCTGCCGGGTAGATTTTTTTATTTCAATCCACACTCTCCTCGCAGAGAGTGACGGGCGTGTACAAATCAATGCGTCCGGGAAACAGGGATTTCAATCCACACTCTCCTCGCAGAGAGTGACTTTACTCACTTCTTCGTGGCCGATATCCTGGAAATTTCAATCCACACTCTCCTCGCAGAGAGTGACTCATCAAGCCCGTAATCCATAATTGCCTTAACCATTTCAATCCACACTCTCCTCGCAGAGAGTGACCAGAATCTCTTTTACTTTTTCTTTCAGCAGACGCGATTTCAATCCACACTCTCCTCGCAGAGAGTGACAGAACATACTAGATATACTCCAGATCATAGATCAAATTTCAATCCACACTCTCCTCGCAGAGAGTGACTCACAGCGGATATGTAGCTTGAAAGAGATACAAATTTCAATCCACACTCTCCTCGCAGAGAGTGACAAAGAAGGTCAAAAAGTCAGGTACTAACTGGCTATTTCAATCCACACTCTCCTCGCAGAGAGTGACGGAAAATGCATTGTGTACGTCCGGTCTGGAGCTGATTTCAATCCACACTCTCCTCGCAGAGAGTGACAGAGAAATTACCGGAGATGGTGAGATGGTTTAAGATTTCAATCCACACTCTCCTCGCAGAGAGTGACAGCAAAATCTCCCAAATGTTCCATATTACTCATAGGAATTTTGCACACTTATCACATATTCTATATATCTATTTTTTATTCTAACACATATATCATATTTTTTCCAATAAAATATAGGTGCGAATCCCCCTGGTATTTCATGTTCACTTGACATTCGCACTGCAAAAAAAGAATACCCTGCACAAATGTGCGGAGTATTCTTTTGCTTGCTGATATTTTTATTCCAAATATCAAAAATATTTACCAATTCAACAGAGTCTTTTATCTCTGTCTCATACTCCCGGCAGAAAAAAATCTTCTGCCGGGAGTATGTAAAATAATAAGTGAAGCTATTTGCTGTAAATTGTTAAAATTAATTATATTTTTTTCTTTTCCTCAAAATGCTGAGTGTACAAGCGAAGATAGCGATCAGTGCCACAGCTCCAAAGCCTGCAAACATACCGATAGGCGTTTCATCTCCGGTTTTTGCGGAAGAAGTTCCTTTCTGGCTTCCTCCGCTGGTTGGAGTGTTTGTCTTTTTGCCGCCGGTACCGTTATTTTTATTATCAGACGGCGCTTTCGGCTTTTCATTTGGTCCTGCGTTAACTTTTTCCAATTGATCCATTGCTGCTTTCAAAGCTGCTGTGGCTGTATCAATCTGCTCCTGTGTAGCCTTGTCACTTTCATTGATGTTTGACGCATCATCGAAGGCTTTCTGGAATTTCTCCCAGGTTGTCCCTGTATAATCGTCTTTTTTCAATTGTGAAGCCTGTTCTAAAAGTGCACGCAATGCAGATTTATCAGTCTTTTCTTCTGTTACTGCCGGATGCTTTTTCAATTCCGCGATTGCATCCGTAAGTGCAGAAACCGCTGTATTTACTTCCTCCTGAGATGACTCTTCATTGTCATAAACACCCTGGGCTTTGCTGAGTGCTTCTGTAAATACAGTCCAGGCCTCTTCTGTGTAATCCTCTTTTTTCAACTGTTCTGTCTGCTCGATCACTGCTTTTAACGCTTCTTTGTGTACTGTAATTATTTCTGCCGGAACAAGTCCACGATACGCCTCTGCCAGTATTGCCTCTGCCGTATCTATTTCCTCTTCTGTGAGGCCGTCCTTGCCCTGAAGCTCTGCTGCCGCTGCAAGCGCCTTTGCATATGCCGACCAGCTTTCTGCTGTGTAGGTTTCTTCAGAAGAAATACCGGCACTGTATTTTTTAATGATGCCTGCCAGTTTATCTTCTAATGTCACCAGCTTTTCCTGAGCCTGTATCAATACTGCCAAAGCACTGTCGACATCAAGCTGCCCTGACTGTTCATTATCACGCACATTTAAAGCCTCTGTAAGTGCTGCTGCGTAAGGTGTCCAGGAAGCTGCCGTGTACAGACCGGCCTCCTCCTCTGCGGGTGCTTCAGCAATTGCCTCGATCAGTTCTGTCTTATCCACCACATGCTCCGGCTTTTGAACCAGTGCTTTTCTTGCCTCCGCAAGAATTTCAATGGCTGCATTTACAGCAGCTTCATCATTAGACCCCATTAACTTTTCAGCAGCTTCTAATGCTGTCTGATAATCTGCCCAGCTTTCTTCTGTATAGCTGTCCTTGCTGCTCTCCGAAATTCTGTTTTCCGCAATTCCGGATTCCAGTACAGACTGAATGGTGACTAATTTTTCTTTTCCGTCTTCAAATGCTGTATGCAGGGCTTTGATTGCTGCATCCACATCTTCTTTTATTGCCGTATGATCGTCAAGAACTCTCTGCGCATCTGTTTTTGCCTGTCCTACAACAGCCTCATATTCACTCCAGGATGCAGCAGTATAAATGGAATGATCAAATCCATTCACTTCATCCACTAATTTCTGAAGCTCATCTTTATCAGCAGTGCTTTCCAAACCTTCCATGGCTGCCAGCAGTGCTCTGACCACCTCATCTACTGCTTTCTGGTCCTCTTCATTTTCAGCAGCTTTTATCGCTTCATCCAGTGCTGAGGAAAGAACTGCCCAGGTTGCTTCTGAATAATTCTCTTTCTTTAAAGCGCCTGCCGCTGTGATCAATGTTTCCAGTTTATCTTTGTTTACTGAAGCGTCATCGTGTGTCACTGCAATCCAACTAAGCACAGGGTCCGGATTTCCGGTTTTACTGATTGTCACGGTAATCCTTCCAGCATTTTCCTCCGTCACTTCAAATGTCTGATTTACCTGGAGGTCTGTACTTGTGTTATAAACTGTGAATGCTTTTTCTTTTAAGATCTTGTCCCCTGATTTAATGGTCATTTTTGACGGCCTGCTGGTATTCCACCATTCCTGGAATCCTGCAGACACTGTATAGGTACCTGGCTCCAGGTCAAATGCATATTCAATGTTCTTACCGGATGCCGCCCACCATCCATTTGAGAGGTAATTATCACCGGAACGGTGTCCTAAATCATAGTTATCCTTATCCTGGGACTGTGTCACACCAGTATATCCAGCGCCGTTCTCCTCTGTATAAGCTCCGTCCGGTGCCCCGTTCCTTAATCTGCCTAACAGATTTGCATTTACTGTATCATAATACTCAGAAGTATCTGCACCGCTGTCAAAGAAATAGATTAATTTTGGATTTACAATGCTTATATTATGTGTAAATTTCCGGTTTCCGTCAGTCAGGATTCCTGTCACTGCCGCAATACCCAGCTTATCCTCAGCCAGAGTACCCAGATCCCATGTCACATCCATCTCAGCAGTTGTACTTCCAAAATCAACCACAACTGTACTCGGAAGAACTTCTTGGATTTCAGATACAGAACTCACAACCGTTGGAAGGCCGCTGACAATTTCAAAGCTGGCTTTGTTTTCCAGTTCTTCCAGCGTCCAATCCGCATAGTCTTTTAACTGGATCTGATCACCTGGAAGGAATTCAACTGGAAGCCATACATATCTGGAATCACTTAAATCTCCTCCTGTGTCCGGATCATACCAGCGGTCACCCATGTAAATAAATTTGCCCTTCTCCGCATCTACAGGGAATACACAAGTGCTCTGAGTGTCAAAGGTTGTCCCTTTCGAATCGCCTACACAGGGATCCCCCATCACAGTCCATGGTCCCAAAGGATGGTCTGCTACGGCATACTGGGCTTTATTTGGTGCCCATCCCGTACATCCTGAGTTGACAATATAGTATTTTCCTTTGTACTTAAACATCGCCGGTGCTTCTCTTGACGCATCAATAAAGTTTCTTGTATAGTCGGATTCTCTCAGTTCTTCTGCATCTTTGCCTGTACCCTCCACAGCCTCTTTCGGGTCTGCGATCAGGCCTGTATAAGAATCATTTAATTTTGCAATATAAGTTGTCAGGTTTCCATCTGATGAATAGATGACATATCCCTGTCCGTCCTCATCTTTAAACAGGTTCATATCACGTACTGCCCCGCCAACGTTATCCCAACTGTGATTAGCATCTTTACTGTCATGAAGCTTATAAGTTCCCAGCAGCTTAAACGGTCCGGTTGGGCTGTCACTGATGGCAATTCCGGCTCTTGCTTTTCCATAATCAGCACTGCTTGTAGGTGTACGCCCATCTGCGTGGAACCACATTACATATTTTCCGGTTGCATCATTGTATAAAACTTTTGGCCGCTCAATAACGGTTCTGTCCTCAGCCAGATTCCAGTAAACCTCTTCCAGCTTACTGCTGTAGTTGTCCGTATCATCCGGGTCCTGGTCTGCATATTCGCCATACAGATTTTTAAAATATTCATCTGTTTCAAAGATAGTAAGATCTGCTTTGTAACCATCTGTCTGGTCTTTTCCATAGTCTTCCTCAGATACCGGAATACTTCTCAGCACGACACCCTCATCTGTCCAGTTATATAAATCTGAAGAAGTATACAAATGAACCCCTACAACCGGGCGGTAACCATTTGTTTTATCTTCACCATACCAATAATATTTGGTTTCCCCGTCGATGGTAAACTGCTGGATCTGTCCGCCGTGCGCCTGGATCTTATTGCCGTTGTTATCAAACAACTGTGCCCCGTTTGTGCCTGTGATAGAAGAATAGGTATAGATCTCTTTCAAAGCATTGTACGTTTCTTCCAATTTATTCAGCGCATTTTTGATAGCCTTCTGATCGGTGGATCCGTTATCAACCAATGCCTGAGCTTCCTGTACCGCTTCATCAAAAGCTCCTTTTGTTGATTCGGAATAGCTGTGCCCCTCCATGGCTGACTGGTAAGATGCGATCACTTCTGTGATCCTGTCCGTTGTATATGCGGCAACTGCCTTGACAATAATATAGCTGAGTACAGGGTCTCCGTACTGGTTTGTACGTTTCGGACTGTGGACCATCACGTTCAGCTCTCCGTCCGTAACCTCTGTTTTATAAGTCTTTTCGATCAACTGTGATTTTGTCAGGGTCAAATCACTTTCAACAGTTTCCCCTTCCAGTTTGATATCTACATCTCTTGTATCCCATGGATTTTTAAATCCTAATGTCACAGCATAATCGCTGTTTGCTCTGTCAGGAAGTTCAAATTTATATTTGAAGCCGCTGACATCTTTGACAAATGTGATACCTGTATCTGCCATATAAATATAACTTTCCGTTATATCCGTTGCGTTTTTGCCGCCGTTTACAATCTTTGTATTCTCATCATTCGGCTCATACCCCCAGCTTAAGCCGGTGTCTGCATCTGCTGCATACTCCTGATCCACATTAGACTGATATAAGCCGAGAATATAATTTTCCGGAATCACTGATGCATCAGAAGTACCGCAGTTTACCAGATACAGAACATGATCATTTGCTGCGATTTCCTCCTCCGTGTATCCTGTGCCCAGTGCTTCAATAGCATCTGTGATGGCTTTGGCGCTATCTGTAAGCTCTTCCTGTGTTGTGGATGCTTTCAGAGCAAGAGCTTTACCTGCTTCTACTGCCGCATCCAGAACTGCCAGTTTCGCTGCCGGATAAAGGCCTCTTTCCACTTCGGAAGCTGCTTTCAGAGCTGCTTTTAATTCATCTAAATCCAGAACTTTTTGAATCTGGATAAAAGAAAGCACCGGATCCGGCTGTCCGGATTGCTTCTCAATACTAAATGTTACATCTCCCGTCTCCTCACAAACCAGTTCAAAAGTATCGGAATTCCACCAATTACCGCCGTTCCATGTATTGGAGGATCCAAGCTCCTTTGTACCGCTTTCTTGTGTTGCAGATATTGTCATCTTACGGGATTTATTGCTATCTCTCCACCATTCTTTAAAACCAAAGGTGACATTATACTTTCCGACATCAAGGGGTACTGTATACTTGATCGTCTGGCCGGAATTCGCATACCAGCCTGTATCGTATTCATCCTTTACATCACCATTATACTTCCCGTAAGCATCCAGATAGCCCCATGAACCTTCTGTATATGCCTGATCCGCCTTTTCATTAAGAAGGTCCGCATACTGATCCATAGCCGCGTATTTAGGTGATTCCGGGCTGTTGCAGTCAATAAAATAAATCATATTGGGTGCCACAACCTGTATTTTGGCTGTAGCTGTCAATGTTGTGCCTTCCACGCTACCTGTGACATCTCCGCTCTGGGTCAGATCCACTCCCTCAAGATTCCATGTCACTTTCTTTTCCATGGTATTGTTTTTATTGGTAACTGTCTGCACTGTTTCGGGCAGTACAGCCGGAATGTCTTCTATGGTATATACGTTTACATCCTCTATTTTAGTAATCTCTTCTGCCGTGCTGTCATAAGTAACACCATCCACAGTATAAGTGGTAATAGAATTTGCTTTCAGTGTGGCAGTAATACTTTTTTTAACTGTATCTGCAATAATATCACCATCTGAGGAAACATCTGCCCAGTTTTCTCCATCTTTAAGAGAACCGCTGGTACGAATGGCAGTCACGTTGTCACCCATGGTACTGAAGCTGGATAGATCAAATTTCCAGGTTTTGTCCTCACCTGAAGTATTCACTGCTGCGACTACAACTTTTCCGCCTTCCGGGTCATATGCTGCCAGTGTATCATCACTGGAACCGATGATCGTATAGCCGGGACGGATATATCTGGAAAGCTGTCCGTACGCATAATATTTCTTTGTAAGCAGGATGTCTTCATTGTCATGATCACCTATGGCAATGCCCCAGTAACCACTGTTCATATCCACTCTCCTGTACAGCTCATCCAGGCTTGCATAGTCAGCGTCACTGCTGGTTGTAATCTCCTTATCCACATGCATATCAATGGCATTCCAGAGGATCCAGGCACTAGCGTTCAGTCCGTTTACATCCTGCATCATGGCTTTTGCCATGCCGAGAGCCGCGCTCATTTCTCCCGCATTGGTCCCTGCTGTGTAGGCACCGTCCACCTCTGACATCCACAGATTCTTCTCCTGGTCTTCAGCCAGAGCTTTCAGTTCGGAGCGTTTGGAGCCGCCGTATGTATGGGTATCGATTCTTTGGATAATATTCTTTGCTTCATCAGAGAGGGCATTGTAGGAAGTAATGGCTGTATCAATGCTTGTCTCATCTGTTCCTGAGATTATAATGTCAATCTCTTTTTTCTTCAGCTCTTCATTCAATGCCTCTATAATCTTTGACTGGGATTCCCCCTGGTCAAAATGGCACCCCTCCTGCTTGTTGCTGTATGCGCCCCAATAACTTGTATACGGCTCATTCATCGGGGTGGTACTCTGGAATGTGATGACATCTTCATCATTCCAATGCTCGATCACATCCGCCATATACGCAGCAAAGGCATGATAGGAGTCAGACCGCAGATTGTCCTTGTTGGCATCTACAGCTCCTGAACTGCATCCGCTGTTTGTCATAAAGTACGGCGGAGAGTTGGAGAAGGCCTCCGCTATGAAATCCTCGCCGCTGGCTTCTGCTGCCGCTTTTAAAATATTAAGCTGGTTCACATCTGCATCCCAGTTATAATTCCATGCGTATCCGCATTCCTCGTCAGCTCTGTCAAAATTATCCTCATACCATGACAACTCATGTTTACTAGTATCAATTTTGGTAACATCCACTGCATATCCGGGAACTGCGGAATCGGAACGTGTAATATGGGGACTGTGAAGATATTCTTCACCCTCCGGCAGTGTCCCTTCCTCACCGGATTTGATGACTGCCATCTTCACAAAATCCAGTGTCCAGTCATTTTTCCCTGCAATGTTAAGCGTGTTCTCTCCGGCGTTCAAATTCACATCCGGAATTGTTACTAAAAACAGCAGATTATTATTGCCTGACGCGATCAGATTCTTGTTGATGGTGTCTGCGTCTACAATATGATCCTCACTGTCATTCACCCGGACAGCCACATCCCTTTTATTGCTGCCTGTAAGGGTCAATAACAGTTTTACAGTATATTTGCCTTCCTCTTTTGCATTGACTGTGTAGCGAAGATTATCTCCGTCACCTGGTGTATCCCCCAACTTATTGATCCAGCCAATCGACTTAAAAGTCCCAACCTTATTTCCCTTTGTGATGCCAAAATCAGCGTCAGATACTGTATACTGCAGGTCCTTCATGGCAGAATTCTCACTCACTGCCATTTTAGATCCCGAATACTGCGGTTTATACCCCTCTGTTTCAAGATCGTAAAACAGTGCCTTTTCATTAACCGGCACTTCTGTAGGTACTCCCACATGATCACCGCCGCCCACATTATAACGGCCGATATTCATATCCAGCCCCTTATCGCTGAAGAACACCTCTGCCGCTTTTTCTGTCATTGCGTCACTGTAGCCAATGCGGTTGGCCCACCAGCAAAGTGATGTTCCCCATCCTTCAAATTCACCGAGACCGTCTTCATTGGTGTCATGGAAGGTGGATGCCAGACCGGGCTGAAGCTTAACTGTCCTGTCCGGTTCTGCCGCAGAAACCAGGCAAAGCCCATTCATCGGTATGGATGTCAGGCAGAGTGCCGCCGTAGTCGCTGCAGCAATTCCTCTCTTAAAACCTTTCATTTTCTTTCCTCCTAATCTCCTTTTCGGTACTTTCCCAATCACTGTTGGGACGCATGTCCTGCTCACAGCCATGCCTTTACCTTTTATGATTATAAAGAAAAAAACAGCTAAGATATATCACATATCTTAGCTGTTAGTCACAAATCTTATTTCATTTTCCATTTTTTCCTATTTCCGAATTTCTTACGGTATTCATTCGGATTCATGCCCACAATCTGCTGAAATACTCTGGCAAAATGGCTCTGGGAACAAAATCCCAGATAAAACGCAATTTCCTGAACCCTGTAATCAGAATATTTCAAAAGATTCTCCCCTCTTCTCACCTTCTCCTGACGGATATAATTGGTAATGGTCATTTTTTCCTGGGAGCTGAACAGATGGGAGAGATAATCCGGATTCACCTGTATGTACGCGGCAATATCCGACACCTGAATGGTATCGTGCAGATGGTTGAAAATATAATCCTTAACCTGTCCGATCAGAGGATTGGCTCTGACATTCTGCTTTTCTCCTCCCCGGGTATTTTCCTCATTTACAAGCCTGGCATAAAAATACTGGGATTCCCTCTTAAATGCCTCCACCTCCGGCACATTATCAATTTCTTCCACTTGCTGTATAAAGCTGTCAGCCATGGAAAACGATTTCTCTACACTGATCCCTCCCCGGATAGCAGCCCTTGAGGCCAATGTAATATTACCCACCGCTACATTTTTATGGGAGCGGAGGGGATCCTTTGCAAGAATTCCGATCTCTCCCTCATATGTCTCCGAGATACTTCGGGTCAAAGCCTCTGTATCTCCCTTTTCAATACTGTCCAGTTCTCTGAGTTCCTGTTCGTAGGGATTGTGAAGCCCTGCATTCTCCTGCCTCATAAAAATATCCTGGGAGATGCGGTTCTGGATATTCAAGGTCGCCGTATAATATTGCTGATTCTTCTGCCAAAGTTCAGCCGATGTCAGTTCCTGTCCTGTCAGATGCCAGTGCAGCAACAGGACTCCTGAGACAAACTTATCCAGGGGACACACAGGAGGGGTATATCCACTCTTCCTTCCCAGTTTATATTCCCTGCGAAGCTGTATCAGGGTTTCCTGACTCAGACGTCCTATGGTGACAGGCCCGGCGATCATTATGCTTTTCTCTGCCAGACCCCTGTCAAACACTGCGAATACCAGAACTTTGTCTGTAAAGATAACAGGATGTTCTTCGTTTTTCTTGGAATACGCTTTCTGCAGCAATTCCGGATTTTTTTCAAATAGAATTGTTTCTATCTCTCTGCCGCCAAATTTTTGTATCATTTGTTTCCGGTCGTCAAAGACATAAAAAGGCGCATGGATCAAATTTACCATATGTTCTAAAAAGAATGGCTGCCGCATTTTAGGTCCTGCCTTTCCTGATTCCTGCAGTCTTACTGCCTGTATTTAAAAACAGCTCCCCCGTATTTTCATACGAGGGAGCCTCTGCTTGGACACAATACGCTTTCGCGTACATTTATTCTATTGGCAAAATAGATTATTTATTATTCAGCGCTGCCTGTGCTGCTGCAAGTCTTGCGATCGGCACACGGAACGGTGAGCAGGAAACGTAGTTCAGACCAACTTTGTGGCAGAATTCTACAGAAGACGGATCTCCGCCGTGCTCGCCGCAGATACCCATTTTCAGAGTCGGGTTAGTCTTACGTCCTTTTTCTGCAGCCATCTGTACTAACTGGCCTACGCCTGTCTGATCCAGTTTTGCAAATGGGTCAGATTCATAAATCTTGTTGCTGTAGTAGGAACCTAAGAACTTACCAGCGTCATCACGGGAGAAGCCGTATGTCATCTG
>OLQH01002496.1_pt1 | contig 10499 bp, 5 predicted proteins | sample 1672671 | NCBI WGS metagenome assembly OLQH01 (sample SAMEA3136712, study PRJEB25190) | human gut metagenome
GGTGATTCTCCCCACATTTCCCCCTGCATTCTCTGCTGACGGTGTTCACAGTGTTCCGTGTGGCCCTTTATCTCTTTCATGGTCTTATCCTTGAATTCGTCCAGCGTGGCCTGGGGGTCCGCTGTGAGAAGCTCCTGTATGGCGTAATACTTTCCTAAGGACATCCCGTGCTGGTGGGCTTCCTCACACATGTGGCTGTCCACGGTGGCATACTCTGCTTTTACGCCATGGCACTGCATTAAGGCTGTGTCCACGCACTCCTGAAGGCTTGAGAGCATCTTAAGGTCCCTGTCTTTTGTTTCCAGCATAGCCAGATGCATGGCAATCCCCAAAAACATCTCCTGGGGTGTCTCCAGCAGAATCTGCTGCCGGTTCCGAATCACATACCTGCCCAGCAGCAGCTCAAGACCGGAATAGTTCAGCAGATAATTCCGCTCTTCCTGTATATAGGTTTCGTAGCAAAGCAGCTCTTCCCTGGAGTAGTGGTCCAGTATATAGCTCCCATACAGTTCCTCCTCTGTCAGATACTTTACTTTGTCGTAAAAGTTCGTAATTTGATACTGCTTCATATCCTTTTTTAACTGCTTATCAAACTGCAGCATATAGAGTCTTCCGGCGATAAATTCCCACTTTGGGGCTTCCTGGGTAGTCAGCTCCACCGCCGCCTGGGTGAGGATTCTAAGCCTTTCCTTCCCATTCATGCTCTGCTTAAAAAAAGAGGTGAATTTAATCAGCAGATGTTCCAGATCGTAGGGTGTGTCCGGATATTCTGACTGAACAGCCTTCAGGGTTCTGTCTATCTCCTCCCTGTCCGCCTCTGTCTCCGCAAAATAAGCGGCGATATTCTGCCTGGCCTTTCGCTTTCTGCTTCTCTCCTCCCGATAAAGGATGTAGCTTTTCAGTACTTCATAATAATTTCTCTCTGTCAGTGTCTTCTCCACCTGATCCTGAACCAGCTCTACATGGAGTGTCTCCCCCTCCTGTACCAATTTCTGGATCCTGGCCTCCACGGCCTCTGTGAGATCCCGCAGTGTGTCCTTATCCGGCTCCTGTCCTACACTCAGGAATGCCAGGCGTACTGCATGTTCTATCTTTTCCCACTGATAGGGTTCTGCCTGCCCGTTTCGTTTCAAAATTTCCATAGTATGTGACCCTTTCTCTCACTATCAGTTTTTCCTGAATTTCCTGTATTATCCTGGATCATTCTTAATTATTATAGTCCAATTTACTATGGTTTGACAAGAGGTATCTTCTGTCTTCCCAGTAGATTTTTGCTCCGCAGATTGGTATAATGGACAAAACACATACTGAGGGAGGAAAACTATGTCCAAAACACCTAATATCCATGGGGGCGGGGCCAGAACCAATGCCAACGGCCTTCTCTTTGAACAGACTACTTCACTGAATGAGGCCCTGGAAAACAGAGGCTATCAAGTGATCGACTGCAGCATTTATCGAAAAGACTGCTTTATGCTCCAGCAGCCCATCGGCATGTCCGTGTCCAAGGCCAAGCTTTATACCCAATTTCTGGAACCCAGAGGGATCGACTACAGATACTATAATTCTAAACGGTGGCTTCCAGACGAAGCATTCATTAATTATAACAACGCAACCGTCTATATTATAGAAAAAAAATTTCAGAGTTCCCCGGGGTCTGTGGATGAAAAGCTCCCCAACTGCCATTTTAAGAAATGGGAATATCAAAAGCTATTCAGTCCTCTGAATATGTGGGTGGAGTATGTCTATCTGCTGAATGACTGGTTTCGGGCAGAACAGTATAAAGACACTCTGGATTACATAGAACTGATGGGGTGTCATTACTTTTTTAATGAGATTCCCCTGAATGTTTTAGGATTGAATTAGAGAAAGGGTAAAAACGGCGCCCGGACCAGTGGTCCGAACACCGTTTTTTTCATTTGGTCAGTCGCTTGTTTCTTGTAGAGCTATTCTACTATTATATTATAGGGTACAGACTGTTCCCCGAATCTAAACCACAGCCGGTAGGTGCCGGCAGCAGCCGATGCCGGCACTGTAACATCAATTGATTTTGTACCTGAGGTATTTGTGATGGATTGGCCCCCGCTGTACTGCCAATTCTCAGCCGGCTGATAAACTCCGTTCTCTTTTTTCTCTACCGTCAGTGTAACTGCATGCCCACCTTCACCTGTAACAGAATAGTCAGCGGCAAAGGTAAGCTGTGTCCCTGCTTTCACAATGCGGCTTTCACTCTCTAATCGAATCAGGAGAGCTTGCTTTGGATTCTCTTTCACATTGCAGCTGCAGGAAGCAGACCAAGCTTTTAATGCCGCACCCGCACTTTGACCTATGGGATAAATCTCTGCCTTGAAGGTAAGATCCCCCGCCGCAAGTCCGGCTGAATTCGAAGTATTCATAACTAAATCGTGAGCTCCGGGTGCTCCCAGGGGCACATACACTTTTCCGCCGCTGGGATAATATTCTTCCCCTTTGTACTCAAATACCACCCCTTCCGGGAGACTTCCGCTCTCAGGATAGAGAACTGCCGCCGCGCCATCCATCAAATTTGTATCCGTATTAGGTGCAATATTCAAATGGAACGTATATTCTCCTCTGGAAAGCCCTCCGTCGGCGGACAAGCTAACTGCAGCTTCTTCATTGTACACAGTAAATTCTGCCCCTGAGGAATCTGCGCTCGTATCGCTTCGCAAGCGCAAACTATAATCATCGTTAGAGAGGCCTTCCGTCTTTCCAAAATCCATGATTACTGTCAGTACTGCATTCTTAGAAATGTTGCCTCCAAGCTTAGTGCTCTCCCACATCTGTGTAAACTGTGACAGGCTGACTCTATTAGAAGATTCATTCCCTGTTATCTGATAGCTGTAAAAACGGCCGGACAAGATTAATGTGATTGTGGTCTCCGCTAACAGCACAGGTGTGCCCGCTTCTCCTCTCCGCAGTTCCAGCCAAAGGTTTGAGACATTCTCATCACCGCTAAGTGTAAATGCCGCAGTAACCGCACTTTTCTGGGAAATTCTGGGTTTTTGGGCAGATATCCCATTGTACTGCCTTCCAGGAGCTGTTTTTACCTCAGACACAATAGAATCTTTCCAGTGGATTTTAAGTGTAACCTGAAACTCACCGCTGTTCATGTCTGTAAGCGTCAGGGTCACAACATCCGATTCGGGTTTAGCAGGAAAGCCCGGCGCATTCTGCAGAGTAAACTCAACAGAAGCCTGGTAACGGCTGTCCGTAGTACCTATGGCAACAGGAGAGGAAGCAAATGTCTTTAAATCATATGCCTCTGTCAACAGACCTGCAGTATTCCATCCCTGTGATTTTACCGGCAGCATAGATACGGCAAAGTTATTCTTTTCCAGCTGACTGTCGCCTGTGACAAAAGAAGAGGAGGAGGCAGAAACCTTTGTAAGCTCCAGATTCCGGCTGACGCCGGACGGAATGATCATCCTGCCGGTATAGCTGCCGCTCTGGGAAGCATATAGTTCAACCGTCTGATCTGCAAGAGCCTTCGCTTTTGTAACAATCTCCACATTCATATTCAGCACTGCCCCATCGTTTCGCGTCAGCTCGATCACCACTGTACCCAGCGCCTTGCTGACGGAAATGTCCTGATTTTTATACGTCAGGATAAAGTCCATATGAGGTGCACCCCCATCTGTAGCAGACGCTGTCTGCTGTCCGATTATAGAATTTTTTCCGTCTGCCGCCGCCGTATCCTTGGAGATCACCTTGCCGGAAGCACTGTCCGCATTGGAAAATCCGCTTCCAATTTTCATAAACAGGCCGAAGGCACTGTCACCCTGTATTCTTTGCTTCTCTTGTTCCAGAATAATCTCTTGTGTATTTGAAGAGTGATTCTCTGCTGCCGTCGCCCAGCTGTCGGCTCCTGCTTCTTTTTTCGCCGCATCTGCCAGGACAAGGTTGGTTTCTGTGGGAATCGTGATACTTGTAACCGTATATGTAGAACCTGCCGCTGTCGGTGGGAGTTCTATGGTTCCTTCTGCCACAGAATATCCATCGCTTCCGAATCCGCTGTCTCCTTCTGCCAGAGTTTGTGCTGTCAGCACCATATGGCGAGATGCCGCAGCAGACTCTTTTCCCTGTATCCGCCAGTAACGGTATTGAGTTCCTACATTCGTATACTCCAGTTCCTTCTCCTTATTCTCGGGATCCACAAAGCCTCCGTCCGTATTATACTGTGAATCTGTCTTGGCACGGGCATAGGCATAGGCATCTGCTTTATCATCCGCCAGCAAATAGGTGTAACCGGATACTTCCCCGTACAGCTCTTCCCCTGATACATCCTTCTCGCTGACAGAAGCGATGCGAAAAACCGTACCGGTGTCAAAAATGACTGTGTTGGGACAAGTTTCCAGCTGATTCATTGCCACGCTATTCCCGTCCTTATCCACACTTTTGAAGTTTGCCGTTTCGTTCACTGCTGATTCCAGCACCAGTGTACTGCCGCCCTGGAGCACCAGGCTATTTCCCAGAGTTCCCAAGCTGCTGCTATTCCCATGGTTTCCGATACGGTTCAGCGAATACAAGGCTGTCTGGTTGGGATTCGCCACATCGGACTGCCCGGTCAGCTTTACATGAGAGTTCATCAAAACTACCCTGTCCGCCCTCTGGATGGCTGACAGAGTTCGGGTAGCTCCCTTCGCAATTCCTGCATCATTGTTAACCGGACTGCCGTAGTTTTTCAGAGTCACCAGACGGATGGATCCTGCGTCACAGGAAGCTCCGCTTCCAAACGCACCTCCCGCAATAGCCATGTCTGAACCGCTGCCAGATGCCCCTGTATTATAGCCCGTTCCGTCAATATAGACATGGGAAGTACCGTTAACTGTTATTGTAGCATAATCAACGGTATCCCCGCCGCCATAATCCCCCCCGGCATAGACAGAGCCTTCCACAGATAAAGCCGATGGGGTCAGACTGGGTTTTTCCTCTGTATGCTTTGCATAGTAAGCACACTCATTGGGTGCATCCACACCGATATGAAGATGTGTAGAACCGTTGACTGTTCCCCGGTAGCCGCCCCCGAACACATTGCCGCTCACGGTGCCTCCAGCCAGATTCACAAAAATCAAATCCTTTAAGTCTTCTGCCAGCTCACCTTCCACAGGTTTCGGACCGTCATCGCTCAGCTCGCTGCCCCCGTATAGATTGCCGCGAATCCAACCACCAGTCATATTCACTGTGGAGCCCCCGTATACCAAGCGTTCCCCAGGATTACCCAGGGCACCTCCGTAGAGGGAGCCCTCCACAATGCCACCGCCCAGGTGCACTTCGGTTTTCCCTTCATGTAAACCGTTTTCCCCGCCGCCGTAGACATTTCCTTTAACCGTACCTCCGCTCATATGTACCATACTTTTTCCCTGAACGATACCATTTTCTCCGCCGCCGTAGACATTGTTCTCGATACTGCCGCCCTCTATTCTTACCTCCACAGAAGAATCTGCTTCCACCCGGGCGCAGCTCTCATATCCAGTCTGTTTCAGCCCCTTGCCCCCGCCGTACACATTTCCTTTCACAATGCCGCTGTCTTTAACGGTTATAACAGCACTGCCGCTTAAAAATGCATTCTCTGTTCCATATTCCTGGTCCACAAATCCCTCTCCGCTGGCATAAATACTGCCATTTATCACGGCATTGCCTCCAACAGTGATGTTGGCCGTTCCGGTCATACTGCCGAACATCCCCGGGGGAGTCTTTTCCGAGAATTTGATGTTCTCGTTCTCTGCTACACTGTTGTCCCCGCCTTTCCCGGCGGCAAAAATATTATTGATACTGCCGCCTGTCACGGATATGTTAACCTCAGACTTTTGATTATCTTTACTGAGCACATAAGCTGCAGAGCCTGCCCCATAGATATTTCCTATCGAACCACCAGATACATTAATCTTCATGCTGCCGCAATACGTTGGGATACTTACCGCTCTGCCGCTGCCCGCACCTAAAATGGTTGAAACGGTCCCGCCGGAAATAGTAATCGATGTATCCCCCTCATAAGGGGATAATATATTGCTGAATCCCTGATTCCCCCCAATTAAAGTGCCCACGTAGCCGCCTTCAACAGAAATCGCCACATCAGCCCCGGTTACCGCGCCGCTGGCACTCCCTGCAACAACCGTTGACACATTGGCCGTTCCCCCCACCGTAATATCAGCTTTCAGGCCTGATGTATTAATACTGGAGTTATTTCTCACATACCCCACGATTCTTATGGTTGTACCGCTGTAGACAGAAATTTTCCCAACCGAATTCCCTACCATTCCATGCTGCCCTGAACCGTATAAATAGAATCCCAGGGAGTAATCATCAGGCTCTTTTGTGGCATTTACAACATTCTTGCCTATAGTTATGTCATGTCCATTGCCATAGATATGATTAATATTTTTTATTTTAATGTTTTCAAAGCATATTCCCTCATATAAGTATAACTGCAGCTCCGACTTGTCCTGCCCCGCTTCGTACAGACCCTTCAATACGCAGTCGCCTGTGTTTCCTGCAATTGTGACAGGTATGGGATTCTCGCTTAATAAGTCCCTGCTCTGCAATTCATAAGTCCCTATAATAATAATTTTATTATCGTCCACTGTGCTGCCGGCCCCTGCCTCCTGCAGCCCTGCGGCAGCTTTCTCAATGGTTCGATAAGGGGCAGCTTTTGTCCCGGTCCCTGTCTCATCACTTCCGTTGCCCTGATCCACATACACTGTACCCGCTGCCTCTGCGGCATAAACTTCCGGTGCTTCAGAAACCGCGGCTGCCTCCTCAGATGCAGGAAGTTCCGGCTCCGTCATATCATCCGGAAGCGCCTCCACAGATTCGCTCTTTATAGAGTATCCGGCGGCCTGGGCTGACTGAAAAAAGGAAAGATTATACTCCGAAACATCCACAGTTCCGGATTGCCCCTCAGAAAAAATAGTCTCCGGATGCTCTATGGCCTGCTGCATAAAGATATCTGTCCCTGTGAATTCATTATGTATCTCCGTAAATGCAGGCGCATCTATCTGACTGCTGCCGGAAAATGCATAGTCTCCAAAACCGGATATACTTCCCGGAAGCGTCAGTACTCCCTTTAGGTTCCCCAGGCCGTAGCACAGATAAGAACCGATATAGGTAATTCCATCTTCTATCAGCAAAGTGTGTATTTCCTCTGCATATGGCAGAAACGGGGCAGTCTCTGCACTAAAATCTGCAGTGTTTCCCTGCCCGCTGAGGGTCAGTATTCCGTCCTGGAGGACAGCTGACACATTTTCACCTACATCAACCGTCACAGGAGCACTGCCTTCTGCATAAGCCAGGATGGAATTCATATTAAGATAACTCAGTGCCAGACACAGTACCAGCAAAACTGCCAGGACACGGTACCATCTGTGCACTCTAAATTTTTTCTGTTTTCTTTCCATGTCGCTCCTCCTATGAACAGGGCAAAACCACAGCTTCTCTTTTCCGCTATGGTTCTGTTGTTAACACAATCTGATCCCCAAAACTGCCCTTTTGGGTTAAATCTTGTTTGGTATCTGCTTTTAAAAGTACCAGGGAATAAATTCCTTTCCCCTGACTCTTATACATGTAACCGCCGCTTCCCTTTTCCACTCTGTCATTGGTCTCTTCTGGTATAACCTGATCCGGAAGTGTAAGAGGGATCTCTTTTCTGTCATCCGTACAGGTTATGGTAAGTACGGCTGCTGCATTACCCGCAGCATCTTCTACTGTGTACTGATTCCCCAGGGCCAGTTTAAAAACCGCGGAGAGTGACTCTTCATATGGTGCGGCTGTTGCCGTAACTGATAGTTCCTTTGCATCAGGATCAGGAGAAACAGAAACAATAGCTTTCTCTTCTTTCCCCCCTGGCAGACTTCCGCTCCCAGAGACAACTGTACCGCCAGTTACTTCCACACGGTATGTTATTGTCCCGGGCGTTACTCTCCTCGCATCCGCTGCATTAGAAAGTGTAACTGTAATCTTTTTTGTCTGGGGGTCCACATAATAACAAGCGTTCTCTTCTTTTTCTCTCAGAAGATCACTGGTAAAGTAAAAGTTATCTGCCTCAGCGATTCCCTTCCCCTCCTGCCGGGTGATGTAACGTGCCACTGTAATTCCAACGAAAGAGAGCAAAACTGCAGCGGTGAGAATAACCAGGGCCGGAAGCCAGCGGCGTTTGTCCTTATCCTCTATATGTAAAAATCTCATACCTGTGCCTCCTGTCCATTAGTTCGTCTTAGGTTTTACCTGCTTTGCATCTACCGTCAGAGTGATCCGATCAAATTCATCCGCATAGCTGCCGGCCGCCTGGGCTGCCGGCCAGCTTACGGTCAATGTATAAGTGTGCACAGCCGCAGCACCGTGAGGCAGCCTGCCCCCGGTCCACACATAAGATAAGTCTTGAACTGACGGAGGAGATTCCACGCTTGTTCCATTGCTGACGGCTTCCTTTTCTGCCAGTTCATAGGTCAAAGGCAGGTTTCCTGTGGAAGTAACGCTTACTGAATATTCCTGTGCTACTTCGCTCACCGAAGCGTCTTTTTGGTTTGTGACGGAAAACAAAATCTCTCTCTTCTCCCCTGGCACCATTTTCTTCAGTGCGCTGCTCAAGTCAATGGAACTGTTGAGTGCCACATCGGCAGTACTGGCAGCAGCCGCACCGGCAACTTCCGTCCGATAGCGGGCATAAGTGATTCCCAGCACTGCAGTACAAACCAGAATAAAACAGAAAAGATAACAGATTATCCGCTTTTTTGTCAGATACCTCTTCATTTGGCCCCCTTCTTTCTTTTATGATATATTCCCTCAGTCTTTTCCCTCCGCATGAATATTGAGCAGCAGAACATAGGCACTGCCCTGGCTGCCCGCTGCAGTATCTGACTCATCATTGCCGCTCTCAAAGGGCCACTCCCAGTCCAATTGATAGACGGCTTGGGCACCGGCCGCAAGTACTGTCTCCAGAACCGCTCCTTCTCCCGAAGTTCCCAGAGAGACGGAAGTTCCTCCCTTTTGTCCCTGAGGATGCAGAGTGAATTTTAAGGGAAGGTGAGGACTGCCGGAGCTTTCAGCAATATTCAGAGTAACTGTAAGCTTTTCCTTCCTGGTATTTTTCAGGCGGAAGACATAATAGCCGCTGGAGCCTGGTGCTATCTTTTCAATCTCACCTGTCTCATGGTTATAAAAAAGATTGATAGAAGCATTCTGCTCCCACTCTTTAAAACTGCCGTCCTTATCCTGCCTGGAGGTCTGAAGTTTCCCTTGATCGGGGACTGCAGATGTACTGTTGTCCTCCCCGCCCGGACTGTTGGTATTGGTATCTGAGGAATCTGACGGTCCGGACTGGGTACCGGCATTCATATCCGAAGAATCAGACGTTCCCGATGGATTGAGCCCTGCGGTCTGTCCGTTTCCGGATGCCGGAGAGGAAGTCCCGGTACTGGGGTTCTGGGGATTCCTCTGGTTCTGGGTGCTGCCCCCAATGGGGGATGCTGTCTCATGATTTATGACTACACCGGTGTTTCCAGGGGTTGTTTTTGACCCATCGGGTGTTGTAATTCTGCCTCCCGGCTCAATCACTGTGCCGTCGGGGAGATTTACCGTCCCGTCAGAAGAGACTGTGATATCCCCTGCGGAAGTATCCTGGTTAATCAGTACCGTATCATCTGTCTGTATGATATAGGTAGCATCGTCTTTGGAACCTCCCGGAAACACAATGCTTCCATCCGGCAGATATACGTTTCCCATGGGAGTCACAATCACACCGTCTTTTACAGAGGCGCTCCCTGCAGGCGTAACCACCCTGCCATCCCGTGTAGCATAAGATATATTCTCAGAGTTAATAGTAATATTCTCTCCATCCATCTCAATCATAATCTCCAGCATACGAATATCCAGGGAAAGCTGAATCACATACGATCCGTTATCCCGAAGTTCAATGGATGCCTCCCCCTCATCGCTGTACTGGATTTGCAGTTCCCGTTGCGCCGCCGCTGTGCCATCCGGGTTGAGGACAAAGATGGTATGATTTCCTTCCGTTATATTTGGAAAGAGAAAGCTCCCGTCGGACCCTGATACTGTGGTAATGGGATCGCTGTGAAGTTCCAGTTCCCGCCCGGAAACCGGAGTTCCATCGGAATACAGCACCTGACCGGAAAGATGAAAGACGGTCTGTGAAGAAGGCTCCTCCGGCGTCAGAAGAATGGTATCTATAATCTGTCCCAGGGAAGCCGGTCCTGCATTCTTTCCCAGGATAAAGCCTACCGCGCAGGATGTTATAAGAGCTATAAAAAGCAGCAGAAAAAGAGCCGGCATCCAACGCCGCCTGTTCTGCCCGCTGTCTTTTTTTATCGGTAAGCTGTCCTGTTGTTCCATATTCTTTCCTCCCTATGAGAAAGTTCGTATTTCAGCCCTTGGCAAAGAACACGGCTGTTCCGTGTCCTTTGCCGAGGGCTGAAAAGCCTTCGGTAATACGCCCCGGCACAGAAGGGCGAATATATTTGTTAAGGATT
>OLQH01002501.1_pt1 | contig 10472 bp, 8 predicted proteins | sample 1672671 | NCBI WGS metagenome assembly OLQH01 (sample SAMEA3136712, study PRJEB25190) | human gut metagenome
ACCTCCTAAGTAGATTTTGGTTATTTATCTTGTCTACTTAAGAGGTATCATATCAGTATCAGGGTGGTTTTTGCTATGTATAGCTACTTACAAAACGTAAAAACGAATGTAAGCAATGCCAAAAGGAAAAGACCAAAGGTCATGAAATCCTTAAAATCAAAACGGTTTTTCATAGGCATCACCCCCATTCTATTAGAATGAGGCCAACACACCCTGTAACACGATTGTTCCATAAATGAATTTTATCATATTATCCATATTCATATAATTCTTTATTTTTTACTGGATATCTTTTATCTCTTACACTCTGTCAATATAAGACGTAATATAAAGAAACCCTTGAAAATGTTGCATTTTCAAGGGTTTTGATAATTCTCTTATAAAGTTTCTTATTACTCTTGCTGAACTCCAAACCCGCAAAACAGGGGATTTTTTGAGCCATTTGTCAGTTACGTGTTAGTTACCGATATCCTTTTATATATGCGCATACTGCTATATTATATATCATGCAACTTTGCTATAATCAATAATGGAAATTTCCTGCATCACTTTCTTTGCCTGTTCCACGATATTTTCCAAATGTTTCACTACATCTCCCGTATAAATCACTTCATTGCGTTCTGTACATTTATAACATAGAACATTTCTGACAATCACAAGGCAACTTCCCAAGTCTGTCACATCTGTCGTGAATCCCTTCTCAGCTTTAGCGCCACACTCCATACATAACATATTATCGCTCCTTTCTAGTCTTTAAATCTGCTTCCCATTGTGTAACATCGGGATAGTACGCCGTTATCAAATAAATAAAATCCTCATACTGTCTAATTATTTCCCCTGTATTCATACAATGGGTAATATCATCGACTTTTATCCCACGTTCTCTCAATCTTTCCTTTGCATGTTTTGTAATCGCTATATTTTCAAGTCTATTTATTTCCTAAAAATTATTTATCTGGTACAATGACACTCTTCCCAACTTATTCATTAATATAAGTATACTACAGCAATCACCACAAAAAAACCCACAAACATAGTGCTTGTGGGTTTCCATGCAATAAAAATATGCAATATCTTATCTCTTGGAGAACTGGGGCGCGCGACGTGCGGCTTTGAGGCCGTATTTCTTTCTCTCTTTCATTCTCGGGTCACGAGTCAGGTAACCGGCAGATTTTAATACCGGTCTGTACTCAGCGTCTGCCTCCAGTAATGCTCTGGAGATTCCGTGACGGATAGCGCCAGCCTGTCCTGTGAATCCACCGCCATGAACGTTTACTAACACGTCAAATTTGTCTGTTGTCTCAGTTGCCGCTAACGGCTGACGAACAACAACTTTCAGTGTCTCTAATCCAAAATATTCATCAATATCTCTTTTATTGATAGTGATTTTACCTGTTCCCGGTACTAAATATACTCTTGCGATGGATTTTTTTCTTCTTCCTGTTCCATAATATTTTGCATTAGCCACTGTATTTTCCTCCTCTCAACCTTTCCTTAAAATGTCAGCACTTCTGGTTTCTGAGCTGTGTGATCATGCTCTGCACCTGCATAAACATGAAGTTTCTTGATCATTGCTCTTCCTAAAGGTCCCTTCGGAAGCATTCCCTTGACAGCAAGTTCAATTACCTTTTCCGGTTTCTTAGCCATCATTTCTTTCAGTGTTGTCTCTCTCATACCGCCGACATACTCGGAGTGATTGTAGTAGATCTTCTGATCCATCTTTTTTCCTGTCACTTTGATCTTGTCAGCATTGATTACGATTACGTAGTCACCTGTATCAACGTGCGGTGTATAAACCGGTTTATTTTTTCCTCTTAAAACATTTGCAATTCCAGAGCAAAGACGACCTAAAGTCTGTCCTTCTGCATCAACTACATACCATTTTCTTTCAATCTTATCTGGATTAGCCATATAAGTTTTCATTGGTTGACCTCCTGTTTACATTCTCTATTTTCTACTAACATTCATGTATATATTGGGAAATCAGTCCGCTCCGGGGCTTTGGTGCAAACTGTTTTCTTCTCACGTCATACTTTTTTATTATATTATTACCTTCCTACTGTGTCAACCTTTTTTTGCGTTTTTCTTCCATTTTTCATAGTCATCTCATTTCCCTCCCTTTTCGGGCTCCACCCGTTGAATCTTGATTTTTAACATGGTACACTGTTACTGTTTATTTCTTTATATAGAATAACAGAAACCAAAAAGAATGAGGAGGCTTTTTATGTGGGCTTATCATAGTATTTTCTATCAGATCTATCCCATCGGATTCTGTGGAGCTCCTGTACACAACGACGGGCAGACCGTCTCCCGAATCCGCAAACTTCTGGACTGGACGGATTATTTGGCAGACCTGGGCGTAGATTCTATTCTCCTGAATCCGGTTTTCGAATCGGACAATCACGGATATGATACAAGGGATTTCCGTAAAATCGACTGTCGTCTTGGGACTAATGAGGACTTTGCCGGGGTCTGCCGCTCTCTCCATGCGAAAGGAATCCGTGTAGTATTGGACGGCGTGTTCAACCATGTAGGGCGAGGATTCTGGGCTTTCCAGGACGTACAGGAAAAGAAATGGGATTCTCCTTATAAAGACTGGTTCTATATCAACTTCGATGGAAACAGTGGTTATGATGATGGATTCTGGTATGAAGGATGGGAAGGACACTACGAGCTTGTGAAACTGAATCTTAAAAATCCTGCCGTGGTGGATTACCTGTTAGACTGTGTCCGCTTCTGGATCGAAACCTTTGAAATCGACGGGCTTCGTCTGGATGTAGCATACAGTCTGGATCACGGATTTATGAGAAGACTGCGGAGTTTCTGTACCGAATTAAAACCTGACTTCGCTCTCATTGGGGAAGTTCTGTTTGGGGACTACAATCAGATCGTCAATGATGAAATGCTCCATAGCTGCACGAACTATGAATGTTACAAAGGGCTGTTCTCCAGTTTTAACGATATGAATCTTTTTGAAATCGCCCATTCCCTGAATCGTCAATTTGGCCCGGAACAGTGGTGTATCTACCGGGGCAAGCATCTGATGACATTCGTAGATAACCATGATGTTACACGGATCGCCAGCATTTTAAAGGATAAACGCCACCTTTATCCAGTCTATGGCACATTGATGACCATGCCGGGAATTCCGTGTATTTATTATGGAAGCGAATGGGGAGAGGAAGGCATAAAAGCTCCTGACAATGACTATGCTCTCCGGCCTTGCTTTGAGTCGCCAAAGCCGAACGAATTCACCCAGTACCTACGGCGGCTGATCTCTTTTCGTCAGAAAAGCGACGCCCTGTGTAACGGCTCATATCGGAATGTCCTCATCACTAACCGTCAGCTCATTTTCGAGCGAAAGACAGACCGGGAGCGGGTATTCGTTGCTATCAATGCGGAAAATTCTGACTTTACCGCCAACCATAGCGAACTTCAAGGAGAGGTACAGGATCTCCTTGGAGGAGAACGTTTCCATATGAATGGACAGCTCACGTTAAAACCTTATAGTGTCCAGATCCTTGTGTTTGATCCGGCCTCTCACCTGGAATACGATTCTGCATGCATCCATGCATGGAATGAAAAAGAAACAGTGCAGAGTTGTGGCGCTTTGGACTCCTCCTCAGAATCCCGTCAGGATCAAACAGAACGGTTGTCCCTTTCTGACCTCACTGTCGTTCTTGGGTCTGCTTCCCCACGACGGACGGAGCTGCTCACCCAGGCGGGAATCGAACATACCGTACTCCCATCTTCCTGTGAAGAGCGGATCACCTCCTCCCGTCCTGAGGAAGTCGTGCAGGAACTTGCAAGGCAAAAAGCGGAGAATGTGTATTCTACATGGAAAGCTGCCCATCCTGGCGAATCATTTCTCGTCATCGGATCCGACACCGTTGTGGCAAATAATGGACAGATCCTCGGCAAACCATCCGGAAGAGGCGACGCTTACCAGATGATCTCTTCCCTTCAGAATCACATACACCAGGTATATACCGGGGTCAGTTTGATACTTTATAATGGCACAAAAGAGAAGACGCATACATTCTACGAATCGAGCGATGTGGACGTCTATCCGATGTCGCCGGAAGAAATTGGGGCCTACCTGAATACAGACGAGCCTTACGACAAAGCCGGCGCTTATGGAATCCAGGGCGCTTTTGCCGTCTATATCAAAGGCATCCACGGCGACTACAATACTATCGTCGGACTTCCTATTGCACGGATCTACCAGGAATTAAAGCGCTGGATCCGGTTTTAAGATCTGAAAACATGATATTCTGTATCGTATTTTTGGGGCAGATTCCTGTATGAGAAATCTGCCCCCATTGTATGACTTTTTATTTTCTGTACCAAATCATCGTTTCATAAGGACGAAGTCTCCATGTCCCTCCCTGTGGTTTCGTGTAATCACTGTAATTTCCAAGGATACAGTCGTACCCGGTCAAATCCAGATCGATCTTCCAGTCGGTATCTTTTCCATAGAAATGATTGACAACGATCATATCTTCGTTCTGATAGCTCCTTCTGTAAGCGAAAACGGATGGATGGTCTTTTGCAAGCGGGGTGATATCGCCGTATGCCACAACATCCAGCTCTTTCCTGATACGAATCAGTTTCTGATAATAAGCAAAGATCGAGTCATCCTCTCTCATCTGCTGTTCGGCATTGATCTTTATATAATTCGGATTCACCGAAATCCAAGGCTTTGTATCCCCGGACGTGAATCCTGCATTCGTACTTGCATTCCACTGCATTGGCGTCCGGCTGTTGTCCCTGGAATGAATCTGCAGAATCCGATAGGCATCGGACTCTGTTAATCCCTTTTCCTGGAGAATCCGAAAGTGGTTAATACTTTCTACGTCCCGGTACTGGGAAATATCCATAAAGCCTGCGTTCGTCATCCCGAGCTCTTCGCCCTGGTAGATATACGGTGTTCCTCTCAGCATGTGAATCACTGTTCCCAACATTTTGGCAGATTCTTTCCAGTATTTATCCTCACTTCCGAATCTGGACACAACTCTAGGCTGATCGTGGTTGCACCAAAAGACCGCATTCCATGCATGGTGTTCCGACATCTGTGTCTGCCAGTCAAAAAGGATCTGCTTCAGTTTTCCAAAGTCCGCCGGCACCAGGACCCATTTCTCGTTTCCCATGAAGTCCACTTTCAGATGGTGAAAATTAAATACCATAGAAAGCTCTCCGGTATCGGCTCCTGCATACTGATAGCAGTTTTCCATGGAAGTACTGGACATCTCTCCTACTGTCACGATTTCCGCGTCAGTGCCGAATGTCATATCGTGCAGCTCTTTTAAATACTTGTGGATGTTTGGTCCGTCCGTGTAGAATCTTCTGCCGTCTCCCTCATAGTCATCCTCGAACTGACCTTTGCTGATCAGATTCACCACGTCAAATCGGAAGCCTTTGACTCCCTTTCCCATCCAGAAACGCACGACGTTCTGCACTTCTTTGCGGACATTTTCATTGTCCCAGTTAAGATCCGGCTGGGTCACGTCGAAAAGATGCAGGTAGTATTCATCGAATTTCTCCACATACTCCCAGGCGCTTCCGCCAAACTTACTCTCCCAGTTGGTCGGAGGCTCTCCGTTTTCCTTGCCTTTTTTGAAGAAGAAAAAGTTTTTGTAGTACGGGTCGCCCTCCATCGCTTTTTTGAACCATTCGTGACGGTTTGATACATGGTTGAATACCATATCGAACATCAGGCGTATTCCCCGTTTGTCCGCTTCACGGATTAACTCTTCCACGTCCTCCATCGTGCCATAACGTGGATCAATATTGTAATAATCCTCCACATCGTATCCGTTGTCATTCTGTGGGGATACGAAGAACGGCGTCAGCCAGATATAGTCTGCTCCAAGTTCTTTGATGTAATCCAGCTTCTGGATCACTCCACGGAGATCACCCAGTCCATCGTGGTTGCTGTCATAAAATGATTTCGGATAAATCTGATATACCGTACTTTTCTTAAAATCTGCTGTTTTCATCACGCGCTTTCCTCCCTTTTCTTCTTCATTTTTCTATTCAAATGAGATAACGGCTGTCTTTCCTGCCTCTGCTGTCTGCCCTGTTCTCATCTGGATATTTCGGGCAGTTCCTTCTCCTGTTAGAATCAACATGGTAGTCGTCGGATGTCCCGCAGCTTTAATTTTCTCCGGTTCAAACTGAATCAACGGTGCTCCGCATGATACATGATCTCCCTGAGCAACAAGGAGCTTGAACCCGTCTCCTCCCATGTCCACTGTATCGATTCCCACATGGATGAGGATCTCCATCCCATTGGCAAGGATCAGTCCACATGCGTGTCCGGTCTCCGCCATGACAATGCTGACCTCCGCGTCCGCCGGAGCTACCACTGTCGTATCGGTCGGCTCGATTGCCACACCGTCTCCCATGACTTTCTGGGAGAATACATCATCATCTACTTCTTCAATCGGAATCACCTTTCCGCTTAAGATAGCTTTTATTTCTGTCAGTGATTCTTCCGGGGCTTTGTCTACTGACTCCGCTGTTTCTTCTTTTAGTACCGTCTCTGTCGCTGGTGTTGTCCCTTTTGCCGCAAGTCCTCTGTCTTCCTTAGAGAGCTTCTTCTTTCCCACAAAAAACGTGAGAACAAACGGTACAACGATAGCTTCTGCCATTGCCAGCAAAAAAATCAGGTAGAATTCCGGCTTGATGGAAATGATACCAGGGAGTCCGCCTACTCCGATACTTAATGCCTGCACGCCGAATCCGACAGAGATCATCGCCGCGATGGCAGAACCGATCATACCGCAGATCAGCGGGAATCCATATTTCAGATTAACACCAAAGAGTGCCGGCTCCGTTACACCAAGATAACAGGAGATACATGCTGGAACATTGACCTGCTGTGCTCTTTCGTTTTTCTTCTGAAGAATGGACATTGCCAAAACGCTGGAGCCCTGTGCAATGTTAGAAAGCGCGATCATCGGCCAGAGAATTGTTCCGTCATACGTGTTGACCAACTGGGTGTCAATGGCATTCGTCATGTGATGAAGCCCTGTCATAACAATCGGCGCATAGAGCAGTCCGAACAACCCAGCAAACAACCATCCGAAGCTGGACATCAGTCCACCATAGACAACATCCGCAATGGCGTTTCCTATGGTCCAGCCGATCGGCCCTACCACGGTATGTGCGATGATAACTGCCGGAACAAGGGAACAAAACGGTACGACAATCATACTGATCACTTCCGGGCAGTGTTTCTTAAAGAATTTCTCCAGGTATACAAGGACAAATCCTGCCATCATGGCAGCAATAACTTGCCCCTGATAACCGATCATCTCTACCTTGGCAAATCCAAAATCCCATACCGGAATATCGGCCGTCGGTGTGTCTGCCACACTGAACCCATTTAATAGCTGGGAAGATACCAGGGTTAAACCTAAGATGATACCAAGAATCTGTGTCGTACCCATCTTCTTTGTGATAGACCATACAATGCCCACTGGCAGCAAATGAAATACCGCCTCTCCAATGAGCCACAGGAAATTATAAGTTCCCTCCCAGAACTGATACATATCTGCCAGACTCTTTGTTCCATTCTCGAAAAAATTGATCTCTCCGATGATATTGCGGAATCCTAGGATCAGACCGCCGCAGATCAGGGCCGGGATCAGTGGCGCGAAAATCTCACCAAGCGCACCCATCATCTTCTGTACTACATTTTGATTCGTCTTTGCGGCCGCCTTCGCCGCCTCTTTGCTTACTCCCTCAATCCCAGCATAGGAAGTAAATTCATTGTAAAACACGGACACATCATTACCAATGATAACTTGATACTGTCCTGCCTGTGTGAAGGTTCCCTTAACTGCCGGAATCTCCTCAATGGCCTTTTCATCTGCCTTCTTCGGATCAACAAGTACGAAACGCATTCTTGTCATACAATGTGAAACAGCCTGGATATTTTCCTTGCCGCCGATCAGCTTCAAAAGCCGCTTCACGTCATTCTCGTATTTTGCCATGCTTCTCTCTCCTTTTCCATTTATTTCACGAACTTGTTTGAACAACTTTAATATAGCACGCTTGTTTAAACATGTCAATCATTTTTCTAAAAATCTACTTGCTTTCTGATCCCAATGTCCTTATACTGTATCTTAAGATGTTTAAACAAGAAAAGGGAGTGCAAAACATTGCCAAAAGCAAAGTATGATATCATCTATCACGATCTGAAACAGAAAATCGAAGACGAAATGTACGCCTATCAGGATCTGCTTCCATCAGAACATCTTCTTGTACAGACCTATGATTGTTCCAGGAATACAGTCCGGCGAGCTCTGGCTGAACTGACAGCCGAAGGCTATGTGCAGCCAATGCACGGAAAAGGCGTTCGCAATATCTTCCAGCCCGTGGATCAGGCTGCTTTTACCGTGGGAGGAATCGAGTCTTTCCTGGAATCCGCCATAAGAAACAAAAAGGTTCCATTTACAAAGGTACTTCATTTTTCTCAATTATCCGCTGACGAAATAATCTCTAAAAAGACCGGTTTCCCTTTCGGCACCAAATTGTACTACATTCAACGTCTGCGTTACTTGGATGGAATTCCGCTCATTCTGGATCACAATTATTTCAGCATGGAGCAGGTAAAAGATCTGACCCCGGAAATCGCCCGCAATTCCGTCTATGATTATCTGGAAAATGATCTGGGGATCTCCATCTCCACAAGTAAGCGAACCATTACAGTGGAGCGCATGACCCAGGCGGATGAAACGTACCTGGATCTGAAAGATTATACCTGTCTTGCCGTCATCACCAATCAAACCTTTGACGACAACGGGATTCAATTTGAGTATACCCAGTCCCGCCACCGCCCAGACTACTTCCAGTTCCAAGATATTGCCGTCCGCAAAAAAAAGTAGAGCCGCCCGGATCTTTTCCGGACGGCTCCTGCCTTTTCCACATTCTTCCTTTAATTATTGACCTGGTGGTGCGGCGCATACGAATCCACTGTCAGCGCCCTAAACGCATAGCCTTGTTTCCGGTAATGCTCAATGATCTTTGGCAGTGCTTCCACCGTGGTGTCTTTTGCATCTGTATCATGCATTAAAATATTGATATGCTTCGCCTGGGAAGACGTCGCATTTGCGATCAGCTTATCCACCGGAACATTATTTCCGCTTGCATCGGTGGAATCACAGTTCCAGTCAAAATACTGGTATCCTTTTTCCTGCACTTCCCTCGTGAGCTTCGTCATCAGTCCCGGAGCATATTTCCTACTGATGGTATTACTGGAACCGCCCGGGAAACGGATCAACCGGGACTTTTCTCCCGTTACCTTCTCGACCATGTTAGAAATTTTTTGTAAATCATCAAAATATGCCTGTTCCGACTCATAGACAGATGCATAGTCGTGGGTATATGTGTGAAGTCCTACAGCATGTCCTTTCTCATGCGCTATGCGGAGCATATCGTTTTTCTTTTGATTATGTCCTGTAACAAAGAATGTAGCTTTCGCCTTATATTCATCTAATATATCCAAAATCTTCTTCGTATTATCCGACGGCCCGTCGTCAAAGGTCAGATATACGATCTTTTCATTCCACTCCGGATTCGCCTCCACCGTCACTTTCTGAACGATCTCCTCCACATTGCCCGACCGGTCTCTGGCGGTATACACAGCTTTATAGATGCCTGGTGTAGCAAAATCGACGTGCTCCGAGTGAACCTCCAATGATGGCTTGGGATCCATATCATCTTTTACGGAGACTCCGCCTGTAAAATCCAGGCTCTTTCCCTGCTTGACCGTCTGATTCTGCACGCCCTGAATCTCCGGCTTCTGTGTATCCTTCTTTCTTGTAAGGCTGGCTTCCTCTATGGTCTGATTGCCGCTCGCATCTTCTGCCAGAATCCTTACGGTATACGTCCCCTCCTGGCTCCAGTCATCCTCCTTTTCAAAGCGGACTGAAACATCGGAGATGTCACTGGTCTTTTCCACAAAGAGCTCCGGCTTAATTTCCTCGGCGAGATCCGTACTGTAATCCTTCAACACAAGGGTCGGCGGCGTCGTATCCCGCACTTTCACAACGGCCTTCTCACGGTGGTCTCTCCACTCATAGACAACCGGATAATCTCCCTCTTTCGATGTATCCACTTCCGACCGCACGCTGACTTCACCTGGACTTCCAAGCCAGACCCTCGTAATATATGCCTGTGGGTCAAAAGGCTCTCCCATCTCCTGCTCCACCACGTCTCCCTTCAGCTTCAGAGGATGTGTAGAAACGTAGTAATACATCCCCCGAATATCAGGACAGCAAGAGTCAGAACAGTGATCCCTACCCGCAGAAATAATTGTTTCTTTCTGCTCTCCCTGCTTCGTGTTCTTCTTTTGTGTTCATTCATAGCTTTTTCCATTTCTCTTTCTCTCTTTCGTAAGTTCATTTTGGGTACCCGTTTACTGTAGAAAGAGAGAAAGAGAAATGGAAAAAGCTATGAATGAA
>OLQH01002504.1_pt1 | contig 10469 bp, 9 predicted proteins | sample 1672671 | NCBI WGS metagenome assembly OLQH01 (sample SAMEA3136712, study PRJEB25190) | human gut metagenome
CGGCTGGGATATTGACTATATAACCTTACCAACACATTTACGGACTAACACCAAATTTATAGTTCCATCATCCAGAAACAATCCCCAATTGCCTATTACGTTACTCCACGGATTAACCCAAACATTTCTTCCAATAACAGTCCGATTCAATATCAGAAAAATAAAAAATAAAAATATAGTCTTTTTTATATAATCTGAGTGCTTGATGTTCTCAACTATGATACTATGTAGAAATTTAATTCCTTTGGAATTAATAACTGCTAGTATAGAACTTGTTAGTATTGCCAATAAAAATGATACAAAGCAATATGTGTATATATACATTAGGATATCAGATAACATCTGGTTAAATGTACTCACCTTCTTTCACTTTTACCTTTCTTTGCCTGTTATGCCATAAATTTCGTCATAATCTTTTTCAGTATCGCTTTAAAACATTCATATTCTGTGCTATTCCTAAACATGAAATACATCACTATGTTAGGAACACTTACTGCAATAAAACATTTTATGACAAACATGAAAATACCTATTGGCAAAAACGAAATAGTAACCATACTAATCATAACAGACACCACTAACGCCAATGTATATTTAGCATGCCGCACAAAATAATCCATTAAATTTCGGTTGAAACTATATTTGTAAACAGCATAAGGCTCCCACCAAAAATTAGTTGTAAAATTACTAATCAGAGTTCCAAGTATAATTCCTCGAATACCCAAATCAAATATTACTAACAGCATTAAGGATGCGATTAGGTTTACAACTGCTTCCACGAAAGACTTCCATTTTATAGGCCAAAACAATCCGTTCGTATCAATATATATTTGTGATGCTTGCCTCATCCTATCAATATAGAAATTGAAGAGAAGCAATAGAACCACACTATTATCAAAAAGATACTGTTTACCCCAGAATAATTCAATAAATGGATTTGATAGGGCCATCAAACACGAACTACAGAATATTGCTCCATAGGCATTTATAAAAAACAATTTATGAAAAAAAAAATATGAATCATTTTTTGATTTCTCTGCAACAAAATTACCAACACTCGCTGTAATAGGAGTCATGATTTGCACAAATACGGTTTTTATTGTAGCAGTTAGAAGTGTATAGTTTGAATAGCACCCCATCGCAACGATACCAACGAACTTTGAAATAAGTATATTATCAACACCGCTGACAACTACCGACCCTAATTTATGAAACGACATAGCAATAACATTTTTAGCCAGACTCTGTTTCTCTTCCCTATTAAGCTTTTCATTTCTATATTCATTCAAGTAAGGAAACAACCTATCCGCCTTAACAGAAATCGCTATATTTCCTAAGATTGTACAAACAATTTGAATAATCAAATATCCTAAATATGACTTGAATATCATTAAGATAAAGAATTGAATGCCAAATTTCAGGAAATTAAACTCTAGCTGATTTCTTGAATCAATATACCCATTTTGTGTTGCCACAATAAGAGATCGTTTATAATTAAAAAAATAACTTGCCGCAGTATTTACCAAATATAAAATATAGACTAAAGCAAGGGACGGCGCTCCTACCGGTATTTCTGCCGTATCGCTAATAAAGTAATCTATATTAGGGACTAAACAAAGACCTACTATCAATATTAACGTGCCAACAATTTTATAAACAGCTTTAAAATAGTTCATATATGCAGAAATCTTCTTTTCATCATTTTCTGCAATAGGCTTATACATTGCATAAATAATAGCTGTTCCAAATCCTAATTCAGCGAAAGACAAAACATTAATAATATTGGTGAAGAGACCATTTAATCCTAAATACGCCACACTTAATGTCTTAATAAAAACCGTGCGAATTGCAAAATTGAGCAGCACTGTTATTGCTTGAACAATGAGTGCGTAACCGCTATTCCTCAGTGATTTCTTTGTCCGTCCACTTTCCATACTAATCTCCATTCCGCCGCCAAGTCGGCGGCACAAATAGTAATGAAAGTCTTCCAATTCTCCACGTTATTGATAAAATACTTCTTAAAGAAGCTACACTACAAAGCACGGGGAGGTGAGTCGTAAAGACTTTCTTCGTTTTAGACAGCATACTAATCAGTGTGAGTTCCATCTTTCAAGCACAAATAAGTGGCTCTATAAGACCGTACAGTAAGAATTGTTTTAACTTCTCTGTTAAATGTGTGATGGAACAGTCAATGGCTTCTTTATCTTACTTTGAAAGGAGTTCTTGATTATGAAAGTTGTTTATCAAACCTGTTGTGGTGTCGATGTTCACAAGTCTTTTCTCGTTGCCACAATCATTAAAACTACTTCTGGAGTTGAACCTTCGTATCAAAAGAAGCGTTTCTCCACCTTTAACAATTCTATTCTGCAATTCAAAGAATGGCTTGTTAAAAACCAATGTCGCGATGTCTGTATGGAATCTACTGGAAAATACTGGATTCCCGTCTTTAACCTTTTAGAAGACGAAATAAACGTCACCATCGCTAACCCTAAATGGGTAAAAGCTGTCAAAGGCAATAAAGATGATACGAAAGATTCCAAATGGATTGGGGATTTGTTTCGATTAGGTCTGGTTCCGGGAAGTTATATCCCTTGTAAGCCGATTCGTATTCTGCGTGAATTTACAAGATACCGTTACAAACTGACTTCCTGCCGTACCAGTGAAAAGAACAGATATCAGAATGCGCTCACTGTCTGTAATGTCGCATTAGATTCAGTAGTTTCCGATATCTTCGGGAAATCAGCTACATCTGTTATTGATTACCTAATTGAACAACCTGACAATTCCATCAACCACGAAGAAATAGCTTCCAGACTGCTTCGTTCCCTAAAGAAGAAGTCTGACAGTGTCATTGAATCCATCGAAGGCTATCAGATGACTGATTCCCAAAAATATCGTATGCGCCTCATCCGCGCACATCTGGATTATATCACATCTACGATAAATGATATAGACACTATGCTTGATTCTTTGATTGCTCCATATGAAAATGCTGTCCAGTTACTATGTACCATTCCAGGTGTTGACCGTAACAGTGCTATCACTGTTATCTCTGAAATTGGTACCGATATGACTCCGTTTTCAAATTCCAAGCGCTTATGCTGTTGGGCGGGACTCACTCCCGGCAACAATGAATCTGCTGGTAAGAAAAAATCCGTCAGAATAACACGTGCCGGTGTCTACCTCAAACCTGCATTGGTACAAGTTGCCCATGCAGCCGTGAAATCTGATAAATCTCCTTACTATAAACAAAAATATGAACGTATTATGAAACGCCGTGGTAAAAAACGTGCCATTATTGCTATCGCCCGGATGATTCTCACTGCTATCTATCAGATGCTATCTACTGGTGAAGCGTGGAATCCGACCGATTTATTTAAAATTGATATGCCAGAACCTTTAAAGGAAAAACAGAAGGAAAAGGCAATTAAACACGCTATGAAACTTCTTATACGCGAAGGAAAAATTTCCGAATCGCAATTAGCTTCTTAGTTATTAAAACAACAATCTTTTCAATAGCTGCCATCAGACAGCTTGTTAAAGTGCGCCATTTATTGGCTGTCCTCTACTTTCTTTCACAGTACTGTCACCTCTCTAATGGGTTTATGTCTATGAACACAACCCAGTCTCATTGTAGTCTATTATTTATAGAACAGTTCTAACGCTCTTTTATAATATTGTTCTTTCGAAAAATACTTTTTCATATTGTTTATTTGTTCGTAATTTATCACGCTGTATAAATCATCTGTAATTCCAAGCAAAATCTTTTTTGAAAGAACTTCAATAATATTAGTGCTATCCTGTTCAATAAACACAAGTAAATTTTGAGTTAATTTATCACAAACAGCATATATTTCAGGTATGCCTCCATTCGCAAAAGAGATTACTGGTTTCCCGGTACTCAATCCTTCTACGATTGTTAGTCCGAACGGTTCATTCCATAAAGAAGGATATACTAAAGCATCTGAAATTGCTAGGTATTCAGGAAGAACACTATTATCAATGTAGCCAGTAAATACAATATCTTTTGTCTTGCTAGCTTCCTCAAATACCTTTCTTTCATAAGCTGTCATTTTGGTTTTGTCACCATACCAAGATGAACCTATTAGCATTAATTTGCAACCGCACTCAAGTTCTTTTTTAACTCTTTGGAACGCCCTAATTAACTCATATACTCCTTTCTCTTCAATTATTCTCCCTGTATAAGCAATCACCTTATCGCATCCCTCGATGCCATACTTTGCTTTTAAAGCATTAATCTTCTTTTCCGGAACAGTCTTTGAAAATCTTTCTACGTCAACGCCATTATGCCACACAACGGTTTTTGTTAGTGTTTGAGGATACGTTTTAACAATCTCATTTTTGACAAAATCACTCACTGCAATAATCAAATCACAGTATTCTATCGCTTGTTCCTTCTCTTTTGAATATGGCTGTAAATGACTATTATGCATATGAAGACATACTGTCGCGTTAGTGCATTTACACACACTTCCTAAAAACGAAAATCTATTCTCAACAATTACAAAATCGTAAACACGCTTTTTAATTTCACCGCATACATACGACAAATATGGACTAAAACTACATTTATTACGAATTCTAGGAGCAATTTTTAGGTAATGCAAGTATAAATTGGATTCGTAATATCTCATATGTACATTGGGAATCTTTTCTTTTTCTTTTCCAATTCCGTAAATATCCACCTCGAAATCTTGATTCTGACCAACCATTTCCATAAAGTTCCAAATCAAGTTTTCGACTGCTCCACCTTTTATTGGAGGGATTGGCAGTTCTCCGGCAGTAATTATTGCAATCTTTTTATTCATTACTTACTCCTCCAGTAACTCTTTGAAAGAACTCATTGAAAGTAGATTCAATTCTTCACAAGAATTGACGCATTTTTCAGAGAAGCTATTCAACTGTTCTGGATGGCTAATTAACTCATTCACTTTTTCATAAATCGCTCTTACATCTCGATTCACAATCCATCCATTTACTCCATTTTTAATTATATTCTCAGCTGATTCGTAGTTTGTTACTATACAAGGACATCCCACACTAAGTGCCTCAATCAAAACCATACTATATGCCTCATAGTCTGATGTCTGCACAAAAAGATCAGCGTATTGCATGTATGGAATTGTATTTGCTTTGCGGCCTACAAATTCTATATTATTTAGTAGGTTTTTATGTCGAGCTGATTCTATTAAAGACTGCAAATCTTCTCCATCTCCAACTATAGTCCACTTATAGTTCTCAACACCCGAGTCTTTCAACATTTTACACACATCCAGTATGCGATCTATTCTTTTCTGTCGATTTTCAATTCTCGCCACTGTGACTATATTAAAACAATCATTCTGATAAGGAGAATCACTACTTTTTTTCATGTTAATGCTATTGAAATTCAACATATTGGTTACAACTTTTGATTTATATTGATATTCCGGAACAATTTCATCAAAAATTTTTTTACAGCCTTGGCTCACATTCACAATATAATCAAACTCTTTATATTTAGGAATACAAATTTCATGAGTTAAACCGTGTTGTCTTGCATCATTATGGATCCAAGCAATTTTTCTTTTAGCTCTTACACATTCTTTTACAAAGTCATCACAACCGCCTGCATACACATCTAAAAATTTATCATTCAAATATGATATAGCAACATCATATTCCTCCTCTAATTTCATAAATGGCAAGCATAGTTTTAAGATTTTTCGATACCCCACAGCCCTTTTTAATGCTTTTACTACCCCAGCACAAGCCAATTGATACTTATTTAAGTATTTTTTCATATCAGCATATTCAGCACAACAATACTCAACAATTCTATTTCCTTTAACAATATTCACATGTTCCGGAATTTGAGTAACTTCAGAACTGTAGTTGCCAATAATACACAAGTCAATTTCATATTCAGGAATATTTAGATTGTTCAATAAGTTTAATAATGAAGACTCTATTCCACCTATTCCCTTTAATACTACAACAGCAAACAATATTTTCACTATAATCTACTCCCTCTTATTTGGTCCGCCAAATACTTGCTTTTCCTCCTCTTTTAATATGTATAGTATTCATCCAAATGCAAACTGCCAGAAATAACATGTTTTTGCTGAAACTCCACAAGAGAGTTACCCATGTGTAACACATAACAAAAGAAAGAAGAACAGCAGTAATTGTATAAATGTATTTTTTCATCAAATCTCTGCAAAATTTACTTCTATAATCGCAGTAGACTAAAAGTTTTATAACAAGAACATACGCCACAGTGCTAATCAGTAATCCACATAGCGTTCCGCCATAGAACAAGCATGTTGAACTTAACGGCAACATTTGCCATGAAGACGTAAATACCTGATGAACCTCAGGTGAACTCAAAACATCTCCAAAGATCTTCAGACACCACTCCATTCCTGGGAGATATGATGGAAAAAAATTCAAAATGAAGTCTTTTGTCATTCTCTCAAGTGGCAAAAAATCAACAGATTTTGCTGCATCATAGCCTGATGCTAATGACCAAGGCCCGCCAACATAGCACTCAATAGTATTAGATAATTCTGCAAGATTCAACTGAGTTGTGATGCTTGCGCCTTTATAACTTATTCCAAATTGTTTTATATAAATCATACTAATGATGACAATTGCGGTTATCGGAACTAGTATTGCAATTTCGATTTTTTTGTATTTCGGAAATGCATAATATAACACAAAAATGGTAGCTATTGCAGTTTGTAAAACAAAGGACCTGTTATAACCAAAAAATGCCCCCATATTAATAATTGCAAACATCGCGCCTATAATAGTCCATAAAAGTGAGTTACCATTATTATAACGTTTTTCACAATAAGTCAGTATGTTAAGAAACAGGAAAGTTTTTAATGTTTGCGCAGCGAGGATTCCAAATGCATCTGTAGTTGGATCTTCAAATTTCTCTTCCAATGCAAGGAAATTGAACGTAGAAAAAACGACCGACAAATTTCTTGATAGCAGAAGTAAAGCAAATGCGGTAATTGCAAGAAAACCAACAAAACTTAAACCAACATTACAACGATACTCGCTATAGTCCTCATTCTCAAACCTATTACGATATCGTCGCCCATATCGCTTTATAGCAGCAAAACAAGTTATCATTTCTACCAAACTAGCAACAATCGAATAGAAATACCCGCCTGAAGAACACGTTATCATAGGCATCGTGATTGGAAGTACGTTAGTTTTTCCATTTGTTATTGAAATAAGTAATGGTACGGCAATAAATCTAACAACCATTATTCCAAAAAATAATTTTAACGCTAGTCCACCTTTGGCAATAGAAAAATAGTTGTTAACCCATATCAAACATATGGAAAACGTAAATGGAACTAAAAAATATAATTCCAATCCAGGTCTCATGTTCTTATAATTCAACAATACAACTACTGACACAAGGAGTGAAATTGTCGCTAAGGTACTATTTAGGAAAAAATGTATTATCTTCCTCATTTTCCTTGCCGCTTCGTTTTGTTTCATTATTTATGGCCCCCTTAACTCTTTTATTTAATACCATCAGTTAAGTCGTAATAACCTTTTAAGTTTTCTAGTGACGGACCTATCAACTGTTTTTTTTAAACGACGCGCAATCTCTGAATCAATTTCAACTCTATTTAAAAAACGAAAGTTAAAGTCGTTATCAATATTTCTTTGAAATCTTACTGATGTCGGATCACAATGCGTTCCTGTACCGTCTGTGCCAATATTGTTTACAAGCGAATGTATTGGGTAAACAGTCCACTTGCTCTGCAGGTATTGTGCAAAACACCACCGTATCGCCCATGAATCGATTTTTCCTTTCATCTGATACCGTAACATTTTATCTAAATCAGTACCACCTTTGCAAAAATCATAAATCATAAACGGATTAAATCTATATCTTGAGTATTCTTTAACACTCCAATCAATTGAATTCCATCGATTTTTCCACGTTGCCCATCCCCAACTTGAAGAACGATAGAAATAATACACAGTATCATTATAGTTATCTGGCACATCAAAAGGAAACTGATATCCACTTATTGACCATATTTTTTCGACTTTTTCATAGTAATCTAGCGCGCCATTCATAAATCTAAGAAAACATTTCGAAGTCAGAATATCATCTTCCAATACAATAACTCTTCCATATTGATTAATAACGTCTGTTACTCCGGATATTACCGATTTTGCTAAGCCTTTATTTTTCTCCGCCTCAAAAATACAGATAGATCTGAATCCTGTAACTTTATGTATATACTCTCGTACCTGATTAACGTTATCCTGTTGACTTTCTTTTTTTGCATTATCAGAAAAAAAGAAAACGTCTGTTTTTTCTGCATCATAATTATCTTTTAAGCATTCGATTGTAGCTTTAGTTGCCTCGAGTCTGTTATATACAAATAAAACTACAGGAGCCAATGACTGTTCCATTATTCACTCTCCGTATCTATTTTCTTTATCGACAATTCTCTCTTTGAGAAAACTACACTATTTGGAGGTATTGTCCCTTTTATCACAGAACCTGCTCCAATAACAGAACCAGAGCCAATTACTGTATCCCGCAAAATTGTGACATTTGCACCAATCCATACGTTATTTCCAACCACAACTCGCCCAGTTAGATAATGGTTGCCTTTTTCATTTCCTAAATATTTATAATCGTGATCATGGTCCACAATTACAACATTGGGTCCAAAAAGGCAATCATCACCTATATGAATTTGATTCAAGCAGGTGATACTACATCCTTGGTTAAAAAAAGATGTTCCAATGACTAGATCTCCACCTTCTACTCTAAATGACACATTTCTTCGAGTAAAAATGCTATGCTTAAAAACAACTTTCGAACCAGGCAAAATAGCAATTTCACAAGAAGGGTTAATATTTTGCACTAATGATATTTCGCCATTTTTTCCCCATTTTAAACGTAGCGTACTCATGCGAAGAATATTCCAAAACATTATAAGCAGTTTCTTCAGAGATTGTTTTTTAATCCTCTCTATCAATGGCCATCTTCTCCTTTTCAGTTCTGACAATCTTAGTATATATCTTCAAAAGCGTATTAAGATTCAATTCCCTACTGTACGTGTGCTGTGCATGCTTCTTTGCTGCTATGCCAAGATCCATTGATTTTTCCTCAGCTGCAAAGATTTTCTTTACATAGTATGCTAACATATACGGTGCATCCGTTTGGTAAACATAACCTTCTTCTTCATGTTTCAGTAAATTCTTTACTCCACCAACATCTGAAGAAATACAAGGAACACCAAGCACCATAGCCTCTCCCAAAGAATTTGGTGAGTTCTCAATCGTTGATGGAGAGACAAATACGTTACAATTCAGAAAACGCTCCTTCATTTTCTGTTCAGTCAACGATCCAGTAAAAGTAACTTTATCTTCTAATCCATACTCTAAAATCAATCTTTTAATGTATTTTGCGTATGAAGAAATCTTAAGTTTTCCGTAAAGACTATCTGTCCTCGTCAAATCATTTCCAGCCACATACAAATGCGCATCCGGATAATTTTTTAATATTTCCGGCATCGCTCTAAGCATAAAATGCAGTCCTTTGATTGGTGTTGCTGCTTGACTCATAAAAATCGAATGTTTTTCACAGCTCTGATAACTCCAATCTCCTGAATAAAATGAGTCGCGTAGAGATTCATTACAAAAATGATATTGAATATTTGGGTTTATTTCTTTTGTACAAGCTTCGTCCCAATCAGTCCTTCCAATTACATGCCCCACTTTTTTTATAGTAGAAACTTCTGTCATTCCACGGCGTTTCATTTTTTCTGCCTGCTGGAGAAGATTTCCTCTTGCAATATTACTCAAAGTGAACTTTTTCAATTCCGGATATGGAATCCCATTATTAAAATGCATCCAATAAAAAGAAGGAAGTCCCTGAATATTGACTATAGTTTTTTCAGGTTTATTAAACTCCTCAGTTGCAACCAAGCTATGGGGGTACTCTGTTCCAAATATATGTAACAAATCAGGGGAAACCTTAGAAATAATTATACTAAGGTGCTCTCTCATATGCTTAGATTCATGTACCTGATCTTCCACTGGAAGCACTCCGAATAGCTTTGGTTGCGAAAAAGCATAATAATGTATTCTGCCAATAATACCCGATTTTACTTCTTTTATTCCCAACTGAGGGAATGCAATATATAGTTCAATATTCTCTATTTTTTCAATCGAATTTGCAAAACCTGTAAGCCATCCACAAATGTTTGGTACACTTATATTCATATCGGTAGCAATTCTCGGAATTGGAACATTACAAATCCAAAGTATTTTCATTTTTATATCCATTCCTTTCGCTTCGCTCAGGCACAAAACGTAATGAAAATGTTTTCCTGAGCCTATTTTTTCGTTATAATTCTTCTTTGTAGGGAACTCGGTATACTACAAATCACGGGGAGGTGAGTGGGCTGTCCGGC
>OLQH01002510.1_pt1 | contig 10437 bp, 9 predicted proteins | sample 1672671 | NCBI WGS metagenome assembly OLQH01 (sample SAMEA3136712, study PRJEB25190) | human gut metagenome
ATGGTCATCTATACCTGCCCTCACCCCCTCCTATGGCCTTCAATATCCCAGGGGAACCAGTTCTTTTCCGTCTCCTCTGCTTCAAACATACATTTCTCTGCACACAAACTTTTCACATAATTATCACAATTTTTCCTAATTTCCATCACACAATGTAAATAAAATTATAAATGGCTAACAAATTAAAGGAGGGAAAATTTTGATAGAAGTAAGAAACCTGGTAAAAAAATATGGCCAGCAGACAGCGGTAGATCACCTTAACTTTACGGTTGAACAGGGCAAGATCTACGGCTTCCTTGGTCCAAATGGGGCCGGAAAGTCCACAACCATGAATATGATAACCGGCTATATTGCATCTACAGAGGGTGAAGTCTACATTAATGGCTATAATATTTTTGAGGAACCTGAAAAGGCAAAAAAGTGTATAGGATATCTGCCGGAGATCCCCCCCATATATCCTGAGATGACGGTGTGGGAATACCTGTCCTTTGCGGCTGAACTGAAAAAAATACCAAAAGGGGAGCGGGAGAAGGAAATTTGCAATGTAATCTCACAGACAAAGATGGAGGATATGAATCACAGGCTGATAAGAAATCTTTCAAAAGGTTATAAGCAGCGTGTAGGACTGGCCCAGGCTCTTCTTGGATATCCGGAGATAATTATACTGGATGAGCCTACGGTTGGACTGGATCCCAAACAGATTATAGAGATTCGTGATTTGATTAAAGGTTTGAGTAAGAGACATACGGTTATATTAAGTTCACATATTTTATCAGAAGTAAGCGCCGTGTGCGATTATGTACTTATTATAGATCATGGAAAATTAGTGGCCAGTGATACGCCGGATAATCTAAGTAAACTGATGCTGGGATCCAATTCTCTGGAGCTTACTGTAAAAGGGCAGGAAGAAGATATAAGGAAGGCGTTGGATCTCGTAGAGCACATCGAGGATGCAGTCTTTCACAATTCGCCTATAGAAAATGCACATGAAATAACCATAAAGACCAACGGACAGGAGGATATACGGGAAAATATTTTCTTTGCCCTTGCCGACGGAAAGTGTCCGATTCTAAAGATGCAGTCCACAAATATGTCACTGGAGGATGTATTCTTAAAATTGACAGACGACAAGGAGGAAGAAAATGTTAGCAGTTTATAAAAAGGAATTAAGGGGATACCTGACCTCTATGATTGGGTATGTATTTATAGCATTTGTTCTGGCTATAGTAGGAGTATATTTTACAGCTTATAATCTGACGTCGGCTTACCCTGAATTTGGAGTGACTTTAAGTGCAGTAAGCTTTGTATTTCTGATTATTACGCCTGTACTTACCATGCGTATACTTGCTGAAGAGAAAAAACAAAAAACAGATCAGCTATTGTTTACTGCCCCAGTGTCTGTATGGAAAATTGTATGCGGCAAATACCTGGGAATGGTAACCATTTTATTCATACCTATGGCTATTATATGTACCTATCCTCTGATTATGGGGAAATATGGGACAATATCTTATCCTATGGCATATACGGCAATTTTTGGATTTTTTTTAATGGGATGTGGGAATATTGCAGTTGGATTATTCATCTCCTCCATAACAGAGAGTCAAATTATAGCAGCAGTCCTGACATTTGCAGTATTATTTGTCTGTAATGTGATACAGGGGATAGAGTCTTTTATAGCCCAGACAGCGTCCGCCTCTCTGGTATCTATTCTTATTGCGGCGGTAATTATCTGTCTGATTATTTATAGAATGACAAAAGACACTTTGGTAACTTCTATCGCCGGTATAATAATGGCAGGTGCCACCTTTGGGCTGTTTCTGTGGAAATCATCCCTTTTTGAAGGAGCGATTCAGAAGTTTATGGAAATATTTAATATAACAGGACATTTTGATGGCTTTGTTGGAGGTATACTTGATTTATCCGGCATTGTTTATATGTTATCCATCATACTGATTTTTGTGTTCCTCACTGTTCAGTCAATACAGAAGAGACGCTGGAGCTAGGGGGTGAAGGAATGAAGAAAATCAATTGTAAAGAGTATTTTAATAACAGAAAGAAAAATAGGAAAAACATTAAAAATGGATCTTACAGCATTGGAATTACAGCAGTGATTATCGCTGTTATTGTTGTTTTGAATCTGGTGGTACAGGAGATTCCGGCACAATACAGAGAGTTAGATTTAAGTGAGCAAAAATTGTATACCATTGGAGATCAGACGAAAAAAGTTCTCAGAGAGTTAAAGGAGGACGTAACCTTATATTATATTGTACAGGATGGTAGAGAGAGCAGTGATATCGAGAGACTGCTGGAGAGATATAAGGATGAAAGCAGTCACATCAAGGTGGAAAAGAAGGATCCGGCGCTATACCCTAACTTCACGTCACAATATACTCAGGATGAGGTGAGCGATAACAGCATTATAGTTGTATGCGGAGATAGAAATAAGGTTGTCAGCTACAATACCATGTATGAGAGTGATATTGATTATACTACCTATTCTTCACAGGTGACCGGGTTTGACGGGGAAGGCCAGATCACAAGTGCCATAGACTATGTGACATCTGAAGATCTTCCTACTATGTATGTACTTCAGGGGCATGAGGAGGCAGCCATAAGTACAAACCTGAAGGATGCCATTGCAAAGCAGAATATTACTATTGCTGATCTTAATCTGTTAACCGAAGATGCAGTGCCGGAAGATGCAGATGCAATCTGTATCCTTGCACCTGCAAAAGATATTTCAGAGGAGGAAGCAGATAAGATTATCAGTTATCTGGAAGGGGGAGGCAAGGCTCTCATTGTATCTAGTTATTCGTCGGAGAAAATGCCTAATTTTGCATCAGTTCTTGAGAATTACGGAGTAAAAACCTGTGATGGGATTGTACTTGAAGGAGATCAGAATCATTATATTTCCAATAATCCTACTTATATTCTTCCTAACATTGAAAGTACAGACATAACCTCAGAATTGTCGTCCGGAAACAATTATATATTAATGCCGGTTGCTCAGGGAATTCAGACCCTGGATAATTACAGAGACAGTCTAAAAATTGAAAATCTTCTTACTACTTCAGATAACGCATACTCTAAGGTAAATGTAGAAAGTTCTACCCTGGAAAAGGAAGAGGGAGATATCAGCGGCCCCTTTAATCTGGGAGTATCAATTACAGAGTCTGTAGGGGAAGGGAAAGAAACACAGATTGTATATTTTTCATCGGAAAGTCTTTTTAGTGATCAGACAAACCAGATGGTATCCGGAAGCAATTTTCAGCTAATCACTGACTCTTTGGGATGGATGTGTGAGCATACAGAAGGAGTTTCTGTCCCTGTGAAATCTATGGAATTAAGTAACTTAACTATTTCCGCGGCTGACAGCAGCTTTTGGAGTATTTTCTGCATCGGCGTACTGCCTGTTGCTGTATTACTTCTGGGAGGCGGTATCTGGTTAAAAAGGAGAAAACAGTGATGAGAGGAAAAAAAGGGATAACGTTAATTGCAGGAATTGTACTATTAGTTCTACTTGTCCTTTTGTATCTAATGCTGCATTCCGGAAATAAGGATGGGGAGGACACTGAGGAGGAGGTAAAAACCTCCTCTGTGGCGGCGCTGGAAGAAGCCGATATGGCCTCTGTATCTTTTGGTGCAAAGGATAACATGCTGACTTTTATCCAAGAAGACAATATATGGTATTTAGAAGCAGATAAGAATTTTCCTGTAGATCAGCCGTCCTTATCTGACTTACTGTCAAAGTTAAGTGATGTGCAGGCCTTGCGGACGATTGAAGAGCCGGAAAATCTGGGGGAATATGGGCTGGAGGATCCCCAGACAAGTATTATTGTTACTGGTACGGATGGCGAGAAGACTTCCTTCTATATTGGAGATGATAATACAGTGGTATCAGGCTGCTATATGTATCTTAATGATGCAAGTGACAGGGTATATCTTATAGATTCAGAGCTGAAAACGTCTTTTCTCTGCGGACTGTATGATCTTGCCGAGAAGGCTTCATTTCCTGCTATCACAAGCTCTAGTATAACCAAGTATAGGATAGATAAAGAGGACGGCCAATTTGTGCTTAATGAAGACAGTAATTCGAAGACAGGGTGGACGGTAACCGGCTGGGACGGAACCACAAAACCAGCTGCAAGTGATGCAGTTTCTAATACATTTACAAAGCTTTCCAGTCTTTCTTTTACTAGTTATGTTAACTACAAGGAAGATAGTCTGGAACAATACGGACTTACAAATCCCACTGCGGTAATTACAGCAGATTATACAGAGACAGTACAAGATGAGAGCAGCGAAGAATCCTCTGAAGATAGTGGTACATCCGGAGATAGTCAGGAGACAACTGTAGACAGACAGTTGGTAATATCCGTGGGAAAAAAAGATGAGAGCGGTAACTACTATGTAAAAACTGAGGGAGTACAGGGGATTTATACTATAAGTGCAGAGGAACTGAATACCCTGTTAGATGATGATATTACTCCTTACTTAGATACTTATGTTAACAAAGTATCCTTTGCCGATTTATCGAAACTTGAGGTTGTAAAAGATCAAACGGTCTATACAGTGGTGAGTAAATCAGTGGAAGTAGAGTCCTCTGAAGAAGACAATACTGAGGACGAGGAAGAGCAGAAAACAGAGCTGAAATACTATATGAATGATCAGGAAATAGACTCTGCAGAGTTTCTGGCTTTTTATGAAAAAGTATCCGGTATGGAATCAAACAGCAGACTTGACAGTATGCCGGAAGTAGCTTCAAAACCCGAACTGACGATAAAGTTTTATGACAAAGATAGTGGTGAAGAGACAGACGTAGCCTATTATGCTTATGACAGTAATTTTTATTTAACTATTGATAATCATAATAATTATTTGTTAGTGAATAAAATGGACGTCAGAGAAATGTTGGAAAAGCTGGATAATCTGTTAACAGATACACAAAAGTAAGCAGTTCTAATAATGCACAGTCTAGTATCACTTAAAATGTGGAGATCTCTCCTACAGGAGGGATCTCCACATTTTATTATGAAAAAAATATAGATATTTGTTCCAGCAGTTTGCCTGGAGTTTCCAACTGAGGAAGATGCCTTGCCTTTGACAGGACTGCAGTTTCGATAGCAGGGTTTAGCTGTACGTAAGCAGAACAGATTTCTTTTGCATTCTTTTCTTCGGCTCCGTACACAATAAAAATACTATGATCAATAGCCTCCAGTGCATGATTGATATTATTATTGGTATATCTGCCGATTATACTGGAGTGAAGATATTTTGCGTTGTGCTCCCCCTTGTGTGCGCTTTCGTAATAAATATCCACCAGTCTGCTATTTGCAAGAAATGGATTATAAAAATACTTTTCTGTAAATAACAGTTCAATATTTTCCCTTGCAGTAATCATATTGTAGACCAGTGTACCAAAAATAGGCAGTTCCAATAAAAATTTTAATATTTTTGTTTTTTTCGTTGGAGCCTGATTCAATTCGTTTAAAGAAGGAGGATTAATCAGCATAATCTTGCCAAACAGCTCTTCGTCATTATGACAGGCCATCACAGCAAAGGAACCGGAAAATCCACTGGCTATAATATCAGTTTTCTCACCAATAATATTTTTTATAAAGTCAGACAGCATTTGTACGTAAATGAAATTGGTGTAGGTAATATTTTGTTTATCAGAACGTCCGCAGCCCAGGAGATCAATGGTATAGACAGTATAGTTTTTCGTAAGTTCATCCACAATAATATTCCATTCATAATCAGAACTATAAACTGTCAAATCATGAACCAATAAAAGCGGCGAGCCCTGTCCCTGTTTGGTATAATAAATGCGTCCAAATCTCCATTCATAAAACTTTCTTGATGTTCCTCTCAGCAATTCTTTCATTGTTGCGGATGCAAACAATAGCTTATTGATAATATGAATCACACCTGTTGCCAGTGTAAACAAAATTGCCGTTGTGATAAGTTTATGTTTGTGTTTGTTCATCAGATGGGTACCTCCTTCGGAGTCTTAGTACTTATATTATAAAACATTGAGGGGGATTATACAAGGAGAAATGTTCAAGCAAGTTTTAAGCTCATATGAAAACAGGGAATGTTTCACGTGAAACATTCCTAGATATACTTTCATCTATTATGTTTAAAATGATAAATTTAGTAAAGACTATAAATATGTGCAGTAATAACAATAAATATAACCAAAACAAAGAACAAAACTATTCCTATTTATATAATTCCTATAAAAAAGTTTCACGTGAAACATTTTTATAGAAATCATAGTATAAAAGTGATATAATGAAACAGTCATATAAATATGCAAGATTACAAGTGGAAAGAAGGGGTATTAATTGGGAAGAATCATAGCCGTTGCTAATCAAAAAGGCGGCGTTGGGAAATCAACTACTGCAATTAACCTTTCTGCGTGTCTGGCCGAGATGGGTCAGAAAGTTTTGACTGTTGACATTGATCCGCAGGGGAATACTACCAGTGGGTTAGGAATTGATAAAATGGGAGTAGAAGCCACTCTTTATGAGTTACTGTTGGATGAATGTGAGTTATCTGATTGTATAATAGAGAATGTTATAGAAAATCTCTCTTTGATTCCATCTAATGTGAATCTGTCTGGGGCAGAAATTGAATTAATTGGAATAGAAAACAAAGAGTTTTTACTAAAAAATCAAATTGACAGGGTAAGAGATCAGTTTGATTTTATTATTATGGATTGTCCTCCATCATTAAGTATATTGACTATTAATGCAATGACTACAGCTGACTCGATTTTAGTACCTATACAATGTGAGTATTATGCATTAGAAGGATTGACTCAGCTGATACATACAATAGAATTGGTGCAGGAGCGTCTAAATCCTGAGTTGGAAATAGAAGGCGTGGTGTTTACCATGTATGATGCAAGGACAAATTTATCACTGCAGGTTGTTGAAAACGTCAAAAATAATTTACAGCAATCCATATATAAGACAATTATACCCAGAAATGTGCGCTTGGCTGAGGCTCCCAGTCATGGATTACCTATTAATCTCTATGATTCCAGGTCCGCCGGCGCTGAAAGCTACAGACTTCTGGCTGAAGAAGTATTACATAGGGAGGACGAAGAATGGCAGTAAGGAAAAGCGGTCTTGGCAAGGGATTGGATTCTTTGATACCTACAGCAGCAGCTGTAAAGCCTAAGAAAGTAAGTTCTTCAGAAGAGCAACAGTCGTCAGCAGCTGCTTCAGAGGACAAGTTATCTCCAAGAGATATAATGAAAGTTAAAATTACAAAGGTTGAACCTAACAGGGAGCAGCCCAGAAAGCAGTTTGATGAGGATGCGCTTCTGGAACTTGCGGATTCCATCAAACAGTTTGGCATTTTACAGCCGTTATTAGTTCAGCAAAAAGATGACTATTATGAAATTATTGCAGGTGAGAGACGTTGGAGGGCAGCTAAGTTAGCTGGTATCAGGGAAGTGCCTGTGATTGTTAAACAGTTTTCTGAGCAAGAGACAGTGGAGATCTCTCTGATAGAAAATATTCAGAGGGAGAATCTAAATCCTATTGAAGAGGCGATTGCCTATAAACGATTAATGGAAGAATTTCATTTAAAACAGGATCAGATAGCTGACAGAGTATCAAAGAGCCGTACTGCGGTTACCAATTCCATGCGCCTGTTAAAATTAAATGAAAAGGTGAGACAAATGGTAATTGATGAGATGCTCAGTACGGGTCATGCAAGGGCACTCCTTGCGATTGAGGAGCCGGAGCTGCAATATGTCACGGCTACCAGAGTGTTTGATGAAAAATTAAGTGTAAGAGAGACTGAAAAACTGGTAAAAGAGCTGTTACACCCAAAAAAGCTGAAGGAAGTTACCAAGGACACCACGCAGGATATTATATACCAGCACTTGGAGGAGAGAATTAAATCAATTATTGGCACTAAGGTCGCTATCAACAGGAAAAATGATAATAAGGGGAAAATAGAGATAGAATACTATTCAAAGGATGAACTGGAAAGGATCATTGAATTATTGGAGTCTATCGGATAAGATGAGGGAGTATAACACATATGAGCGAAATAATAAGTACACTCCAGGAAAATTCGGGTATTCTTTTAGTATTAATGATATTATTGGTGATAATATTACTGATTGTTGTCTTTAATTTATCCCTGGGTCTTAACCGGCTGAGCCGGAAGTATAACCTGTTTATGAAGGGGAAGGATGCCCAGTCACTGGAAAAAACATTTGTACGCAAATTTGCAGAAGTAGATCGTTTAATAGAAGCAAATGATATTAATAATCTTGAAATTAAGAAACTAAAGAAATGTATGGAGAAAACCCTCAATAAATATGGAATTGTTAAGTATGATGCCTTTGAGGATATGGGCGGAAAGCTGAGTTTTGTTTTGGCTATGCTTGACAACGATAATTCAGGATTTATCCTGAATGCAATTCACAGCAGAGAAAATTGCTTTTTATATATCAAGGAAATTGTGAAAGGGGAATCCTACATTATGCTGAGCCAGGAAGAGATGGAAGCGCTGAAAAGAGCTGTTAATTTTGGATTGGTAGAAGATATTGAAATTTAATTATGTAAATCATAAGTAAATATTATGTAAACTAGATAAAGGCTATCAGGAGGAACATGTCATGTTAGATATTAGATTTGTGCGTGAAAACCCGGAAGTGGTAAAACAAAATATAAAGAATAAATTTCAGGACAATAAATTAGAGCTTGTGGATCAGGTTTTGGAATTGGATCAGAGAAACAGGGATATTAAAAAAGAGGTAGAGGCGTTAAGGGCAGAGAAGAATAAGATATCCAAACAGATTGGTGCCTTTATGGCCCAGGGGAAAAAGGAAGAGGCTGAAGAGATAAAAAAACAGGTAGCAGACAATGGGGATAGAATTGATTCTCTTTCACAGGAAGAAAAAGAAGTAGAAGAAAAAATTAAAAAGATCATGATGGTGATACCAAACATTATTGATCCCTCAGTGCCTCTTGGAAAGGACGACTCCGAAAATGTGGAGGTTCAGAAGTATGGGGAGCCTGTAGTGCCTGATTTCGATATTCCATACCATACGGAGATAATGGAGAAGTTTAACGGCATAGATTTAGACAGTGCCAGAAGGGTTGCGGGTAATGGATTTTATTACCTTATGGGGGATATCGCCAGGCTTCATTCCGCAGTGATTTCTTATGCCCGTGATTTTATGATTGACAGAGGATTCACTTATTGTGTGCCTCCTTTTATGATCAGAAGTGATGTGGTAACAGGAGTTATGAGCTTTGCTGAAATGGATGCCATGATGTATAAGATTGAGGGCGAAGATCTGTACCTTATAGGAACCAGTGAACATTCTATGATTGGAAAATTTATAGACACTATTTTGCCGGAGGATACATTACCCCAGACACTTACCAGCTATTCTCCCTGTTTCAGAAAAGAAAAAGGTGCCCATGGATTAGAGGAAAGGGGCGTATACCGTATTCATCAGTTTGAGAAACAGGAAATGATTGTGGTTTGTAAGCCGGAAGACAGTATGATGTGGTTTGAGAAGTTATGGCAGAACACCGTTGATTTATTCAGAACACTGGATATTCCGGTGAGAACACTGGAATGCTGTTCCGGCGACCTGGCGGATCTTAAGGTGAAATCTATAGATGTTGAGGCATGGTCTCCAAGACAGAAGAAATACTTTGAAGTAGGAAGCTGTTCCAACTTGGGAGACGCTCAGGCACGCCGTCTGAAAATTAGGGTGAACGGAGAGAAGGGCAAATATTTCGCCCATACACTGAACAACACAGTGGTTGCACCCCCGAGAATGCTGATTGCATTTCTGGAAAATAATCTTCAGGAGGATGGTACCGTTAAGATTCCTCTGGCACTTCAGCCTTATATGGGCGGAAAAACAGAGATAAAATAGTTATGTTAACACATTTATGTAAATGTTATTAGTAAAATATGCACAAGTTTATTTGTATATAGTATATATAAGAGAATGTAAGGCGAGAGAGGAGGTGTTCTTTTGCATAGTTATATGAAATCCATTGGTTTTTCGAATATCAAAAATAAGAAAGAACTGGATGAGATTTTAAAAGAAGTGATAGATAATTATGATGAAAAAACGGTCGTAGAGGACAGAAACGGACACTTATTTGCAGAGATATCGAAAATATATGGATGTGATTATGGAATTACGGTGTGCGGTGAATATGACGAGAATAATGAATTTCAGATGGAATATTATTTTCCCCATTTCAGAGGAACAGGAATCACTACCCGGGAAGACATAATTATAGAAAAGCATGCCGGAAAGGAATCCTTTGCCGGGGCATGTGATGATGTGAGAATTGGAGTAACAATGATATTTTATCTGCAGAATGCAGGAGAATACCTGAGTGAGCGGGGAAAGGGAAATATTCCCGGTTCCAATTA
>OLQH01002511.1_pt1 | contig 10434 bp, 13 predicted proteins | sample 1672671 | NCBI WGS metagenome assembly OLQH01 (sample SAMEA3136712, study PRJEB25190) | human gut metagenome
TATTGATGTCAAAAGTCAAAGAATAGAATATTGAAAAAGTGTAGAAAATAAGGGATTTCCGGGAGTCGGGGCTTGTCAGAGGACAGGTTCGGGTTCCCGGATTTTTTCATTTTACGGGTAAGTGGGAACTGGTCTACTGTGGAAAATAGCGAAAAGTTGAGCGGATAGGATAGATATTGGGTATGTTGTGGAGATAGGATGGATAAAAGAGGTGCCGAGTTGACAGGATTGTTAAATCAGATAAAACTTGCAATTCTTTTTATATGCGATTAATATGCGACTACCTTGAAAATGCGTATGAAAAGTGCCGTTGACTTTTCCCTTGGGGTAAAGTTTATATTGGTACTGGAAAGGAGGCCTATTATATGTTGACGATTGGAGAATTTTCGAGTATATGCCGAGTATCCACAAAAACACTTCGGTATTATGCAGAAATAGGATTGATACTTCCAGAAGAAATCAATCCAGAAAATGGGTATCGTTATTATTCTATTAATCAGTTGGAGACGATGCTGTTTATTAATCGGCTGAAAGCGTATCATTTTTCGTTGGAAGAGATTAAGGCAATTCTTGAGTCAGAGGAGGCAATGGATGACAAACTATATGCGGCTCTTAGTAAAAAGAAAAAAGAGATTTCAATGCAAATGATGATGTATAAAAATATGTTGGAGCAGATAGATGCTGATATGTCTGCCATAAGAAAGGGTAAGTCGATTATGTCATATATGGAAAATATTGGTATAGAACTGGTGGAGGTGCCAAAGATGTATCTTCTGTCCATACGAAAGATGATTCAGGAACAGGATTTTCCTGATGAGTATGGGTATTGCTTTGAAAAACTGTTTAAGAAAATGAAGGAAAAGAACCTGACAGCATCCGCTCCACCAATGGTTTTATTCCATAGTGATGAATATAGTCCATTTGGACTGGATACAGAATTTGCTGTCCCAATCAATGAGTATGCAACGGGAACAAGGGATTTTTATCCTGGACTTTGTTTGAAAACTGTTGTACATGGTTCCTACTCTCAGCTCTCTTCTGTTTATGCGAAGCAAATTGAATGGGCAGAAAAAGAAGGGTACGAAAATTGTAATGCACTTTATGAAGTTTATGTAACAAGTCCTTCGGAGGTTTTGCAGGAGAGCGATTTCATTACAGAGGTCTATTATCCAGTAAAAAAGATATTAAAAAAATAAAACAGAAAAAATGCGTTTACAAATAAGTTAAAGGAAAGGAGATATCATGGATCGGAAAAGAATTAGAAAACTCGAACAAAAAATCAGCGCTGATTATGGGAATACCACAGGTGTGGCGGTATTAAAAGAAGGAAAATTGGTATATGAAAAATACTTCAAGGGATGTACAAGAGAAAGCCAGGTTCATGTTTATTCTGTAACAAAAAGTATTATTTCAATATTGATTGGGATTGCAGTAGATAGAGGATATATCCAAAGTGTTGATCAGAAAGTGCTGGATTTTTTCCCTGAATACATAGTAAGAAAGAGAGAAAACACCATCCAAAATATCACAGTCAAGGATATGCTGACAATGACAGTCCCTTATAAGTATCGTTTTTTTGCTCCATATGTGAAATATTTTACTAGTAAGGATTGGGTGAAATTTTCTTTAGACCTGCTAGGGGGCCGGGGGAAGATCGGAACATTCCGATATGCACCTCTGATTGGTCCGGATATTTTTTCAGGAATATTAGTAAAAGCAACAGGGCAGTCGGTATTTAAGTTTGCAGATGAAAATTTATTTTCTCCATTAGAAATTCATGTAGAGGGAGATTTGATGTTTAAAAGCAAGGAGGAACAACTGGCATTTAATGAATCTATAGATACCAGCGGATGGGTACGGGACTCATTAGGGATTCATACAGCGGGTTGGGGACTCACACTTTCCCCTATGGATATGGCAAAAATTGGTCAGTTATATTTGAATAAAGGCATATGGAACGGAAAACGAATTGTATCAGAAAAGTGGGTGGAAGAAAGTACGAGAGAGCATAGCCGATGGAAGAAACATGATTTATCGTATGGATATTTATGGTGGGTAAATGAAGATGGTTATGCAGCGATGGGGGATGGAGGAAATATAATTTATGTGAATACAAAAGATAAAATAGTTGTGTCATCTTCTGCGCTTTTTGTGCCGAAGGTAAGGGATAGGATAGATTTAATCAAAACATATATTGAACCAATATTTAGATAGACTGAGAATAAACCTGCTATTCAGGGCATTCTACGGTAAACTAAAAACCCTACATTATAACACCAGACTTATAAAATATGACATAATGAGGGATGGAGGTGCGTTGAATGAATACATATAAGACAATAGACATAGCAAGGATAATCGGCATACATGTAAATACAGTACGTTTATATGAAAAGTGCGGTTTAATTCCAAAACCAGAACGGTTAGGGAATGGTTACCGGGTATTTACTGATCTGCATATCGAACAATTTAGATTAGCGCGGGCGGCTCTCCAGGTGGAAGTTCTTCAAAATGGACTTCGTAAACAGGCGGTTGACATTATTAAGGTTTCTGCTTTGGGAAATTATGAGAAAGCTATGGAATTGACCAGGCGATACATTGCTCAGATAGACATCGAAAAAGCCAATGCAGAAGAAGCGATACGGATTACCCATAGTATTTTATCGGGTATGAGTGAAAGCAATGTTGGAGCGCAGAGGACATATAGGAGAAAGGAAGCAGCAGATATATTAGGGGTAACGATCGATACATTAAGAAATTGGGAGTTGAATGGTCTGTTTACCATCAAGCGAACTGAAAACAGATACCGAATGTATACAGAAGAAGATATGCTTCGCTTGAAAGTTATACGCTCTCTTCGTTGTGCAAACTATTCTCTCTCTGCTATTTTGAGAATGCTTCAGGCCTTATCGGATGATCCGCAAACTAATATCCGAATAGCTATTAATACGCCAAAGGAGGATGATGATATCATAAGGGCTTGCGATAAGCTATTGACTTCATTGAATGAGGCAAAAAACAATGCTTTTTATGTAACTTGTCAGATTGAGAAGATGAAAAAAATATCAGAATAAAAAACCCTACAGTTACCCACCATAGTTGGATTGGATGCTAATCTTTATTTCAGAATTAAAATAAGGAGGCATACGAAATGGAAAAAACAATCCAAATTTCCGGGCTGAGCAAATCTTATGAAGGAAAGAAAGTGATTGAGAATCTCAGCTTCTCAGTTGCTGCGGGTGAAGTGTACGGTCTGCTTGGAGCAAATGGCGTAGGCAAGAGTACTACAATAGAATGTATCCTTGGGACAAAGAAAGCGGATTCGGGAACGGTTCGCATTTTGGGGCTAGACCCGTGGAGGGTGCGAAAGCAACTTAATTGCGGGGAAGATACAGGCATCGAAAAGTATAGGACTGAGTCTGAATTTGATTAAGGAAATATAGACAAAGTATTTGGACAACAAAGGTTTAAAAATTATTTTGAACTCCAGGCTATAGAGCAAAAAGAGAAGATAAAATAGAAACTGCAATTTTGTTCTTATGATTTTAGTGGCACAGCGAGGTGAGTATGTGGGAAAGTTGATTGTACTTTCGTTGGATGAATCAGAAAAAATTATATATGACAAAATAATGAAAATCGTAGGAGAATCAGATATTTGTATGGATAAAACATTATTAAAGGAGCAGGAACCAATGCAAATTGGCGAATTATATATTCAGTCGGAACAGCATAAAGTTTTGAAACGAGATCAGGAAGTGAGACTGACAAATATTGAGTTCCGAATTCTGTATGTATTGGTTCTTCATCAAGGTAACATTCTTTCTAAAGAACAAATTTATAACTTCGTCTGGAATGGGGAGTATCTCCGGGATGACAGCAACATCACTTCGCATATCCGCCGCCTTCGAAAGAAAATTGAAGATGACCCTAGTCGGCCTGAGTATATCCAGACTGTACGAGGGGTTGGTTTTCGAACGAACATAGTAAAAAAGGAATAGGCAGTGTTCTGAAGCGTAACGCTTGGAATGTTGCCTATTCCTTTTTTAAGAACGAGTAGGGTTTGGTATGGTGTAATATCTGCGGATATATTAATAATAATTAGCAGACTGGAGGAATGGAATATGCAGAACAAAGTATGGAAACAGGTTGGATGTTTTTTGAATAAGCTTCGTTGTGAAAATGTGACGAGGAACACCGCAGTTGAGGTGCCGGGATATAGAGATACACAGCAGGAATTGGAGGAGATGCGTGAAACGTGTGAGGAGGTCATACGCACAATATTGGTCGTGATATAGATGGAGGTGCAGGCAGCAGCCGCTACACAGTGCATAGTGCAGGAACTTCTGGGGCACAGGCTACTTCCCCGACCAGTAGTGCTGGGGCGCATACTCACTCACTAACTCCAAAAGGAAAGAACGCAAATACGGGAGGTGGCGGCTCCCACACCAACTTGCAGCCCTATATTGTCTGCTATATGTGAAGCGGACAGCATAACTTTATATTTTCTGGAAATCAGCGACTACTCTTCGGGGTAGCCGCTTTTTTCATATCCAAATTTCAAAGTAGGAACGCACCATGAAAGAATTCTGGAACACCATCCAATTCATTTTCCGCTGTGGGCGGCTGTGATGGCTTGCTTTATGCCCTGATCGCCTTCGGGGTGATTGACTACATCACGGGTGTGATGTGCGCCATCATCAACCGGGAGTTATCCAGCGCGGTCGGCTTCAAAGGGATCTTCCGCAAAGTGCTGATCTTCTTGCTGGTCGGGATTGCGAACATCATCGATGTGCAGGTGATCGGAACCGGGACGGTCTTACGGACAGCGGTGATCTTTTTCTACATCTCCAATGAAGGCGTGAGCCTGCTGGAGAATGCAGGACACCTGGGATTTCCGATCCCGGAAAAGATTAAAACGGTATTAGAGCAGCTCCATGACAGAGCAGAAAACGGAAAGGAAGGTAATGAATAATGGCTTACACAAATAGCTCACTTGTATCTTACACAAAACTCAGCCCCAACCACTCCGGACAGAGGACGCATTCCATTGATCGGATCACGCCCCACTGTGTGGTCGGTCAGCTGACGGCAGAGAGCATTTGCGGATGCTTTACCAGCCCGTTCAGAGAGGCCAGCTGTAATTATGGTATCGGAAAGGATGGGAAGATCGCCCTGTGCGTGGAGGAAAAGAACCGCTCTTGGTGTTCTTCCAGCAGCGCCAACGACCAGAGGGCTGTCACCATCGAGTGCGCCAGCGATTTGAATCATCCCTACACAATGACCACCGCTGTTTACAATTCTCTCGTGAAACTGTGTACGGACATCTGCAAACGGAATGGAAAGAAGAAACTTCTCTGGCTGGGGAATAAGAATAAGACGCTGAATTACTCGCCGAAGTCTGATGAGATGATACTCACCGTCCATCGCTGGTTTGCGAACAAATCCTGTCCGGGGGACTGGCTGTATTCCCGGCTTGGGGATCTGGCCTCCAAGGTAACGGCAGAACTGGGAGGCTCGTCTTCCGGATCGTCAGGCTCGGTCTTATACCGTGTCCGCAAAAGCTGGCCGGATGCCAAGAGCCAGAAGGGGGCTTTCAACAATCTGGATAACGCAAAGAAATGCGCCGACTCCAATGCTGACTATTCTGTATTTGATGAAAGCGGCAAGGTGGTTTATACCGGAAAGCAGTCGGGCGCTGGAAGTTCAACCGGTTCCTTCCTGGTACAGGTAACAGCAACAGACCTGAATATCCGCAAAGGCCCTGGTACGAATTACGCCAAGACCGGGAAGTACACCGGGAAAGGGGTATTCACCATTACCGAGGTAAAATCCGGTACTGGCTCTGTGGCTGGCTGGGGTAAACTCAAGAGCGGCGCTGGTTGGATTTCCCTGGATTACTGTAATCGTCTTTAAGTAAAACGAGGAAGAGCAGGATTGCCCATGGGCTGTGCGATAGATGCACGGTCTGCGGGCCTTATTTTTTTGTCTGTAATACCCTCTCAAAACGCTGTAGAAATCTCCGTATTTTGAAGGAGGCATCCTTCGGATAGGAGGAATACCATACAGGTAACAAAGGTGACGGCTGGTTTTCAGAATCAGACAGCAGAGAGGAAACTATTCACAGATGAGGAACTGCAAAGGGAATTTGACTATTACATGGCGCAAAAACTGCTGGAAAAGCTGCGGGAGGCAGAACTGATTTCTGAGGGTGAATTAGACAAAATTACGGCGAAAAACCGCCAATCATTCTCTCCCTATCTGGCTCGGATTATGCCCTAAATGACTTGCTATTTGCAGGTGTCAGAGCGAATATGTCCGTACCGAAAGAGAGGTGAGAGGATGAAACGGATCACAAAAATTGAAGAAAATATGCTCCTCGAAAAGAGAAAACTTAGAGTGGCGGCCTACTGCCGGGTATCTACAGTCAGAGATGAACAGCTAGTTAGTCTGGCAGCGCAGAAGGCCCACTATGAGAATTATATCAAATCCAATGATGAGTGGGAGTTTGCCGGACTTTACTATGACGAAGGCATTTCTGGTACGAAAAAAGAAAAGCGGGACGGGCTGCTGGCGATGGTTGCCGCCTGCGAGAGAGGAACGATTGACTTCGTCATTACCAAATCCATCAGCCGTTTTGCCAGAAATACCACGGACTGTCTGGAACTGGTGCGGAAGCTGCTGGACTTAAAGATATACATCTATTTTGAAAAAGAAAATCTAAATACGGGCTCCATGGAGAGTGAATTAATGCTTTCCATTTTAAGCAGTCTGGCAGAAAGCGAGTCGGTGTCCATTTCTGAAAATGAGAAGTGGGGTATCAAGCGGCGTTTTCAGAATGGAACCTTCATCATTTCCTATCCCCCATATGGTTATGACAATGTGGACGGGGAGATGGTGATCGTGCCGGAGCAGGCGGAGATCGTGAAACAGATCTTTACGGACACGCTTGCGGGGAAAAGCACCCACGAGATTGCGGAGGAACTGAATGAGCGTGGCGTTGCTACCAAGAAGGGCGGACATTGGACACCGGGTACCGTCAACGCCATCATCGGGAATGAAAAGTATACAGGTGACGTCCTGTTCCAGAAGACCTATACGGACAGCAGCTTTAACCGACACCAAAACCGGGGAGAACTTGACCAGTACCTGATGCAGGACCACCATGAAGCAATCATCAGCAAGGAAGAGTTTGAACTGGCCAATGCGGTTTTGAAACAGCGGGGGCGTGAAAAAGGAAATGGCTATGACACCGGGAGATACCAGAACCGGTACGGCTTTTCCGGCCGGATCTGCTGTGAAGAATGCGGCGGCAAATATAAGAGACGGATGCATTATAAACCCAGCGGCCAATATGTGGCCTGGGCTTGTGCCAATCATCTGAAAGATAAGGAAAGCTGTTCGCAGAAATACATTACGGATGATGCCCTGAAACTGGCGTTTGTTACCATGATGAATAAGCTGGTCTTTGGACATCAGTTGGTGCTGCGTCCCCTTTTGCAAAGCCTGCGGGGGCTGAATGATCAATCCCGGCTGCTAAAGATTGAAGAACTGGAAACGGCAATCGAGAAAAACAGGGAGCAGAAACAGGTGCTGACGAACCTGATGGCAAGCGGCTATCTGGAGCCTGCTCTTTTTAATAAGGAAAGTAATGAACTTGCAGCGGAAGCGGAAGCCCTACGGCAGGAAAAGGATGGGCTGATGCGCTCTGTCAATGGAGATATGGTCAAAATAGAGGAACTGCAGCGGCTGCTACGGTTTACATCCAAAGGAACTATGATGACGGAATTTGATGATGAAATTTTCCTTTCCTTCGTGGAGCGAATCACCGTACTGTCCAGAAAAGAAGTGGTTTTTGAATGGAAATGCGGACTGTCCTTGAAAGAAAGGCTGGTGGAACCATGAGACACATTCCGTATGGATACCGGATTGAAAATGGCCGGGCGGTCATCGATGAAGAACAGGCCGCCACGGTGCGGGATTTTTTTCAGAACTATATTTCCGGCATGACGCTTATGCCCGCCGCTGAGAAGGTCGGATTAAATCTGTACCACGGGAGCGCCGGAAGGATGCTCCGGAATAAGAAGTATCTTGGAGATGATTACTATCCGGCTATTATCGACAAAGAAACCTTCGATAAGGCAGAAGAAATACGCATGAGCCGGGCAAAGGCACTGGGGCGGGTGTGGGAACTGGAAGAAAAGAAGGACCTCCCCTTCCCTACCAGCTTTACCATGCCTGCAGTGAAAAAGGTTTCAGACAATCCCTTTGAACAGGCGGCGTATGCATACAGTTTGATTGAGAGCGAGGTGGATGGGGATGGAACTGAGTAGGAATATCACCGTGATCCCTGCCAGAAAGCGGGTAGGAAATACAGCCGCAGTGGGGCAACGGCCAAAGCTGAAAGTCGCCGCTTACTGCCGGGTTTCCACGGACAGTGAGGAGCAGGCATCCAGCTACGAGGTATAGGTGGCACATTATACGCAATTTATCCAGAAGAATCCGGAATGGGAACTGGCCGGGATTTATGCTGATGACGGGATCACCGGAACGAATACGAAAAAGCGGGAGGAATTTAACCGCATGATCCAGGACTGCATGGACGGGAACATTGATATGATCATCACCAAGTCCATCAGCCGGTTTGCCAGAAACACCTTGGATTGCCTGAAATATATCCGGGAACTGAAGGAAAAGAACATCCCGGTTTTCTTTGAAAAGGAGAATATCAACACCATGGATTCCAAGGGTGAGGTGCTGCTTACCATCATGGCGAGCCTGGCACAGCAGGAAAGCCAGTCCCTGAGCCAGAACATCAAACTCGGACTGCAGTACCGTTTCCAGAACGGGGAGGTTCGGGTCAATCACAGCCGTTTTCTGGGTTACACAAAGGATGAGGAAGGAAATCTGATCATAGAGCCTGCGGAGGCGGAAGTGGTAAAGCGGATTTACCGGGAGTACCTGGAAGGGGCAAGCCTGCTCCAGATTGGGCGTGGCCTGGAAGCAGACGGGATTCTTACCGGGGCCGGGAAAACGAAGTGGCGTCCAGAAACACTGAAGAAGATCCTGCAGAATGAAAAGTACATCGGAGACGCCCTTTTGCAGAAGACCTATACTGTTGACTTTCTCAATAAAAAGAGGGTGCAGAACAAGGGGATTGTCCCACAGTATTATGTGGAAAACAGCCATGAGCCGATCATTCCCCGTGACCTTTATATGCAAGTGCAGGAGGAAATGATCCGGCGGGCGAACCTCCACAGCGGAGCCAACCGGAAAAAGAGGGTTTACAGCAGCAAGTATGCCTTATCCAGCATTGTTTACTGCTCCAAGTGCGGCGAAATTTACCGGCGGATTGCATGGAATAACCGTGGAAAACATTCCACAGTGTGGCGGTGCTGTACCCGTGTGGAGCATGGGCCAACTGCCTGTGATGCGCCGACCATTCAGGAGTCAGATTTGCAGGCGGTGGTGGTACAGGCAATCAACCTTGCGCTGGGTAGCAGAGAAAGCATGATGATCACTCTCCAAGAGAACGTGGAGTCAGTGATTCGGCAGGAGGATGAAACCTCATCGGAAGGGATTGAGGCCAAGCTGCTGGAACTGCAAAAGGAACTTCTGAAGCTGGCGAATTCAAAAAAGGATTATAACAGCGTTGCGGATGAGATTGACCGATTGCGGGAATTGAAGCAGAACGTCCTGGTGGAGAGTGCCGAGCGGGAAGGACTGAAACAGCGAATCAGGGAGATGCGGGAGTTTCTGGAACAGCAGGCCACAGAGGTCACGGAATATGATGAGCTACTGGTACGGCGGCTGATTGAAAAGGTCACGGTTTACGATGAGCGGTTTGAGGTGGAGTTCAAATCTGGGGCGAAGGTGGAGGTGGAGAAGTAAATGGAATAAGATGTGTGGAAGCGGCATCTTGCAGAATGTGAGATGCCGTTTTCTACTATTAAAGATTAAAGAATGCTGATAATGGTGTAATTGTAAAAGAAGCATAGATTTGATATAATTTTTACAATAAATGAGTGAAGGACGGATAAGAATGAAAGAATTTGAAATAAAACAAAGAGACGAACGTGCAAATAGAGTAGTTCAAAAGTATGGAAAAACTTTATGGCACTATACAGATGTGAATGCATTAAATGGAATACTTAATAATAGAGAAATATGGTTTAGCAGTGCAGCCAATATGAATGACAAAGAAGAATTAAGAGGTTTCATATCAGACTTAAAAGTAGCAGTGTTTCATGATATTACTGAAGACAAAAATGTAAAAGCAAATGAAGTGTTTACCAAAATAGAGGATAAATTAACAGAACAATACCCATTTATATTTAGTGTTTCAAAAGCTCCGGATGATGCTGCACAATGGGAACGTTATGCAAAACAAGGGAAAGGTATTGCCATAGTATTTAATACAGAACTACTGTATAAACT
>OLQH01002512.1_pt1 | contig 10433 bp, 9 predicted proteins | sample 1672671 | NCBI WGS metagenome assembly OLQH01 (sample SAMEA3136712, study PRJEB25190) | human gut metagenome
TCTCTCGGAAAACCGGCTGTGCTATACCGGTTATAGCGGCAGCATGGACGAGCGGGTGGAATTTGCCTTTGTGCTGCTCCGGCTGAAAGAGTATTCTGTGGGAAGACGATCCATCTGTATCCGGGGAATATTTACCCGGAAGACAAAGGACGCCTACGGTACGCATCAGAAAAATGCCTTTTCCAAGACGCTCTGGATTCCCCGCACCTTTCCAGTGGAGCAGGAACGGATCCTGCTGGATTTTTTAAGAAAAGCGTAGCCGTAAAATGATTTGCGCTCACACACTCCAAAAAAGATAACAAAGGAGGCTTCAGAATGTATAAGACGATTGTTGTAAAATACTCTCCTAAAGCAAAGGAAATGGCGGCAAGAATCGAAGATGTAGCCAATCAAATGGAACAGGAAGGATTTGAACTGGTTTCTTGTTCTATTACACCTTCTTCCAAGGGGATTCTGGTTTTTAGACAGATAAAGGCTCCCCAACCGACCGAAGTTTGTGAGCACGAAAAAGGATAAAATAAAAATTCCACCCAATTTACGCTGCTTACCTGTGAATAAGCTTATCCTGCTACACACACAGCAAAAACATAAAATCCCTTTTCAGGTTGTGCTGAGCAGTCAGTTTTGCAACCTGAAAGGGATTTTGCCATTTTGTCTATTACTGCTGCGCAGCTTCAAGTAGCGCCTTTTTAAGCTGCCGCTCGATCCTCAGGAGGTCCGCTTCCGCACTCTGGCGGGCAGCGCGGCCCTCCTGCCGGTGCAGTCCCAGAGCGATCTTGATCTGGCTTTCCCACAGTGGAACGGTGCTGAGAGCCGCCATTTGGATTTTATCTGCCGGCATTTTATCGTTGCTCTGGATCAACCGGATCTGCGGCGCAGTCTGGATGGCGACGTTTTTGCTCTGCTTTAGGTCGTGAATTTTCTTTTCAAAGCGGTTCACGGCGTCTACAAAATCTCATACCACCTGGGCGCTCATAGGATCGTCCTCGTCCGACGCCTCGGCATGAAGCTTCGGCAGGTTGGAAGCTTTATCCAGTATATCATCGCCTCCGGATGAAGGACAGCAGGACTGCAAGAATCCCAACAAGAAGGATGCCGGCCGAGAGACCCATGAGGATACCGGAGGTGAAATCCTGGGACGGAGATCCGCCCGCCGCCCTGGAAACAATCCCCAAAACAATACCGAGCAGGATCAGCAGTACGCCGATACATCGTTTCCGGCTGCTCCTGAGCTTTTGCCTTATCCGTGCGATGGCCTCCTGAAAAGAACGATTTCCCTTCATATCCACAGTTTTGCAGCAACATATGTTCGCTTATAGTTTGAAAGTCTTTTGTATGGCGGCTTACAAGCTTTTTTTATTTTTAAAATTTGTCATATTTTACTAGCGTTTTATGGTGTTTTGTGGTATAATAAGTAATATTATATGAAACGGAGTACTTATTATGTATCTTAAAAAAACACCGAACTCTCATGGCCGCATTCGCCTTTCTATTGTTGATACTTATTACGATAAAGCTAAGAAATGCTCCCGCCAGAAAATCGTGGAATCTATCGGCTGGCTCGATGAACTGGAAAAACAGTACGAGGACCCGATTGCTCATTTCACAAAACGTGTAGCGGAACTTAATGAGGAAAAGCAGAAAAAGCAGGCTCCGATCCACTTTACTTTCTACGATTCAGACAGACTTTGTATTGGTGATGACCTGCGGAAAAACTTCGGCTATGCCGCATTGAGCCAGATCTATCATGAACTTGGCATCCATACCTTCCTGACCAACCGGCAGCGTCACTCGAAAGAACAGTATGATGCCAATGCCATTATGAAGATGCTTGTTTATTCCCGGCTCCTTTTTCCTGCATCAAAGAGATCTTCCTATGATGGCCGGGAACGTTTCTTTGAAAGATCGGATTACTCCCTGGATGATGTTTACCGCTGCCTTTCTTTTCTGGACAAACACAGGGAAAACCTACAGATATGGATGAATGACAGGATCAAAAAGAATTATGGCAGGGATACCAGCCTGATCTATTATGATGTTACAAACTACTATTTCGAAACAGATGAACAAAACGACTTCCTTCACAAAGGCATTTCCAAAGAGCACCGGCCAAACCCGATCATACAGATGGGGCTTTTCATGGATAACCGGGGAATCCCCATTACTTATGAACTCTTTCCCGGCAATACCAATGACTGCCTGACCTACAGGCCAAACTTCGGGCGCATCAAAAAACAGTTTGACCTTGGCAGGGTAATCTCCGTTGCTGACAAAGGGATGACGACAGGCGACAACATCTGGTACACGATCAATACCCCCACTCATGATGGATATGTTTTCAGCATGTCCATCAGAGGAGCTGAAAAAGCTATCAAAGACTATGTCCTCAAAGAGGAGGGCTATGAGTGGCTTGGCACGGAATATAAACGAAAATCCCGAAAATCCCCAAGAACGATCCTGGTTACTTCTGTCACCGGCAAAAAGATGAAAAAGCAGGTGGACGAGAAACAGGTCGTCTTCTGGAGTGAAAAATACGCCAAGCGGGCAAAAGCCGAACGGGATACCGCACTGGCAAAGGCCAGAGATCTGGCACAAAATCCAGGAAATTACACAAGAGCCACTTCCTATGGGGCAGCAAAATATGTCAAAAAAATAGACTACGACAAGGAGACCGGTGAGATCCTTACCGCCTCATCCATACTGGACATTGACGAAGAAAAGATCCGGGAAGAGGAAGCGCTGGACGGTTACTATATGCTCCTGACCAGTGAAATGGAGACATCGGATGATGAGATCATCGACATGTACCGGGGGCTATGGCGGATCGAAGAGTCTTTTAAGGTGACCAAAAGCGAACTGGAAGCCAGACCAGGATACGTCTGGACAAAAGAACATATCGAAGCACATTTCCTGACCTGTTTTGTAGCCTTGACGATAGCAAGGATACTGGAAAATAAACTGGAGCAAAAATACAGCGTTGGAAGAATCCTGGACTCCCTGTCAAAAGCAGAATGCAGTCTGGTCCAGCAAAACTACTATCTATTTGATTATTATGATGAAGTACTAAAAGATATCGGATTGATTATGGATATCGATTTTGGAAAACGTATCCGTACTCTGGGAGAAATAAAAAAAATTTTGGCAAAGACAAAAAAATAGAAAAAACACCATGAAAAAATGACAAATCAATAAGGCCGCAATCCGTCATAAATACTGGGGTTGCGGCCATTTTTAATTCATTTTATCTGCAAAAGTCAGATAGCATAACCCTTTGTCTCTGTCAAGCACTCATAAAACAGCCGGCCGGGGCTAATCCGGCCAGGCATCTTAAGCCTCGGCTTTCTTCTCCTTCCCCTTTTCCCGCAGACGGCGAAAAAAGTCCTTCATCATCGGAACATTCCTCCTGAAGGATTCCCGTCTCCACCTGGCAGCGATGATTCAGTCCCTCCTGGTGAAAAAGATCCAGAACGGAGCCGGCACATCCGGCTTTTGGATTCATACATCCTATGACAACCTCCGGGATCCGTGCCTGCACAATGGCTCCGGCACACATGGGACAGGGCTCCAGAGTTACATAAATCCGGCATCCTTCCAGTCTCCAGTCCCCCATCTTTCTGCATGCCTTCTTAATGGCAAGAATTTCTCCGTGGGCCAGGGCACTGTGATCCGTCATCCTCCGGTTATATCCCCGCCCGATAATCTTCCCCTCATACACAATCACACATCCGATAGGCACTTCCCCCAGGGCTTCTGCCTTTCTTGCCTGCCGGATGGCCTCTTTCATATATTTTTCATCCTCGGTAAGAACCGATGTCCGTATCTTATTCATCTTCTGCACCAGCTTTTTGTCCTTTCTGCATTCTATCTTCTCTCATTATACACGGAAAGAAAGCCTGCTGGCAACGCCTCCTTTCCCGGCTCAAGATGCCGCATCCGGAGCAGAAGTCCGGAGAGGCTCAGGAATCCGCTCTTCTTCCAGCCGCACATCTGTATACCAGTAACCAAATCGTCCGTCTTTCGTGGACTGCTTTTTTGACAGAACAAAATGGGGGAATCCGAACATGGACGCCATGTATTTTTCATTGCTGTAATAATGTCCCGGTACACCCAGTATATAACGTGGGCAGCCCTTGGGATTTTCCAGACGGGCCAGGATCAGGTAGCGGTAATTATAATAGCCATGAAGCAGGAAACTGTTATTTCCGTAAATCCAGGTCTCTCTGGGAAGGAGGCCGATATCCTTGGGCTTGATCACCAGAACCTGACAGCCGTGTTCGCTGTCGAAGGCCTGAATCTTCGGATAGGATTCTGACAGAAAATCCCATATGGGAATCTGCGGCTCCTCCGCTTCCTCCGCATCAAGCTTTGCCAGTGCTTCCGGATCTCCAATAATAATCGGTTCTTCCCGATACTGATGAATTACCGGCGGCCGTTCTTGCTCCGGCGTCTTTGCCCCGGCCATTTCTTCTTTCTCTCCGTCCCCGGACAATTTTTCTTCCGGTTTTTCTGCCGATTCCATCTTCCCGGCTGCCGGCTCCTTGGCCGGCTGAGCCTTTTTTTCTTCCGCATCCTCCTTTTGACCAAAAGCCAGCCGTCCGCCACCTGGAAACAAAGGAACATCGGGATTCCTGGTTTCCATTTCCAGCTGCCCCATCTCGAAATCGGGGACAGGTTCCGCAGCATTCTCTTTTTTCGCATTTTCCGCCGGATTTGCGCCAGCCTGCAAAGATGCTTTCGGCGTCCCCAGATGCCATGTGGTTTCGTGCCATGGCCGCAGCTGATTTCCGGTCAAAGACTGTGCCGGCGCTTCTGTCATGTCCCGTGGTTTTTTCTCCTGCGAACCGCCCTTCCCATCCCCGGACACCCTCCATTCCGGCTCACTCTGCGAACTGTGCAGCACGTCCTCCGGCACAACCTTTGCGGATTCTGCCTGTGGATTTCCTGCCGGCTCCTCAATGGGCTGCCTCACAGGTTCCTCCTGCGGACTCTCCAACGGCTCTTCAATGGGACGCCTCGGCGAATCCTCCTGGGGACTCTCCGGCGGTTCCGGAGCATCCGGCGCCACACGGGCTACTTTTCCCATTTCCACCTGTTTTTCTACCAGCCCGTCAGATGTTACGGATTCTAAAGTCAGCTGGGCCGCCTGGGCCACCGCATCTTCCCAAATGGTGGTGTATGTACGCCAGTCATCATCTTTTTCATGAATGGTCAGCCCGTAGCACTCGTCCATTCTCTCCCCGGACTGCTCCACATCCGCCACCTGAACCATGGCTCGAAACTCGCCGCTGCCGTTTCGTAAAAAAATATTTCCCAGAAAAATTTCCTGACGCCCGGTGAGCAGATAAACGCCCATATCTCCGCCGCCCATATAAATCTTTTTTACATTTACATTCAGCCTGCACATGCCGTTTCTGGCTTCCAGCTTTACAAATCCTACATTCCTGCCTTTTGTTTTGCCTTCGTACTCGTATATGTATGATATCAATCTGCGATACTCCGCCATTTTTACCCTCCTGTTCCTTCATAAAAAGCCCGCCGTCATACAGCTCGTTTATTTTTATTTTATGCAAATATCCATTGAAATTATGCTTCGAAAATGTTATCCTGTAATTAACAGAATTTTTAAAAATTTTTTCTTTTTTCAGGAGGATATCAGGTATGAGGCTTTATCGGGCAAAGGATTATAATGACATGAGCCGTAAGGCTGCTAATATTATTTCGGCACAGATTATTCTGAAGCCTGACTGTGTACTGGGTCTGGCCACTGGCTCCACCCCTATCGGAACGTATCAGCAGCTGATCGCGCGGTATCAAGAAGGCGATCTGGATTTTTCGCAGGTTCGTACGGCAAATCTGGATGAGTACAGGGGGCTGACCAGAGATAACGATCAGAGTTACTACTATTTTATGTATCACAACCTTTTTAAAGAAGTAAACATCGATATGGCCAATACCAATATTCCCGACGGGACCAATCCGGACAGTGCCGCCGAGGCGGCCCGGTATGATCAGGTCATCCGTGATCTGGGCGGCGTAGATCTGCAGCTTCTGGGAATGGGGCATAACGGCCACATCGGCTTTAATGAACCCGGCGATGCCTTTGACAAAGGAACCCACTGCGTTGATCTTCAGCCCAGCACCATTGAAGCGAATAAGCGGTTCTTTGCTTCTATCGACGATGTGCCGAAGCAGGCTTACACCATGGGTATTCAGACCATTATGAGCGCCCGTAAGATCCTTCTTCTGGTAAGCGGCGCAGAAAAAGCGGAGATCCTTCACAAAGCTCTCTGCGGACCGATTACGCCTCATGTTCCTGCTTCTGTTCTGCAGCTGCATAACGACGTAACCGTAGTCGCTGATGAAGCGGCGCTTTCCAAGTTTGACCAGTAATACCCCATGTTACGGTCACCTGACAGGGTCTGTCCGGAAGGATGATTCTCTTTCCGGCTGCCCTGTCATTTTTTTCGGATGTTTTTTAATCATTCTTCAGCTGCCTGTGGAAACAAAAATGCTGCCGGGTCCCGAAAGTTTCAAGGGAACCTGACAGCATTTTTTTATTTTCTGTTTGTTTTCCGTTTCTTTCAGGAACGCCTGATGCGCCGGCCAATGGCGGTTACTGCTTTATCCCGGCCAGCTTATCCGCCAGTTTGGCAAACTGCCCCAGAGTCAGGGCCTCTCCCCGGACGGTGGCTGGCAGTCCCAGGCTTTCAATGGCCTCCAGGATCTGCTCCTTGGTATAGGGAATTTCCGGCGAATTATTCAGACCATTCTGAAGCGTCTTCCTTCTCTGGTTAAAGGAGGCGCGGATCAGCCGGAACATAAGCGTTTCGTCGGATGTCTTTACCGGCGGCTCTTTATGCCGGGTCAGACGGATCACCGCAGACCCCACACCGGGCCGCGGAATAAAGCAGTTGGGCGGCACATTTGCCACCAGGTATGGCTCGGCGTAATACTGGACAGCCAGAGACAGCGCCCCGTAATCTTTAGAGCCCGGTCCTGCCTGCATCCGCTCAGCCACTTCCTTCTGCACCATAATGGTAATATTATCAATGGGAACCTGACTTTCGAAAAGACCCATGATGATCGGCGTAGTAATATAGTAAGGCAGATTCGCCGTTACCTTAATAGGACGTCCTTCATTATAAGTGTTCACCAGTTCCTGGATGTCCGTCTTTAAAATATCCTGATTCAGTACCGTTACGTTGGAATACTCCGCCAGGGTTTCGCCCAGAATGGGGATCAGGTTCGCGTCGATCTCCACCGCCACCACGTGACGGGCATGTTCAGCCAGATACTGGGTCATGGTGCCGATTCCCGGACCGATCTCCAGCACACAATCCTGGTCTGTGATTTCCGCCGCCCGGATGATCTTTTCCAGTACATGGGTGTCGATCAGGAAATTCTGTCCGAACTTTTTCTGAAAAACAAATTGATATTTCTGTATCATTGCAATGGTATTCCCGGGATTTCCCAAAGTTGCCATTTTCTTTTCCTTTCTTACAAAGCCCTGCCGCCGGACAGGCGGCATGTATTCAGGGATGCCTGCTGCACTGCCTGAAAGTGATCTGTCAAAGTTCTTTGCCAGATAAGCGGTACAGACGCAGGGCGTTTTCCCAGGTCTCACGCTCCACCGTTTCCCGGTCCACCCCCTTAATCTGACTGATCATTTCCACCACATATGGCAGATTCCTGGAGGAATTCCGCTTTCCCCGCAGGGGCACCGGTGAAAGATAAGGGCAGTCCGTTTCCAGTACAATGCTGGAAAGGGGAGCGTATTCTACAACTTCTTTCAGTTTCTTTCCGTTTTGGAAGGTAACCACACCGCCGATTCCCAGGAAAAATCCCATGTTCAGATATTCCCTTGCCATCTCTTTTCCATAAGAGAAGCAATGGATCACGCCGCCGATGTCGCCTGCATGCTGGGCTTTCATCATATCTAACGTATCCTGGGCCGCATCCCGGCTGTGAATGATCACCGGCAGCTTCACTTCCGCCGCCAGGTCAAGCTGTCTGGAAAACCATTTTTTCTGGATCTTCCGGTCCGGTTCATCCCAGTAATAATCCAGGCCGATCTCCCCCACAGCCACCGCCTTTTCCTCTGCCGAAGCTTTTTTCAGCCACCGGATATCCTCCTCCTTCATCTCGCCGCACTCGCTGGGATGTACCCCAACAGCAGCGTAGACAAAGGGATAACGTGCTGCCAGCCCAAGACTTCTCTCGGTACTTTCCAGACTGGCCCCCACGTTTACCACAGCTTTTATTCCAGCCTCCGGAAGGGAAGATAACAGTTCCTCCCGGTCCTCGTCAAATGCCTCATCATCGTAATGGGCATGTGTGTCAAATATCATATTCTGCTTATCCTTTCTGAATCCTCTGCTGTCCCTTCCTCTGCCGGCCTTCACTGCTTTTTAGGCAGTAAGCCTCTTTTTTCGCCAAAAACCGGTTTTGCAGTCCCGATGCCTCCTCTTAAGCCGTCAGCCGAAAAGCAGACGCAAAAGCACATAAAAAGCCAAAAGGTGGGCCGGATAATAAATATAGAAAAAGTATTTTCCCGGAAAACGCCCCCGCTCCCCATTGTAAAAGTGAATGGGCACAAAAGCCAGGGCGGAAATACCAGCCCAGGAAATGCTGTCTATCACGGCCGCTGCCACGCCCGCTGCCGTCCGCAGAGCGCTTCCCCGGAACCAGTAAAGAAGCACCGTCATGAGAACGCCCATGGCTCCGTAATCGGTCTTAAGGAGCGCGGCGGCCGCGCATCCGGCAGCTGCGCTGAGAATCTGCAGCGCCGGATGGCGGAGATTTCTGCGGATTCCCAGGATACTTAAATAAGAAATCAGCAGCGTGAAAAGTACGTTCTGGTATCCCAGATAAAACCAGGACCCAAACAGCGCCAGATCAAAGGGAATCTCCGATATCAGAGCAAATACCAGAAGACGGAATCCGTATTCCTTTTCATGCCTGGTATGAAAAGCGCCCTCTGCCAGTAAAAAGGCAAAAATAGGAAAAGCCAGGCGGCCGATCCCTCTTAAAATCAGATCCACATACCACCAGGCAGAAGCACTGCCGGCAGTACCGCCTAAAATCCCCTGTTCCACCAGGGTAAGGCCCACATGATCCACCGTCATAAACAGAACAGCCAGAAGCTTTAACTGGGAGCCGTTAAGGCCGGCCGGACCTCTGCGAAAACTGCGTGCAAAGGCCGGCCCCCTCCTGCCCCGTTTTCCGGAAGAGATTGTGTGAATCGGAACGGTATTCATCAGCAGATTTCCGCTCCGGAAGGCATATCCTTCTCCGGCTTCATCAAAGCCAGTCTGCCTTCCGCATCCTCTGCACATAAAATCATGCCCTCGGAAAGGACGCCTGCCAGCTTGGCCGGTTTTAAGTTGGTCACAACCATGACCTTCTTTCCCACCATCTCTTCCGGCGTATAGTGGGCCTTAATGCCGCTGACGATCTGACGCACCTGGCTGCCGACTTTTACCTGGGAGCAAAGAAGCTTTTTCGATTTGGGAACGGCCTCGCAGGCAATGATCTCGCCTACCTGGAACTGAAGCTTTGCAAAATCATCGTAGGTGATCTCCGGCTTCGGCTCCAAATCGATCTCCTGCTGGGAAGAAGCGCTTCCCTCTTCCTGGCCTGCATTTTCTGCCTGACCGGCATTCTCTGCCGCATGGGCTGCCATCTGTGCCTTCTGGATCTCTTCTGCCTTTGCCAGAACTTCTTTTAAGTCCAGGCGGGCAAAGAGGATCTGAGGAGTCTGGGTTACCTTGTTTCCGGAAGGATACAGGCCAAAGGTGTCCATCTCATCCAGTTTTCTCTTTTCCGCATTCAGCTGGCTTAAGATCTTCTCTGCCGTCTCAGGCATAAAGGATTCCAGAAGGGACCCGCCGATGACAATGGCCTCCGTCAGATTATAAAGAACCGTTGCCAGACGGTCTTTCTTTGCCTCGTCCTTTGCCAAAGCCCAGGGCATGGTCTCATCAATGTATTTGTTGCACCGGCGGAAAATCTCAAAGATGGAGGTGATGGCGTCTGCTACCCGCAGCTGATCCATCTTTTCCACCGTTTTCTTAACAGAAGCCAAAACCGATGCCTTTAAGTCCTCATCAACAGACGCATCCTCTCCTTCTGCTGCGTTTTTGTTTTCTACAAGACCGCCGAAATATTTATTGCTCATGGAAATGGTGCGATTTACCAAATTTCCCAGAATGTTGGCCAGATCGGAATTCATCCGTTCCACCATAAGCTCCCAGGAAATCACGCCGTCATTTTCAAATGGCATCTCATGGAGTACAAAATAACGCACCGCATCCACGCCGAATACATTTACCAGATCATCTGCGTAAAGTACATTTCCCTTGGACTTGCTCATCTTGCCGTCGCCCTGTAAAAGCCAGGGATGGCCGAATACCTGCTTCGGCAGGGGAAGATCC
>OLQH01002515.1_pt1 | contig 10411 bp, 8 predicted proteins | sample 1672671 | NCBI WGS metagenome assembly OLQH01 (sample SAMEA3136712, study PRJEB25190) | human gut metagenome
CCCCACTCGCTGCCGTAATAAACGCAGGGCACGCCGGGCATACCGAACAATACCCCGTACAACGGCCACAGATGCTCTTTGTTCGTTAAAATCGTGGCCACGCGCGTTACATCATGGTTATCCGCAAAGGACAGCAGAGGCAGGCCCTTATACAGCGTCCACGCCTCGGGGCCGAACTGCCGCGCCAGGCTGTGGCCGATCTCAAACAGGTTCATGGAATTGAAGCTGGAATACAGCCCCTTGTAGCACTCATAATTCGTGCAGGAATGCAGCATGGCATCATTCACAAGCACCTTATAATCTCCATGCAGGATCTCACCCACAAGGAAGAATTCTTCTTTCAGGCCGTCGCAGAAGCTGCGCAGCCTTCTTACAAAATCATGATCCAGACAATACGCCACATCCAGACGCAGCCCGTCTATATCAAAAGCTTCCACCCAGAAACGGATGCTGTCAAAAATGTGCCGAACCACCTCTTCATTTCTCAGATTCAGCTTTACCAGATCATAATTGCCTTCCCAGCCTTCATACCAAAGCCCGTCATTATAATTGGAATTCCCATCCAGATGAATATAGAACCAGTCCAGATACGGTGAACGCTCCCGATTCTTAAGCACATCCTGAAACGCCCAGAATCCTCTGCCCACATGATTAAACACGCCGTCCAGCACCACACGGATGCCCTCTACATGCAGGCTTTGACATACCTGTGCAAAATCTTCATTGCTTCCGAGCCTGCAGTCAATCTTTCTGAAGTCTCTGGTGTTATACCCATGGGTATCTGATTCAAATACCGGAGAAAAATAGATCGCATCCGCTCCCAGCCCTTTGATATGGGGGATCCAGTCCTTTACCTTTAAAATCCTGGCCTTCTCCACTCCGTCATTCTCAAACGGCGCTCCGCAGAACCCCAGCGGATAGATCTGATAAAATACGCTTTCATATGCCCACATCTTTCTTTTCCTCCTCTGATGATTCCTGCAACACTTCAGACGGATCTGAACGGTTGCAGGTTTCCTCCGTTTCCTCCCTATGGGCCAAAACGGACAGATGGCATTCTATCATTCCGGCAGTTCAAGCTGTCCTCTCCAGCACACCTCGAGCCAGTATCTTTTTCAATGAGTTTACATTATAGCATACTTTTTTCTTTTTGAATATAAAAAATGGTCTTTTCTGTTTCTTCCACATTGCTCCGCGCCGGCCCGGCAGTCCCTTCCCCTCCTTCTTTGCGCCCCATCAGGGAGCCTAGCCCTCTTTCACATGGAAGGGATACGCCGGATTTCTTTTAGGGAACGCCCTCATGCAAAAGCAAAAAACAGCCAATTTTTGAAGTGGCGTTCCAAAAAAAGAAATCCGCGCTGTGGATATCCACGCCGAGGATATACACATGCTTTCAGCTGTGGATAAGCATCTTTTTTTGTCCACAAATCGCCCGTTTCAGCCGTTGACCAGCCGAGTTTTTTCACTCTTTTTCGATCGCTTTGTGAAAATGTGGAAAACCCCTTTTTTCTCTTGATTACGACAATGTTCGCAAAAGAAATCCCCAGTTTCCACAAAGTTATCCACATTCACACCTGTCATAATCAAGTTATCCACCTGTCAGTTTTATTGACACTTGTGTCACATTCTGAAAATCCGATTATTTCACATACTTATCCACAGTTTCTGTTCCTATTTCCCGCTGCCAATCCCTGACAGTTTTCTTGTCTTTCCGCTTTTATTTTATTCTGCGAACCTCCCGGCGGATACCAGCCTCCTTCCTTCACGGTTACAGCCACTCATCCCAGAAGCGCTCCACGCGCTTTGCCACACGTTCCACCGTCACGGCCTCATATTCCTCCCATTCTCTGGGGAAAAGCCTCTGATAGGAGCTGCTCAGGAAACGGTCGTCCAGAAGCGCCACGATTCCCACATCCTCCGCTGTCCGAATCACCCTTCCGGCAGCCTGAAGCACTTTGTTCATCCCCGGATACCGGTAGGCATAGTCAAACCCATTGCCTCCCCGGGCGTCAAAATAGCGCTTCAGGATCTCCCGTTCATTACATACCTGCGGAAGGCCGGTGCCCACGATGATGGCTCCGATCAGGCTGTCCCTTTTCAGATCAATCCCTTCACTGAAAATCCCGCCCATCACACAGAATCCCAGCAGGCTCCTGTCTTCCTCTTCTTCGATCTCCATATAAATCTGCCCCTCCAGAGAGCAGTCCCAATTTCCCTCAAACCGCTTCAGAAACTGTTCTCTCGCTTCCTCGTTCATATAATCTTCCTGCAGCAGGCATTCTTCCCGTTCTTCGTCCAGAAAATATTCCGCATACACTTCGTATACATTTTGAAGAAAACTGTGAGATGGAAAGAAAATCATATAATTCCCATACCGCATGCTGGTAATCTCATGAAGGTATCTGGCAATGTTGTAATATTCCTGCCTGGAACGCCTCGTATACCTGCTGGTCACATCGCTTCCGATAAACAGGGCTTTCCGTCTGGGATCAAAGGCAGATTTGGCATATACCTCATAATCCTCGCTCTGCCCGCCGAGAAGTCCTTTATAATACTGGATGGGAAGAAATGTTGCGGAAAAAAGGATCGAGCTTCTCGCCCTCTCCATACATTCCTTCAGGTTCAGCGCCGGATTCACGCAGAATAGCTTCAGCAGAAAGCCGTCATCCTCCAGCTGCGTATATATGACATAGTTGTCATCCAGCTTGTCATAGATCGTCTGAAAATGGGAAAGGAGAAAATAGAATTCCAAAATTTCATTTCTGACAGGGCTGTCATCATGATCTTCCAGGTATGTCTCCATCCGTTCCGCAAGCCGTCCGATTTCCACAATGAGCGCGTCTATCTCTTCCAGCTGAACGATCCTGCATCCTTCACATTCCCGCTTCAGCTGCAGCATATGCCGGTTGCATTTTTCCAGAAGGCGCTCCATCTTGGCGTCATATTCATGGACGACTTTTTTCAAGGCGAGGAAATCCTCTTTCAACAGACTTGCGCTGTACATCTCCCTTCCCCGCTCCACGAGGTTATGTGCCTCATCGATCAGGAAAATATAGGGGCCCGCCGTTCCTCCCTCTCCGAAGAAACGCTTCAGATAGACATGCGGATCGAACACATAATTATAGTCACAGATGATTCCATCGGAAAACAGGCTCATATCCAGGCTCATTTCAAACGGGCACACCTGGTATTTCTGGGCATATTCTTCTATCTTCTCTCTGCTGTAATGGTCTTCATGCGTCAGCAGATCATACATGGCCTCATTGATCCGGTCATAATGGCCATTGGCATAGGGACAGGCCGCCGGATTACAATCCGCTTCCTCCAGAAAGCAGATTTTATCCTTTGCCGTCAGAATGACCGTTTTCATCTGCAGTCCCTTTTCCCGAAGCAGCTGAAAGGTGTTGTCCGCCACGGTCCGGGTGATTGTTTTCGCTGTCAGATAGAAGATCCGATCCGCCTTTTTCTCTCCCAACGCTTTCACTGCCGGGAACACGGTGGACAACGTCTTCCCCACTCCGGTCGGCGCCTCGATGAACAGCTTCCTTTTATGCACAATGCTCTGATATACATAGGCCGCCAGCTCTTTCTGCCCTTCCCTGTACGCATATGGGAACTGCAGGCCGCGTATGGAGGCCGTCCGAATCTCCTCCCACTGGCGCATGAAATCCGCCCATTTCTTATATTCCTTCAGAATCCCCATAAACCATGCTTCCAGTTCCCCTTTCTCATAGGAACTGTAGAAATAGCGAACTTCCTCCGTCTCCATATGGCAATAGGTCATACGAACCTTCATCTGCTCCTGGCCGCCGGCAGCCGCATACATATAGGCATAACATTTCGCCTGTGCCAAATGAACCGATACAGGCTCCTTCATCCGTTCCAGCGCCCTGTATGTTCCCTTTATCTCATCGATGGTCACCGGCGTTCCGGCGATCACGCCGTCCGCTCTCCCTTCCACGATCAAGTCGTAGTCTGGCGTCTCCCATACATACCGCAGCGTCACTTCGGCCTGATAGTCCGATCCCATCCGCCTCTGGATCATGCGATGGATTCGCCCGCCTTCCAGCATCGCATTGTCCGGCGCCGCTTTCTTCCTATTATCAATATCTCCGCTGCGAAGGATGAACTCCACCAGGCTCCGCACCGATATCCTCATTTCCATCCGGCACTCCTCCCCCGGAACCTTCCGTCCCGGCCGGCAATTTTTCCTGCTCTTATAGTATCATTTTCCCCCTGCCTGTACAATCCTTTTCAGAACTCCTGTTCGTTCCGGAACATTTTTACGCGCAATGGACAGCGTTCATGGCAGACTGCCTCGCCCGGACAGAAAGAAAGGCCCTCTGCCATAACCGCTGCCCGCTGCATGCAAAAAACGCCCCGGAACGATACAGGCATGCATCATTCCGAAGGCGCTTCTTGGAAGCCCTCTTGGGGGCCATTTTACCGCTTGTGCATTCTTTTTTGAGGCATCGCCGGGCATCAGCCGGCCATGGAAAACCTCTGCAGATATCTGTCGAATTCTTCACTGTAACCGTGACAGAAAACGGTCAGAACCCGGTTCAAATCCAATCCGTACACGCCGAGAATCGACTTGGCATCCACAATATAGCTGTTATAAGCAATATCAATATCAAAATCGCATTTTGTGGCCGCCTGCACGAATTCTTTCACTTCGCTGGGCCTCAGCATGATTTTGTATTGCATACATCCGTTCTTACCATTCATAGATCACACTTCCTTTCTCAAACACAGAATCCCTCAGACGGGGATTCCCCCGCAAATCGCTGCAAAACAACAAAATACGAGCCATTTCTTCCAACTTCTCTTCAGAATGAAAAATATTATACATATTTTCCCCGGAATGTAAAGGCTTTATTTTCCAGCCCTTCTGCAGCCCGACCGGCTTTCTCGTACAATCTGCTTTTCCAGGAAGCTTCCTAAAAACGGTTATTTATCAAAAAAACTGAATTTTCAGGCACCCTTTTATCTGATTATCGATCAGTTTTCCCATTTTTTTCAAATTCCACCATATAATCTTGGAACCTGTAAGGGAGCATCTGCCTCTGCAATTTTTCATTTTCCCGCTCTTTTATCATTATCTTACGGCAAAAGAAGCGAAAAAGTTCCTGCATTTGTTTTTCTTCTTCCGAAAAATTCAGATCCCTTTTCTCCGGGCCATCCGAAAGCCTCGCCAGGAACCAGTCTTTTCCGGCCTGATGGATGCCGTACAGCCCTCTTCCCTCATCGAAGATAACGAAATTCTCCCGCGGGAACCGATCTGCAAAATGCGGCATGATATAGGGCACCACATTGTTCTTCGGCCCGATCTGCGCGAACAGGACACCGCCCTGCGTCTCTTCAAACCGCAGAAACCCCAGTAAATGGTGGGCCTCATTCCCTGTCCCGCGCGCCAGTTCAAACGTACGGCGAACCCACGGGTTCCCCAGATGATCCATCAGTCGGCCCTTCACCCGGCCTCCCAGCCCTTCCGCCACCGTCTGGTACACCGCCTGTCCCTTATCCGCATCCTTGGAAGCGATCGCCAGGCAGAGCTGTTCATAGCATTCGCTTCCAAACCTTCTGCGCACAGTCCTCGCCACCTTTTCCGCCTTTTCCGGATCGGGAAACACCTCCCTATAGGCTGCGAACAGCCGGAGGCTTCCCTCCTCCCCAATCTGAATGCGGGTGTGTTCCGGGCAGCATTTCCACGCATATGCCTCATAAATTCCGGTAAAAATCCCCTCCTGCGTATCCTGGCAGATCAAAATCTGTTCTTCTTCCATCCGCTCTCTTCCTCCTGCGCCACACCGTTGTATCACAGACATGCCCGCTGCTTCTCCGGCCCGAAATTCACGTCGTCAAACAGGGAGAGCTGCCTGTAGGTTACGCCCTCTTCCCCGATCAGATAGCCCTGCTTAAGGGCGTTCTCCCTCCTGCTCCCTCCCCGATCCGCCAGCAGATTTCTCGCGATATAATCCTCATCCATCCGCGTAGGATACAGCATCTTTCCGCCGCAAGTGATGAAGTACAGGGCCCGCTTCATCACGACGCCAATCTTCTTCAGATCTTCAAAACGCAGGACGCTGCTGCGCCGTGCTCCAATGATCCGTTTGGCGCTCTTTACCCCGATGCCCGGGACACGCAGCAGCTGCCCGTAATCCGCCCGATTGATCTCCACTGGAAAAAATTCCAGGTGGCGAAGGGCCCAGTCCTCCTTTGGATCCAGAAGCACATTAAAATTGGGCCTGTTTTCGTCCAGCAGCTCCTCCGCGCGGAACCCATAAAACCGCAGCAGCCAGTCCGCCTGATACAGCCGGTGTTCCCGCAAAAGCGGCGGGCCTCCCGGAAGCGCCGGCAGTTCCTTGTCCTCATTCACGGATACGAATGCCGAATAGAACACCCGCTTCAGTTCAAATTTATCATACAACGACTGCGCCACCGAAAGAATCTGATAATCCGTCTCCGGCGTGGCCCCTATAATCATCTGGGTGGACTGCCCCGCCGGAACGAAAGAAGGCGCATGGCGGTAAATGGACAGTTCGTTCTTATTCTCGGCAATTCCTCCCTGTATCAGCCGCATCGGAGTCAAAATATTCTTCCTGTGTTTATTCGGGGCCAGCCGCTTCAGGCTCTCCGCAGTGGGCAGTTCCAGGTTCACACTCATCCTGTCCGCCAGATATCCCGTCATCCGGACGAGTTCCGGGCTGGCTCCCGGAATCGCCTTCACATGAATATACCCCTGAAAATGATATTCTCTTCTCAGCTTATATAAAGTCGTATACAGAAGTTCCATCGTATGATCCGGGCTGTGCAGTATCCCGGAACTTAAGAAAAGTCCTTCGATATAATTGCGCCTGTAGAACTCTATCGTCAGACGGCAGATCTCCTCCGGCGTAAAAGAAGCTCTGGGAACATCATTGGAGCAGCGGTTGATACAGTATCTGCAGTCATAAATGCACTCATTGGAGAGAAGGATTTTCAGGAGGCTTATACATCTGCCATCTCCTGAAAAACTATGGCAGATCCCCGCTTTCACCGCATTCCCAATCCCGCTTCCGTCCCCTTTGCGTTCACTTCCGCTGCTGGTACAGGCCACATCATACTTCGCCGCATCCGTCAGAATCCCCAGCTTCTCCATAACGCTCATCCGGCCGTCTGAAATTCCATATTCCACGTTCCCCGCACTCCTTCTTGCTTTCTATGCCGCACCCTTGCCTGCTGCCGCGTTATCACGAAATACGCTTTCATCATATTCCACCCTTTCCTGAGGGCTCGCAAGTATACGAACATTTGTTCCTTTTTATTATAGTACATATGTTCGATTTTTACAAGTTCAATCATAAAATTTTCCAATGCGGTTTTTCCGGTCATTCCGATCGTTTGTCTTCTCCCCATTAAGCGCTCCGCACCGCGGAATGCATTGCCCTTTCCTTCTCCTTTAAGCTGTCAATGGCATATCCATAGACCTCTTCCACCTTCCGCCCAAATTGCGCAGCGTCAAACTCCATTCCCGTGCGCACGGCCTGGCAGGAAAACAGATTTCTCAGCTGCGCGTCCTTCGCAAGATACAGGCAGGCTGTCCGGAATTCTTCCCAGGTCTCATACTGATAACCGTTTTCTCTATTCCGCACGATCCCGTCGATGCACGCATCTTTTCGGCACAGCACGGGCAGCCCTGCGGCGAGCGCCTCCAGATAGGTGAGCCCTTGAGTTTCGCTTCTGGATGCGCACACAAAGAGATCGGCAGCATGATAATAGGCAGGCGTATCAGCCGGATCCGCCATTCCGGCAAAATGGATCCGCTCCCTGGACGGATTCCTGTTTGCGAGCGCTTCCAGCTCAGCGCGCTGCGGGCCGTCTCCCACGATCAGCAGTTCCATCCGTTCATCCCCCAGGCGGCCGAAATAGGTGAGGATTTCCTCCAGATTCTTTTCCCTGGCGAGACGCCCCAGAGCGATCAGAACGAGCCTGTCTTCCCCGATTCCAAAGCGCGCCCTCACCTTGGCCCGTTCTTCTTTTTCCTCATTCCAGCTGGCAGGAAGAAATTTTTCCGTCCGGATCCCGGTGGGGATCACGGATATCGGCCTGTCCACCCCATAGCCCTCCAGAAGCCCCCGGACTTTTTCGGTGGGAGCGATTACCCAGTCCGTTTTTCCGAGGATAAACCGGGAAAACAGCGCGGCGGCCTGCTTTCCCCAGGGCTTTCCTGCGCTGAAATAATGTGTGTAGTCCTCGTAAACCGTATGATAGGTATGCACGATCGGGATTCGCAGCCTCTCGGCGATTTTTCTGGCAATCAGGAAGCTGCTGAACTCACACTGGGAATGAATGACATCCGGCGCCCAATCCAGCAATTCCTTCATATACCCGCATCCGGGCAGACAGACCGCCCTGGCCCCCGGATAAATCCTCCCGGCATCTACAGAGCGCAGATAATAGACTTCTTCCTGTCTGTAAGCCCATCCCTGTTCGGAAAGCGTGACGATGCGCACCTCATGGCACCTTTTCTCAAGTTCCTCTTTCAGCGTCAGCACAGAAGTGACCACGCCATTAATCACCGGTTCATACCAGTCGCTTGTAATTAAGACCTTCATAAACTGCCTCCTTTTCCACCAAACCCTCATAGATCCCGGCCAACGTCTCTCCTACCGTCCCGATGCTGTTCTTATGCACCGCCCGATAGGCTTCCAGAGTCAGATCCGCCAGCCTGCCTTCCAGAATCCCAGGAAGGAGCACCGCAAATTCTTCCAGGCTCTTTCCCTTATATACTTCTTTTCCGTCCCTCAGCCAGCCTTCATATACCTTTATATCCCGCACCAGGACCGGAACTTCCATGGCCATGGCTTCCAGCATCACGATCCCTTCCGTCTCCTCCAGGGTCGGAAAGAAAAACAGATCGCTTCCGCTATAAGCATCCATCAGCCTCTCCTTGTCCACATATCCCGGGAAACGCAGATTCGCCGGACTTTTGGCCATGGCCCTTCTCACCTTGCCTGTCACCAGAATATCCGGCGTATAGCCAAACCAAATGAACTGATATGCGGGGAACCGTCCTGCCATCCTGATAAAATCCAGAATCCCTTTCCGTTCCATATAATGTCCCACGCCTATTACCACCTTATCGGAAGGCTCCAGCCCATAGGCCGCCCGAAACCGTCTTCCTCCCTCTTCGCTTCTATGGAATGCCTTCAGGTCAATGCCGTTGGAAAGGGCGATTACCCGCGGCTTGACCGGATAGCTTTCCAGCAGTCCTTTGGAATAAGGCGTGGGCGTGATGATTACATCCGCGCTCCCATAGCAATGTGCAATCCACCTACCGAACAGGCCTGACAGCAAATTGGAGCCTGGAAAAGAATTTCTGAAATCCTCTCTTGTAGAATGCCCATAATAGACTACGGCCTTTTTCTTCAGCCTGGCCCGCAGGCTCATGAGCAGGGAATCCGGCAGCACCGTGTTCAGCTGAACGATATCATATTCATCCTTCGGGCAGGCGGTATAAGGAATTCCTGCCTTCTCCAACGCCCTCGCCTGATGTTCCAGCGCCCGTCCGACGCCGCTTTTTGCCACAATTCGTTTTCCGCCCTGGTATAATAGCACTTTCATTTCTCGTCTCCTTCCTATCCGATCAGCCCCATCACCCGTTGAAATATCAGCTGCAGCCCCATGGAATAAAGCGCTATGGACAGCGGTTTTCCCAACAGGATAATCAGCAGAAATTTTCCGAACCGCATCTTCGTCACCCCGGCCAGAAAGCAGAGCAGATCATCCGGCGCAGCCGGGAAAAAAATCGCCAACGCAAACAGCTTGTCAAAGGTTCCGTTCTCCATCCATTTCAGATATTTTCCGATCTTCTGATTGCCCGCCACCCTTTCCACCACAGGCATTCCCATCCTCCTGGCGATCTGGAAGGCACAGGTGGAACCAATACAGAGCCCTACATAATTATAGACAAATCCCCATACCGGCCCGAATAGCAGAACGCCCGCCAAGCAGGAGATCCCTCCAGGCATAATGGGAATGACCACCTGTACGATCTGAATGAACACAAAGACCAACGGCCCCAGCATTCCGAAACCTTCCAGAAACGACGCCATCGCTTCCTGGGAAGCGAACAGCCCTTTTGATATCCCGTATATGAAAAAAAGCGTGCAGGCCGCAATTCCGGCCGCCGTCATCCAAAATGTCCCTTTTCTGCCTTTTCTTTCCGTCCGATTCATCTCCCGCCGTTTTATCTCTTTTCGTTTTATCATGCTTTGCTCTATGTCCATCCGCTTTCCGTTTGCTGCATATTCCATAATCGGCCTGTCCCCTTTCTTCTTTTTCCAGAGTAACAGGGAAACCTTAAAATACGGCCTCTGAATTTCTAAATATTTGCTAAACAAAATTGTACTTTTCACTTAAATTCCGC
>OLQH01002516.1_pt1 | contig 10408 bp, 9 predicted proteins | sample 1672671 | NCBI WGS metagenome assembly OLQH01 (sample SAMEA3136712, study PRJEB25190) | human gut metagenome
TGAATTTCAATATATTTTTATTGTTTTTCGATAAATATTTGTTAAATATCAAAAAAGGACCAACCTCATGGTTAGTCCTCTCCTGCTGTTATGTAGGGGCACTTCATACTTTCTAATATAGTTCTCATACTATTGTTCACCTTCTCTAATTCCGCCTGCCAATCATCCTCTCCTTTGTACCAGAATTCTGTGACATATTTTCGGATTCCGATCTCCCATGCGGCTTCTATTATCTTTCTGAAGTCCACATGACCGCTCCCAAAGGGAACCTCCCGGAATTGGCCCGGCTTCGTTTCCTTTAGATGGAGTGAGGTTATATGTCCCCTACCAGACTGCAGGTCTTTTATCTCATCAAACCCCAGAGATACAGCGGCATTTTTTATATTTCCGGAATCCGGATAAATACCTAAATAGACAGACCCTATCTGCTCCACATAATACATGGCTTTCCATACTGTATTCATGAAATTATTCTCCATGGTTTCCAATTCAATTAATACCCCATATGCCGCAGCCATATGGGCTGCTCTCTGAAGGTTATCAGAGAAGCGCTTTTGTGTTTCAGACGTGGATTCCTCATAATAAACATCATACCCTGGGATCATAATAATGCGAATTCCCAGATCATCTGCCAGCTCAATAGCTTTTTCCAGAATTTCCATCCCTCTTTCCCGCAGCTTGGCATTACCGCTGCCCAGTGAATATTTTGTGAGGGCACTTACACACATTGAGCGGACAGGGATGCCCACTTCATACATGTTCTGAATTAATGACAGTCTTTCTTCTTTGGACATATAAATACGGTTTATTTTTTCCTCAGTACTGTCAATGCTTAACTCCACATAATCATAATGAGCGAATTTCGCTGCTTCCAGCTTCTCTTTCCAGCTTAATTCAGGGGGCATTGCTTTTTCATATAATCCAATTGTATAAGCCTTCATCTCTTCAACCCCTTATGCATTCAGATAATACATAGCCAACTCATTGATTTCCCGGATTGCAGCTATCAGAATATCACTGCCCTGTGTATGCCGATAGAGTACGTTGGCTGCGCCGCAGCCATGATCCAGTGTACAGGTCCGCAATTCCCCGTTGCCGTCGCTTATCAATGCCAGCAGGTCCATATCACCCTTTCTATGTCCGATAAATACTGCCGGGGTGCTGCCTATATAACCCTTCCCTGCGGCATGCAGAAATTCCAGTTTTTGAGGATGCTCATATATCTTCCGAAACCTTCCGTTCTTTTTTTTATAGACCTCCAGCTTATCCCCGTGAAAAGGAGAAAACAGGAACAGTTCCTCTTCCCCGCACTGGTCAATATCTGCAAAAAAAGCTTCACTTGCCGGTGTTTCCAACAGCCTCTCTATCCTCCACATATCTTTGTCTTCCGACGGAGGGGATACCTCATAGATTCCCTGATGACAGGCAATAATACCTTTCTCTTCCCCATTTCGGCAGATCTTGCAGTATCCGTGGTTCTTCAGCATACTGTCCTTTATAACCTGAAGTTTCAATGGATGGCCATTGTGACACTGGGACAAATCAAAGGGAAGTTCCGCTCCGTATACTTTTCCAGGCTCCGACCAGTCATCCTTATACTTATGACCCGATTTCAATGTACAGGCAATCAGATATTTCTTTCCCTGATTACTTAGAATATCGAAACGATGCACAAACGGCAGCTTTGTAAGAGTCTGGATTTCCCAACCGCCTGTTTTCCTAGGAGAAGCTGTGATGATCGAGGCCTCACTGGAATCATTGGGGGAATAAAAGCGGCGGGTTGCGAGAAATTGTCCGCCGCTGTCCGGATTTTGTACCATCGTCATAACACCTCCCGGGCTATCCCAGACCACTTCCAGCATATTTCCTTCCATATCGTAAATGCGGCACTCTGCTTCTTTTTCTGATGCCGCCAGAAAGCATTCTTTTCCTTTGTAGAAGAAAGGTGCCAGCGCATAACATTTTTCTAATTTGCCTATCACTTTTTTCTCAATTCTCATCCGTTCATACCCTCCTGCTGCTTTCCATGCTTCTCATGTACTGAAAAAGAAGTTCCGTCCTGGTTTCTATTTCCTCATACAAAGCAGCTGCCTCCCGGTTCGGCTCATAAACCGTTCTGGTTTCCTCCCATTTCCCGGACTGAAAGGCTGATTTTACATCAGAGAAGACAGCAAGTGCCACCCCTGCCCCTATGTAGGCGCCAAATGCTGTTGCCTGAGGATTCTCCAACGAGACTACAGGGCAGTTATATACATCAGCCTGTATTTGATTATAAACTTCACTTTTTGTCATGCCTCCGGAAACGTAAATAGTTTCAAATGCCGCTCCGTCGCCTTTTAAAAGCTGAAGATTTTTCTTCGTCTCAACAGCAATCCCCTCTAACACTGCCCGTATTAATTCTCCCCGGCCTGTGTCCAGAGAAATTCCTGTAAAGGCAGCTCTGGCCTGTGGATTCCAGGCACGGGTCCCGCAGCCGCTGAAATGAGGAATGCAGGATACACCGCCGGAACCCGGAGGCACCTTTTCAATTAAAGTATTAATCCATTTATAATCTGGCTTACCCTGAGTTCCAGTTTCAGATAACAGCCTGCAAATCCAATCGAATCCTGCTGAGCCTGACAATGAATTGGCCTCCAGGATATATTTTCCAGGTATAGAGGCAGCATTGCATATGGATGTTAACTCATTTTCAGGTACTTCCTCTATAACAGTAACCGCAAAGGTTCCCGTTCCGCTGTTCACCACCGCTGTACTGTAGTCCCATGCTCCCGCTCCCACCGCGCTGCACTGCTGATCTCCTCCAGAGGTAATTACCGGTATGCCGTGGGGTATAGAGAATTGTTTTGACGCTTCAATAGTAGTATACCCCACACGGCTGCCGGGCAGGGTCAGCTCGCATAGCTTACTGCTGTCAATTTCAAAGATCCTGCACAGTTCGTCATCCCATCTCAATGTATGAAGGTTCATCAAATGGCTCCTGCTCCCATACGTATAATCGGTTGCAAATCTGCCCGTCAAATGGTATATGATAAAATCAGCAACGGTTACCATCTTATAAGTTTTTCGGTATATGTCAGGATAATTTCTTTTTATCCAGGTAATTCTGCTGCCGCTGAACACGGTATTCAGATCTGCGCCCGTCTTCTTACGTATTATGGGATTAAATCCCTGCAGTTCCCGGCAGATGCCGGAGTTTCTGGTATCCTGCCACATAATACCGGGAAGAAGCGGAGTACCCGTCCGGTCTACTGCTATCACGGAAGAACGAAATGCTGTCACCGCGATCGCGTCTATTGCAAACTCTTCCTGTATCTGACGGCAGATTCTCTGCATGCCGTTCAGCCAGATAACAGGATCTTGCTCTACGATACCCTCTTTTTTATAAATGCAGGGTGTCTCACAGGCGATTTCCTTTACTACTGCTTTGCTCCCGCAGTACATTACCCCACGCATACTGGTTGTCCCAATATCAAGAACTAATATATTCATATACCACCACCTGCTACCAGTATTTCTCCAATACCTCTCTTATTATTTGGACTCCTTGTCCCAGTTTGTGTCTGTCTCCGTACAAAGCGTATACATCCCTGGCAATAATCTCTGTCTCACAGCCCCTGGCAGCCAGCACACTTTTCTTTATATGTTCTCTGTAGTGTTCCGCATTCAACGGCGTATCCAATGCCAGATAGTTTGGGCTGGGCTTCTTTGAGTAGATAATCTTACTGCCCCTCAGATATTCCCCCATAAGCTCATCGTCTGCCCAGGGTGATACAGAAACCTTTCTGAGATTATCCAAAGTAGAAAGGTAATCTTTCCAGATTGGATTTGTAGGTTCACAGCACCCATAATAAACAAGTCCAAATTGTTCAGCCAGCCTTTTATAGTGAGGCCAGTAGAACGCCCCGTACATATCGGGAGAAATACTGAGAGTTTCCTGTGAATTCAGATTCACCCACAAGTCCTTCAGCTCGATCTCTCCGGTTTTAAGATACTGCCCGGATGGCAATTCTCCGGTAAATCCATAGCTGCCCGCTCCGGCGTAATCATTTCCATTATTCAGGCACAGAAGACCTTCCCTTTTCATCCATTGAAATGTTTCCAGTACATCGTCCACCAGCATTCCATAAAGCTGCTGATACCTTTCAGGACAGTCGTAAGGCGCCAGCATCATACTCTCAAGCCCCATGAGATAAATTGCTTTTTTAGAAGGACTGACCATCCAGTTAACAGAAGGAGGCATCTTGATTTTTACAGGAAGAATATCTCCAAAAATCTCCTCCACCCGTTCTTTGTATCGATATGTATACTCTTTATCCGCTCTGCGGACAGTCTTCCCAATCTTACAGAAGCTTTCTTCCAGATTTTCCAGATGATGTATGGTTGTATATCCCACGCTTTTCCCTCTGTTGTCAGTCACTCTTTTTTCTTCCATATCCAGGTCAAAAGTTCGGATATCCATATCCCAGTATACGGTAAAATATCCTGGGATCACCTTATCGTCGTCCACCAGTGTGTGGTTCACCAGCTGTGTCAACAGCTCCTTTTCAACTGCCCGCGCGAACTCTGTTTCACATTCCAGATCCAGATAATCGTCAATACAATATTTTATCTCCATGACCACCAAAGGATAATCTCCCCGGCAGCTGCCCTGACAACTATTATGCCTGTACCATCTCTCTTCCCGTTCTCTCATAACAGGAAGCTGGGATATCTCATACTGCTGTTTTGCCAGCTCTCTTAAGCGCATCCTGTCCTTTTCTGTTACCTTCAGAATTATTTTCTCCATTTTTCCTCCTCTTTAAAGTGCAATTAAAACAACCTTTGGAAATACGATGCAGATAATTAATACCGCTACCATCCCTGCAATATAAGGCATTGAGCCCTTAAAAATATCTATTACACTGATATCGTCTCCATCTGTTGAGCCGATGTCTCCCAGTGCTGATTTTACTGTAAATACGCTCATACCGAAGGGGGGCGATATAATACCGATTTGAATTGCAATAATGGATATTATGCCAAACCAGACCAAATCATATCCATAATTTGCTATAATAGGGCACATAATGGGCATACAAAGCAGGACAATGGAGGTGGAATCCAGTACGCATCCCAGCACAAGGAAGATAATCATAAACATAATAACAACTAATATCGGTGGCATACGCAGCGAAAGGATAAAGTCTTCCACAAGGTTAATGGCTCCCGATACAGCCAGGGCACGTGAATACATTTGTGCTGTAATCAACAAAAACATAACACTTCCCGTACTCACCCCCGCATTTCTCAAGACTTCTAAAAACCCTCTTGGAGTAAACTTCTTATTTGCTATTACCAGAAGCAAAGCACCGAATGCCGCTACACCGCCAGCTTCCGTGGGAGTAAAATACCCCATCCAGATTCCGCCCAGGCTAACAAGAATCAATAAAATCATGGGCCAGGGTTTTAGAATAATACTCATTCTTTCTTTTCGCCCCATAGTTTTAACGGCTTCGCCCATATTCGGCACAGTATCCGGTTTGATCTTTATGGTCAGCCAGATAGTAAACATAAATATCACAGTCGTAATAATTCCCGGAATTACTCCCGCAACGAACAGATGCCCTATGGAGGTACCTGATGCGGTTCCGTACAGTATCATAAGTACACTGGGGGGTATCAGCATTCCCAGTATGGAACTTCCGGCCACACTTCCCACGGAAAACTTCTTTTCATATCCATGCTTTCTCATCTGCGGCACTGCAATCTTGGTAAAAACTGCCGCTGAGGCTATGCTGACACCGGTGACAGCGGCAAAGATTGCGTTTGCAACTACGGTGGCATATCCCAGTGACCCTTTCAGCCTTCGAAAGAGCAGATGGCAGGAGTCGTACAGGCTTCCGCTGGCGCCTGAAAGGTTAGCCAGCAAACCCATTAAAATAAACAGTGGGGTGACCCCAAATATATAATCTTTCAGTGAATTATAGGCTGTGGATATTACCATATTGACAGCTACGTCATAGTTTCCCACGGCCAGAATCATACCCACAATGCTGCAGCTGAGCAGGCTCACCCCCAGATGAACCCCCATTGCAACCAGGATAATCAGCAATAAAAATGACAGTAACGTTATCTGCAGTGTGCTCATACTTTAACCTCCCGATTTTTTCCCGCAATTTTAAATATTGTGTCGAGAATATGAATTACATACTCAATCAGCAGTGTTACATATCCAATGAATATGGCGAGTTTCGTCGGCCACGTAGGAATTCTAAGAGCGCCTTCTCCCTCAAACTCTCCACTGGAAACTGCTGCAAGGAATACATCCAGTGCCGGGTGGATCAGAATTACAAAAATACAGAATCCTATCAAATATGAAAAAAGGTCCAGAAAAAGTTTTGCTTTGTCATTTGCCTTGTCGTAAATAATGGTCGTTCTCACATGCTTTCCCACTGCCAGACAGTAAGCAAACTGCATAAATGCGATCGCTACGATAGAGTTTGCCACTATTTCTGCCGTTCCCTGAAAAGAATAGTTGAAAAAGGTTCTGGCAATTACATCAAAAGTTATTACACACATTAATACCGCAATAAGCATTGCCCCTGCCGAGCTGTAGTAAGACAAGAATGTCTCATAACCTGATTTAATTTTCATAAATACTTTCAAAATACAGACCTCCGATTTGTCCAGAACGTTATTGCAGCTCCCAGTCGATTACCATATCATAACCGTTTTTGCCTAATTCTTCCCAATATGCTTTATATATTTCTATTGTCTGATAGCCGGCCTCGTTGAATTCATCCACTGCAGACTGGACAACATTAGGTATTACCTCCACCCATCTTTCTTTTTCTGCATCACTCAACTGGATAATCGTCGCACCAGCTTCCTTTAATCCTTCCAAATCACTGGCGTATTTTTCCGCTGTGAGTTTCGCTTCTGCTTCCGTATAGCCGGCTCCTGTCTCCAGTATGACATCCTTTAAGTCTTCGGGAAGGCCATTGAGAGTGTCATTGTTAACCGTTAGGGAACCCGCCATCTTAGAGCCAAAATCTGTTAGAATTACATAGGGTGCAACCTCATATAACTTCATTCCATAAGCGGAACCCAGGGGACAAATCATCGCGTCATACACTCCGGTCTGCATGCTTGTATATCCATCGTTTAAGCTGGACTGCACTGCCGTGGCACCAGTATTCTCCAGCCAGTACAGATAGCTGGCGCCGCCGCCGATTTTCATTCCCTTCAGGTCTTCTACAGACTCAATTGGCTTTGTAGAATAGATACAGTAATTATCTGTCACTCCAATTCCCAGGGAGGTCTGGTTGTATTTCTGGAATGCGTTTGTAAACTCATCCGGGTATTTATCGAACAGGCCTGCTGCAGCTTTGCTTACCACTTCAGGATCCGGACAGGTAAAAGGAACTCTAAAATCAATGTTATGGATTTTCAGAGTTGACGGCTCAAATCCATAATTTACATAAGTAAAGTCCAAGATTCCTCCTTCTACTGCCTCCAAAGCTTCTCCTAATTTTGCCACTGATCCGCCGTAAGATTTTACCCATTCAATTTCGTAGCCGAGGCTCTTTGCTTTCTCTGTTACCGTAGGTACAAAATATTCTTCCATTGCCGTAGTCCAGGTAATGTTCTCCACTACATGTCCAGCCCCGATTCGAAAGGTAAACTTTTCAGACGAACTGTTTTCTTTGGTCTCACTCTTCCCTCCGCACCCTGCTAAAACACCGCTGCACAGTATAATACCTGCTGTAAGTAAAGCAATACTTTTTCTTCTATTCTTCATAATATAATCCTTTCTTTCATTAAGTATACCCAGGGTATCTTCCCTGCCTAATACCTCTCATGCCCGGCAGTAATATTCCCTTAGGGTGATTGATTCAGCATCTTCTCCATAATTATAAAATTGAACAAAAAGGTGTATTGGGTTCTCTTTCAAAGCAGTCCTGAAATCCTCTGTCATGATGATATTCTGTTTTCTCTGCATCCTGAGGATAGATATACCTCCCTCCCACTTCCCAGAAAAAGGGATGAAACCTATAATTCAGGCGTTCTTTTTTCATCCTGTACAGAACCCGTATTTCATTCAAATCCGCCATAAAATTTGTCCATACATCATAGTGCACCGGTATTACCACCTTACACTGCAGTGCTTCCGCCATCCGCAGAACATCAACCGATGTCATCTTATCCGCTATCCCAACCGGATTTTCACCAAAGGACGCCAGTGCCACGTCGATCTTATGTTCCTTTCCATGTTTTGCAAAACAGATAGAATAGTGGCTGTCACCGCTGTGATATATATTTCCTCCCGGAGTCTTAATCAGATAATTCACCGCCTTTTGATCCATATCATCCGGACAGATTCCTCTGATGTCCTCCACTCCGTCTGTAGTTACCAGGCACGTCCGATCAAAAGATTCCAGAGCAAGAATCTCCAGATCTTTTATTTTTATTGTGTCTCCGGGTCTGACAGTAATACATCGCTCCTCGGGAACCCCCCATTTTATCCATAGCTCTACTGCCTTTTGGGGACCAATAAAAGGGATGGGTTCCTGAACATTCGAGAGAACTGCCCCTGCATAATTCACATCCATATGATCCTGATGGTAATGTGTTGCCAGTACAGCATCTACTTTTCTTACCGCAAATGGATCCAGTACAGCCACAGATGCTCTCAGGTTCGGCTGCAGTTTTCTCCCTCCGGACATATTCGCCATCTGATGACCCAAAGCCATTTCCTTCACCCGTTTTGTTCTCTTCCCTCTTCCGCACCATAGGTCAATGCTAATGTTACAGTCTCCAGGTGTTTTTATCCACACCCCGGTACATCCCATCCACCACATAGCTACACTGCCTTCCTCCACCTTCTGCTCCTCGATCTCCTCATTCAGCCATGTACCCCATTCGGGAAAAGTGTCCAATATCCACCTATCCCTTGTTACCTCTTCAATTCTGCTCATTTTCTCTCCTTCCTGGTTTATTAATTATTTTTTGTTCGTTTATTTGATGTTTTTATTGTACTATTAATCAATTTTAATGTCTATTGACTTATTTCCGATAATTTAATTCGTTTTTGTACACTTTTTACATCTTTTCATTCGTTTAAATCACTTTTCATTCATTTAATTTATGGTTTTCAAATTTTATATCGATATTTTATTGCATTTATCTTTCTATTGCTTTATAATCGAACTAATAAACCAAGTATTAAGAGTAAGGAGTGTTCAATATGAACCAATCCAAAAACGTGATTCAAGAAAGGCAGAAACGGTTGTTTGATTATATTACAAAACACAATTCCATAAAAGTTTCCGATGCCAGCAGGATGCTCCAGGTTTCCGAACTGACTGTCCGCCGGGATTTGGCTGAATTAGAAAAAAAGAACCTGGTACAGAGATTTCACGGTGGGGCAGCACTGAATACCTCCACAGCGGATTATGATGTTGTAGTGGAAGAAAAAAAGATCCTGAACGAACATATTAAAAATTGCATTGGAAAAAAGGCTGCTTCACTTGTTCAGGATGGATCTACTGTATTCCTGAACTCAGGTTCCACAACCCTTGCTGTTATGAAATATCTTAACAGCAGATCCGTCCGCATAATGACCAATAATGCGCTTGCCCCCTCTTCTGTCTGGAGCGATAATGTAGAACTGATAATGACCGGAGGAGAGTGCCGCAGCCGCTCCAAATCTCTTGTTGGAAGCTATGCGCTTAATGTTGTAAACAGTATTTACGGGAATGCCTGTATCCTGGGGGTCAATGGAATCAGCAGTACTTGCGGCACTACCACCTCAGTTTACCAGGAGACCTCCATTAATGAGGCCATGGTTAAGCGCTGCAACGGACCCGTGATTATAGCGGCAGATGGATCCAAAGTTGGAAAGTCCTATAATTTCATCAGCATACCTATCCAGGATATAGATATTCTAATTACGGATCCCAGTGCAGATCCCGCTGAACTGGAGAAGATTGCGGGAAAAGGGATTAAGGTTATTACGGTTGATATCTAACCATTCTAACTTATTTTTAACCAAATATCTCAGGAAATAATTTCCTGAGTGTAGCATTCGAAGGGTTAAAAAAAGAGGCTGTCAGGAAATAGCATTTTTTAACGCCCCGACACCCCATTAAAATATCCCCGCAGGAATCAGGGCTTTCATGCCTTTTGATTGATTCCTGCGGGGATGTTCCTTTCACTCTTTTCTGTTGTTTCGCGTAGTTACAATTCTCATCCCAGCTTAATTCCGGGATCATTGCATTGTCATATCATCCATTTGTACCAGCTTTTATCTCTCCACCCCCTTACGCATTCAGATAATACATGGCCAGTTCGTCGGCTTCCATGTTTGCAGCTATCAGAATATCCCTGCCCTGTGTATGCCGATAGAGTACGTTAGCCGCCCCGCAGC
>OLQH01002518.1_pt1 | contig 10402 bp, 7 predicted proteins | sample 1672671 | NCBI WGS metagenome assembly OLQH01 (sample SAMEA3136712, study PRJEB25190) | human gut metagenome
TTGATGCATCCAGATATCCTTCCAGCTTTTCTTTACAGTACCGGACACCCTGAATATCACTGGTGATCTCCTGAAAGAGATCCAGATATTTATGGATTCCTTCCACCGGGAATCCTTCTTTTTCCAGCTCCTGGGCCACACCCTCAGCGCCTATCTTGTCCATCTTATCCAGAATAATAAAAACTGTGTCATAGCTTTCTTCAGAGAACCCGCTGTAGGCAGCCATTGCTTTCAAAATCTTCCGATCGTTGATGCGGATTGTAAAGTTCTCAAAATCCAGCTTTCCAATAAGAGTAGAAGTGGCAAGAATCAGCTCAATCTCCGCCAAAACTGTTGGTTCCCCCAGTATGTCTATATCGCACTGCATAAACTGGCGGAAGCGCCCTCTCTGGGGACGGTCAGCCCTCCACACATTTCCCATCTGCAGGGCTTTAAAAGGAGAGGGCAGTTCATTGGCATTGTTGGCATAAAACCTGGAGAGGGGTACCGTAAGATCGTAGCGAAGTCCCCCGTCCACAAGATCTGCCTCACAGGCTGCTGTCTCCAGCTTGAGCTTTTCCCCTCTTTTCAGGATTTTAAAGATTAATTTTTCGTTTTCTCCTCCCTGTTTGCTGGAAAGATTCTCTATATGTTCTACACAAGGGGTCTCAAGGGACAGAAACCCGAAGCTCTTATACGTATCTTTAATCATGCGGATCACGTAATCGCGGATCTCCATTTCTTTTGGCAGGATATCCTTCATCCCGGTTACCGGTTTCTTTTTTAATGCCATAGTTGTTCTCCTCTCTTTCATGTTTAAAATTCTTCATGCACAATCTTCTGAAAGGTCAGAAAAATCAGCATGTCATAATTCTTTACTTCATCAATCATCATTTCCAGAGCTGTATATTTATCAAACTTTTTACGGTACGGGCGATCCGTAGTCAATGCCGCAAAGACATCGCACACTCTCAGAATCCTTGCCCCAAAAGGTATAGTCTCCCCTGCCAGATGCTCCGGATATCCGGATCCGTCAAAATTCTCGTGATGATAATACACACTTCTCAAAATAAAAGGAGAATAGTTTCTCTCCTTCAGTATCTCATGGCTCAGAGTAGAATGAAGCCGCACATATTTTAGTTCTTCCACAACCAGAGGGTTTTCAATGCCTGCGATGTAACCTGCCAGCTTTAGCTTGCCGATGTCATGGAGAACTCCCGCAACTGCCAGCTCATATGACTTCTCCTCCTCCAGTCCAAGCCCCTGAGCTGTCTGATAAGCCAGATTGCTCACCCGGATGCCGTGTTCGATCTCTTCTTCCAGATCAAAGCTAATCAAATGATGGGGTTCCTGATCCCGCCGGAAATCCGTCATCTGAATTCTCCTTCCTGCAGATAAGTGGCAATTCCCACACGTTTTCTCTCAATCATCTCGTCTATTCTGGTAATATAATGGGTTACATCTTTCACATTTTCCACCCGCTCAATGCGCCTGCCGCTGTCAAATACCAGTTTTGTGGATGCACCCGCTCCGGCAGCAATAATGGTCTGCTTTTCTTCCATAATCAGTATATTGTATATTCCTGCTTTGTCAACCCTTGCATACCCAACATTTTCAAGATTGCCTGTCATATTCTTCTGCCGGTACAGATAATAGGGACCCATCCCCATACTTCTGGCACAGTCCTGCACCATATCCATAATCTCCTGGTTATTCTCAAAGGTCATCTCCTGATACTGTTCTTTAAACATATTCAGCCGGGCTGCTCTTTTCACTGCCAGTGAGTGCACGGTTAAACTGTCCGGGGAAAGTTTCTTCACTTCCTCTAACGTACAGGTTACGTCATCCTTTGTCTCCCCGGGCAGGCCCACGATAAGGTCCATGTTAATATTGTCAAATCCGGTTTCCCTGGCCAGGGCAAATGCCTCCCGGATATCCTCCACAGAATGTTTTCTCCCAATGAGGTCCAGAGTTCTCTGATTCATGGTCTGGGGATTCACTGAGATCCTGGTAACCGGATATCTGCGCACTGTCTCCAGTTTCTCCCGGGTAATACTGTCAGGTCTGCCGGCTTCTATTGTGAATTCTTTTACCTGCTCCAGGGGAAATCTGTGCTCCACATGGGTGAGGAGACGCTCTGTCTGCCTGGGGGTGAGGGTAGTGGGGGTTCCTCCCCCTATATAAATCGTGTCCAGCCTTCGGTTCTTCATGGTCTCGCTGATAAAATCCAGCTCTTTTAAGAGGGCATCCAGATATTCGTCTACTCTGTCCTTCCACCGTTCCAGAGGATAAGAGCTGAAGGAACAATACAGGCAGATGGAAGGGCAGAACGGGATTCCGATATACAAACTATAGCCGTTTTCATAATCCACAGGCTCAAGCAGCACCCTTTCTCTGTTGGCAATGGTAATCGCCAGCGCTGTCTTTTCATTGCTGGTATAATAGTTTTTGCGCATATAATCAGCGGCCTCTGCATTGGACATGCCTGACTCAATCAGCCCCATGGCGATCTTGGTCGGGCGTATCCCGGTAAGGTTCCCCCAGGGCAGCTCTCTGCCTGTGAGCTTTGCCAGGTTTCTGTACACCATCTGTTTCAGCCTGTTCTTGGCTGTTTTCCTGTCTACACAATCCAGGGCAATGGCATCCGAAACGGAGCATTGCCCTGCCTGATAGACGAATAATGATGCCTTTCCTTCCTGGTACAATACCTGAAGCAAGGTCTGGCACAGCTTCTTCTCTGCTTCCTTCTCTGCCTCCCCTTCGTAGAATATCCGAAGCTCTTCCCGGGGATAAAAGGCTTTCACCAGCGTATATACATCATATTCAAAATCTCTCTCATTAAATTCGATTCCTGTCATCTTCTGTCCCCCGGCCTACACAAAGGGATTAAAAGCCTTTTCATGGGCTGCTGTGGTAGCTTCTCCGTGACCCGGATACAGTTCCGTATCATCCGGAACCGTGTCCAGGATTATGTGAATACTTTTTCTTATCTGCGACATATCCCCCGTAGGCAGGTCTGTTCTCCCACAGGATTCCAGAAAGATAGTATCCCCGCAGAAAACCACATGTTCCTCTTCCATGTAATAACAGCAGGACCCTTCCGTGTGCCCGGGAGTAAGAATCATACGAATCTCAAATCCTGCCAGATGCAGAACCTCACCATCCTCAGCCCAGTAATCTGTCTGTACATGGTAGGGCTTCATCATCCAGCCTCCAGACAGATTCTTGGCGGAATCTGCCAGAACCTCCCGTTCTGCCCTCGGCGCATAGATAGGAATATGATATTCTTTTTTTACCTGATTTGAGGCCATCATGTGATCGTAGTGACCATGTGTCAGAAGAACAGCCACCGGCTTTCCCTCTATTTTTGATACAGCCTGTTTAATCTTTGCCGGGTCATCCCCCGGATCTATAATCACCAGCTCCCTGGTATCTTTATTCATAACTAAATAACAATTGGTCGCTCCCATACCCACAGGAAGATACCTAAGCTCTAACATTCCCATAGCAACTCCTAACCGGTGGTACGCTCAATGTCAATGACACTGTCCACCTGCCTGATTTTTTCAACTAAACTGTGCAGTTCTTCCTTGCTCCTGATATCAAAAGACATACTGATCGTAGCCGTCCCCTGCTTTGTCGTCCTGGTATTCACTGCGCTTAAGTCAATTCTCCGCTCCGTAAAGATTCGTGAGATATCTACCAGGAGTCCTGTCCTGTTGGTAGCGTACACATTAATCTCAGCTGTGTACAGCTCACTATGGGCCACGTCCGGCACCTGCCATTCCGCGTCGATGAGACGCGCCCTGTCAGCCTCTGACATGTGCAGCACATTCACACAGTCCGTGCGGTGGATAGATACCCCCCGCCCACGGGTGACAAAGCCAACAATTTCATCTCCCGGTATTGGGCTGCAGCATTTGGAAAAGCGTACTGCCACATCGTGAATCCCTTTCACCACAATTCCATTTTTGGACTTGCCCACCGGCAGCTTTTCTTTGGCCTCCGCCGCCGCTTCCAGCACCTGTTCGTCTGTCAGCTCTTTTTTATGCTCTTTCTCATAGCTTTCCATGAGCTTATTCAGCACCTGGCCCTCTTTCAGTCCCCCATGCCCAAGGGCTGCCAGTACAGAATCCCAATCACGGAAGCCGTATTTGCGCATCACAGATTCCATGTATTTATTTTTCGTAAGGCTGCCCAGAGCCACACCCTTGGCTTTGGCATATTGGCTCAGCATATCCTTGCCCTTGGAAATATTGTCTTCCTTTAATTCTTGTTTAAACCATTGGTTAATCTTGTTTTTTGCCTGGGTACTTTTCACTACCTTCAGCCAGTCCCTGCTGGGCCCCTTGGAATTCTGTGAGGTGATTACTTCAATTCTGTCCCCGTTTTTAATAACGTATTCTATGGGGACCAGCTTTCCGTTCACTCTGGCTCCCACCATCTTATTGCCCACCGCACTGTGAATGCTGTACGCAAAGTCAATTGGCGTGGAACCGTTAGGCAAGGTTTTTACATCTCCTGCAGGGGTAAAACAATATACATTCTCTGCAAATAAGTCTAAATCACTTTTCAGAAGGCTCATAAATTCCCGGTTATCCGACATATCCCGCTGCCATTCCAGAATCTGCCGCAGCCAGCTCAGCTTCTCTTCTTCCTGCTGGCTCACACTTTTTTTGCCGTCAGAAGCTTCTTTATACTTCCAGTGAGCGGCGATGCCATACTCTGCCGTCCGGTGCATCTCAAAAGTACGAATCTGAATCTCAAAGGGCTGTCCTGTTGGTCCTATCAGCGTCGTATGTAATGACTGGTACATATTAGGCTTCGGCATGGCGATATAATCTTTAAATCTTCCCGGAATCGGCTTATACATCTCATGTATAATTCCCAAAGCCGCATAGCAGTCTTTGACCGTATCCACTATGATACGCACCGCAAAGAGATCATAAATCTGATCCAGGGTCTTATCCTGATTCACCATCTTTTTATAGATGCTGAAAAAGTGTTTTACTCTTCCGTCTATCTGCGCATGTATATTAGCTGCTTCAATATGCTTCCGGACCTCGCCCACAATACTGCCCACGAACTCTTCTCTCTGACTCTTTTTTAAAGAGATCTTCTCTACAAGGTCATAGTAGACTTCCGGCTTGAGATATTTCAGCGCCAGGTCATCCAGTTCCACTTTAATCTTAGAGATACCAAGACGCTGGGCAATGGGAGCATAGATGTCCATCGTCTCTCTCGCCTTATCCTTCTGCTTATGCTCCGGCATATACTTCAGGGTACGCATATTGTGAAGACGGTCAGCCAGTTTGATGAGTATAACCCGGATATCCTTGGCCATAGCCAGAAACATCTTTCTCAGATTCTCTGCCTGTACCTCCACTTTGTCGGCTGAGTAGGACAGCTGTCCCAGTTTTGTAACTCCATCCACCAGAAGCGCTACCTCTTCGCCAAACTCCCGGATGATTTCATCCGTGGTCATTACGGTATCTTCCACGACATCGTGCAGAAGGCCGGCAACGATGGTTTCCTTATCCAGCTCCAGGTCAGCCAGTATAATTGCCACGCACAGGGGATGGATGATATAGGGTTCTCCAGACTTCCGCGCTTGCCCCTCATGAGCATCTCTGGCGATTTGATAGGCTTTCTCTATCATGGTAATATCGGTGGACGGATGGTATTTTCTGACACTGGAAATAAGCTCTTCATATAATACTGAGGGGCTGGTAAAATCTTCCATGGCCTTGACGCTTTCGTCTGCCTTTTTGATTTTATATAACTTTTCTTCCCGATCTACTGTGTGTTCATTTTCCATTCGTTTGCTCACCTACCAATTTATTTTCCGTCATAACAGATGACAGACGCTACATCGTAACCCTTCAGTCTCTCCCTGCCCTTTAAGCCTGCCAGCTCCATGAGGAAGATAATCTTTACCACTTCTCCTCCCAGTTCCTCCACAAGCTTTACGGCAGCTTCAATGGTACCTCCGGTTGCAATGAGATCGTCTACAACCACAACCTTCTGTCCGGGTTTAATGGCATCTGTATGAATTTCAATCTCTGCGCTGCCGTATTCCAAATCATACTCCATTGCCAGCGTCTCGCAGGGCAGCTTTCCCTTTTTGCGCACCGGCACAAAAGGCTTATGAAGATTGTATGCAATAGGAACACCAAATATAAATCCTCTGGACTCTGTGCCCACAACCACATCTATATCCAAATCCTTTACAAGATTCTGCATAGAATCCACTGCCAGCTGCAGCCCGTCCGCATCCTGCAGTACACTTGTTATATCCCTAAAGATAATACCTTCCTCCGGGAAATCCGGGATACTTCTTACGTAATCTTCCACTTTCTTCATTTCAATTATCTCCTTAACTGCGTCTTATGCAGTTTTTCTTTCTATCTCTCCATATTACGACACAAAAACTGCATTTTACAGACATTATAGCATCTTTTTTTTGCAGAATCAAATTCTATTGTAAATTCTGAACTACGATTTGTAAAGTCTCTCTTCCCATATAACTGTTCAGCTCCGGATAATATGCCACACTCCACTCCTCTTTTTGACGGATCTCCTGCACAAATGCTTCTCCGTCCCCAAAGTAAACAGCCTCCATGGGATAACCCGTCTCATCTACCGCCTTCATTTTTACTACATTTTTATTCTTCCCAAAAACTCTCGCTCCCATAAGTCTCAATTTTTTCTGGGCAAACAAGGGTTTTTGGTTTCCCTTTCCAAATGGCTCTAAGAGACTCAGCTGGCTGATGAGGTTTTTGTTTATATAATTCAGGGGCATGGGGACATCAATGAGCACTTTAGTGACAAAGTCCTCCTCCGTAAGGCTGCAGCCGCTGTTTATCTTTTCCCTGAATGGTTCAATATTCTTTTCTTCCAGGGACAGCCCTGCGGCCATGGGGTGCCCTCCGAATTTTGTCAGGTATTCCCGGCATTTCACCAGCTCATGAAACATATGAAATGCCTCAATAGATCTGCCGGATCCCTTGACCCCTTCCTCCGCTCTGGTAAGTACAAACGCAGGCTTTCCATACCTTTCACGGATTCTTCCTGCCACAATTCCCGCCAGACTCTCATGGCACTCCGGCAGGTAGATCACCAGCACTTTGTCCCGGCCCAAAGACGTGTTCTCTACCATCTGCACGGCTTCCTCTGTGGCCTTTGCCGTCATATCCTTTCTGCTGTCATTGAGGCTCTTGAGATCCTGGGCCAGCACTGCGGCCTCTGACGGATCCCGGCATTCCAGAAGAGACAAGGCTCTTTTGGCTGTGCTAAGACGTCCGCTTGCATTCATACATGGCCCCAGAATAAAACCGATATGGTAGGAGGTAATCTTCCTGTCCTCCAGCTGATTGGCCCGAATAAGTTCCCTCAGGCCAGTATTCCTGGTGTTTTGTATGCGCTTCAGTCCTTCCTTTACCAGAATTCTGTTTTCCCCCTGCAGGTCCATCACATCCCCTACTGTGGCAATGGCCACAAATTCCAGTAATTCTTCCAGTGCGTCTTTGGAAACCCCAAAATGCTCAAACAGCCCGCATACAAGCTTGTATGCCACACCGGCTCCGCAGAGGCCTTTAAAGGGATATCTGCACTCCTTCTGTTTTGGATTTACTACCACATCCGCAGGGGGAAGGATCTCCTTAATTTCCCCTCCTTCCGTCTCCTGAAAAGGCACCTCATGATGATCTGTCACCACAATAGTCATTCCCAGCTCTTTTCCGTAGGCAATCTGTTCTGATGCGCTGATCCCGTTGTCACAGGTGATAATGGTGTCAATCCCCTGCTCATAAGCTCTGGCAATGAGTTCTTCGTTCAGGCCGTATCCATCCTTTATCCGATCTGGAATATCAATATCTACAGACGCTCCTGCCTGCCGGAGCCCCTGAAGCAATATGTAGGTAGAACAAACTCCGTCAATATCATAATCTCCGATAATACGGATGTTTTTTCTCTCCTCAATTTTCATATGAATCAGAGAAACTGCCTCCCTGAGGCCTTTCATCCGTGTCCATGAGGGAAGATCCCCCAGGGTGCCGTAAAGATACTCCCGGATTGCGTCATCCCCAACAATATCCCGGTTGCGTATCAGTCTGGCGATCACGGGGTCAATCCGGAATTCCTCCCCGATCCTATTAAAGTCTGCACTTTTCGCTGTTATCATCCATCGTTCCATGGTTTTCCTCCTGTAAAACTTTACAGGGGATGCCCGTCGGACATCCCCTGAAGCTTGTATTATGCTCTATTTTTTCCAATCTTTGTCTTCATCACATACCACAGTGCCCCTGTAATGCATACAGAAGAATATGCACCGCAGAGAATGCCCACCATCAGAGGAAGTGCAAATTCCCGGATAGAAGATACACCCATGACAAACAGCAGAAATACCAAGGTAGTCAGAGAAGTATAAATACTTCTGGTCAGCGTCTGTGTGATACTTGCATTAACAATTGTAGCAAGCTCATCCTTTTTCTTCATCATACCCTTATTCTCACGGATACGGTCAAAGATAACAATGGTAGCATTGATGGAATACCCAACAATGGTCAGCATACATGCGATAAAGGTATTGCTGATAGAGATTTTGGCAATGGCGTAGAATGCCAGCACCACCAGCACGTCATGTATCAGAGCCAGTACGGCGCTGCTGGCAAAGCGGATATCTTTGAAGCGGAACCAGATATACACCAGCATCAGCAGGGTAGCTACCACCACTGCGATGACCGCGTCTTTTCTCATCTCTCCGCTGATCGTGGAGGAGATACTCTCTGTAGTAATCTTGGTCTCATCTACCTGGAAATTATCCACCATAGCTTTGTTCAGCGCTTCTCTTTCATCCACTGACAGAGTTCTTGTCTTGATGATTACCTGGTTGGAATTTACTACCTTTGTAGGCTGTACATTAGCGTCCCCGGTGATATCTTCCACAAGAGGAACTACCTTGCTGTCTATCTCATCCATGCTTAAGTCTTCGTTAAAAGTTACATTCGTAGAAGTACCTCCCACGAATTCCAGGCTGTAATTCAATGCCTTCCCTGAGGAAGCCTGATTTACCCCCATCATAACAGGTGCCAGCAGCACTAGTACAATGGATATGGCAAAGAAAATCTTTTTCTTTCCCAGAAAATTAATTGGCTCTCTGGGTTTGATCTTACCGTAGAACTTAGCGTCTCTGACTCCGACTGCATATAACGCATAGATAATCAGTCTGGATACCACCAGTGCGGTAAACATAGATAAAACAATACCAAGGGCCAGAGTCTGAGCGAATCCCTTGACGCTTCCTGATCCCAGCCAGTTCAGCACAAAGGCAGCGATTAAGGTAGTTATATTGCCATCAAAAATAGCAGAAAATGCCTTTTTAAATCCTGACTGTAGTGAGGTTCTCACAGATTTTCCGGAAGCAATCTCCTCTTTGATTCTGGCATAGATAATAACATTAGCGTCCACAGCCATACCGATGGACAGGATAATACCTGCGATACCCGGAAGGGTCAGTGTCAGATCAAATGCATTCAGACAGATAAGATCCAGACATACATAGATGATAAGTGCAATACCGGATACCAGTCCGGGAATCAGGTACACAATAATCATAAACAAAATCACCAGCGCCAGACCAATACCGGCTGCCTTCACACTGGTATTAATCGCCTGAGTACCCAACTGAGCCGCCACTACATTAGAACGCAGTTCCTGAAGCTCCAGCTTCAGAGAACCAATTCTGATTGCAGCTGCCAGGTTCTTGGCTTCTTCAATACTGCTCATACCTGTTATCTGTGCATTCCCGTCAGAAATTACGCTCTGCACCACAGGGGCACTCAATGTTTCATTGTCGTAGACAATAGCAATCTGTTTATTTAAGTTAGCCTCTGTTGCCTCGGCAAACTTTGCGGCACCCTCTTTTGTCAGCGTCAGGCTTACCACGTACTGTTTGTTCTTTGTGGTATTATCTTCGCCTACCACACCCTGGGCGTCCGCCACATCGCTGCCTTCAAGAACTACATTTCCCTCTGTATCCATAAACTGCAGAGATCCCGGCTTGCCTAATTCCGTAAGAATGGCATTGGCATCTGTAGCACCTGGGATTTCCACACTGATTCGGTTATTTCCCTCCTGGTACACCTGAGCCTCTGTACTGTACTGCTCCACACGTTTCTGAAGCTTATAGATAGTATCAGACATATCGGAGGCGCTTGGGTTCTCTGCTTTCGTCTCATAGGTTATGCTGACACCGCCGGCCAGATCGAGACCTGTCTTAATGTGTTTTGCCGCCCCTGTTCCGGTAGGCCCAATTCCCACGGCTGCTGTAAATACCAGGAAACCGGTAATCAGCACTGTCAGAATTAAAACAACTATTCCTTTGTTTTTTTTCATCTTTCTTCCCTTCTTACTTTCTTAAGAT
>OLQH01002520.1_pt1 | contig 10397 bp, 11 predicted proteins | sample 1672671 | NCBI WGS metagenome assembly OLQH01 (sample SAMEA3136712, study PRJEB25190) | human gut metagenome
AATCAAATGGAGACTGTTGGTCAATAAGATAATCACCCCAATAAGACACTTTATCACCTACCTTTCAACATGAGTATAATCTATTGTATAAAATAAAGATAGAACCATATGGTCCTATTTATTAGGGGAATATGGTCCTAGCATTAACAAGTGATCTGGCATCCTTTATTTTTCAATTTTTAATCCTGCAAGGCTGACCAATTCGAGAATAGAAGACTTTGAGACCTTTCTGCCTTTATATTCAACAAGTTCATCCATTTCGCCGGTAAAGATGTCCGCCGGAGTGTACTTTTTTAAAATAATTTTATCTTCGTCAACAAACATCTCAAGGGGATCTCTATCATTCACATCCAAATTACGCCTCAATTCAATCGGTAAAGTTATACGTCCAAGCTCATCCAGTTTTCTTACAATTCCTGTACTTCTCATTTTTGTTCCCTCCTATGGAATTAATTTACTCTATTATATCATGCGATTGAAATAAATTACCAGTGGAAAAATAAGGGGAGACTAATTATAGATATTGATATTTATTAGTAGATAATTCGAGATTTTCGAGCAGTTCGGCGCAATTATCCTTAATATACCAAGCATCTTTCTTCCTAATATGCCAAACAGTATATGTGCGATATGTGCCAAACTTATTTACTAAAACCCGGATTTTATATTCTATGTAAGTATAATTCCGCCCTGTATGATCCGAAGCTTCTCCTTCTTTAATAAGTAACATTTCTTTAATATCAAATCTTTTTGTACCAGAGATAGCACAGATTTTAAAGCTTCTTTTATTCTCAGACATATTAATCAATTTCATAGTATACCTCCATATGAATACAGAACATTTGTTTGAGAATATTATATATCATCAAAACTTAAATGTAAACATATGTTCGTCTATTTTTCGCTTCCATTATGTACCATGAAATAAAGGAATAATTGCTGTTATAATAAAACTGAGGTGAAAAAATATGAAAATGTCTTGGCGTGCAATTTTTGAGCAGTACGTCTATACAACGTTAGACGAAAAAATGGAACATCATGAAGAAATGTTAAATAAAGGATATACTGATTGTGGAGTAGTGTCATCGATGGAGCCTGATTCGGATGGAACATATAAAAGATACCCGGCAGGAAAATATATAAGGTATCTATCTAAAGAAGAGCAGCTTAAGTGAGCTGCTCTTCTTTAAAGTTAAAATGCAAGTGGCAAGATAGTTAAATTGTCTCGTTTCTTTTCGTAATGTCACTTTTCAAAAAAAGCTTATTTCTCTGGAATACTTTTATAGGAGTTATTTTTTTTCTCTTTAACAAATCATCAATGTTTTGGCGGCTACAATCTAAAAGATCACAAGCATCTTTTGTATTTATAATCCCATACTTAACAAAGTTTATAAAAAATTCAGGAGTAATAGGTAATTCTACGCCGTCTTCCCACAACTCACCTTCAGAGCAGTCAAGTTCAGAAGACCAAGAAATTCCATAACCACCGGGTTCGACTTTTACAAGATTAAAAAGATCTTCATTTTTTAATTCCTCAAATTCAGGATAATCCTTTATGATTGGTTTCACATCAAAGAGTTTTATTACATCATTTTCAAAGAAGACAAGTAGTTGCATATCACTTAAAGGAATTGCATCTTTTACTTTTATGGAAAGCACAATAATCACCTCCTATCTGGCCTCCACCGCTATTCAAGCGGCGGAAGCTTTTTTAATTGTTTGCTATCCCACATTTCCTGCAAATCATTTTTGTAAGATTCTCCCCATTCCTGCACTAACTTAATCGCTTTCCTAGGAAGGTCACCTTCGATCATCTCCATTGTGGAAATTTCAAATACCCCATTATGTTCACCATATACAGCATGTATGTGTGGGGGATTATGTTCACCACGGAAAAAAATCTTAATTACAATTCCATAGAACCTTGTTATTTCTGGCATTTATTTCACTTCCTTTCTATAATCATAATATATCATATTACTTGACATATGTCAAGCGAAAAGAGAGGTAGATCTATGTTATAATATTAAGAAATGAGGAATATAATATTACCATTGACGTGCATGGGGATATACGTTCGGGCCGCCAATGGCAGTTGCACCGATCAACAAAGTCCAACAGGTTTTGGATTACGCAGTGACAGAGATCCCGCCGGAGAAAATATATATGGGCATTCCGAACTATGCCTATGACTGGCCGCTCCCCTACGAGAGAGGAACCACAAGGGCAAGGACGATCGGAAATGTGGAAGCAGTGGAGATCGCAGATCAGAACGGAGTACAGATCCGGTTCGATGAGACTGCTATGAGCCCATTTTTTAACTACACGTTAAATGGAACAGAACATGAAGTATGGTTTGAAGATGTCCGGAGTATCGATGTAAAAGTCCGGACAGCAAAAGAATATGGTTTTACGGGTGTCGGATACTGGAATCTGATGAGGCCGTTTCGGGCCAACTGGCTGCTGTTAGACAGTTTATTTCAGCTAAACGGCAGACCGTAGACGGGAGGGATCTTATGGGGAAACATATTGTAAGTATGATGCTGGCGGCATTGATTGGACTGGGTGCATCCGTTCAGGAGATAAGAGAAAAGGAACCCGTCAAACCGGTATTTTCCAATAAAAGCATCAGCGGTTTTTCTTACGAAAAGGTCCCGAAGGCAGTGAAAGAAAAAATCAGCGGGGTTTCTTACAGGTCCAATCCGAACATAAAAATTCAGGACCTGCGCTATGTGAAGGTGAAATATTACGGTTATGACGGGAAGATCAGGAGTGGGCAGCTGCTTGTGAATAAGTCCATTGCCAAAGATACGGTGGAAATTTTTCAGGAGCTTTATGATATGCAGTACCCGATCGAGAGTATCCGTCTGGTCGATGATTACGGCGCCGATGACACAAAATCTATGGAAGCCAATAACACCTCCGCCTTTAACTACCGGATTGTAGAAGGGACCAGTCACCTGTCCAACCATGCTTACGGCAAAGCGATTGACATTAATCCGAGGGTCAACCCCTTTGTAAAGAGAAATTCCATCACACCTGAAAACGGAAAAATCTATGCGCAGAGAGATGTAAAAAAGTGCAGAGGCAAGTATAAATATAATATGATCCACAGAAATGACCGTGTGTACCGGATTTTCAGGAAACACGGTTTTCAGTGGGGCGGTGACTGGATTACATATAAAGACTATCAGCATTTTGAGAAACGATAAGCGCCAAGACGCATTGTATTTTATGACCTTTAAATAACTTCTCGGAACTAGATAAATCTAATTCCAACGCAGATTGAAAATTGAATATTGGCAGTTTTGAAGAAAAGAAGATATTTGTGTGCATGAGAAATAGACATAGCGGCAGCTATGCGTTAAAATAAGTATTGCTATTCCTCAGCTATGAGGCTTGGATAGCGTTTTGAAAGTCCTCGACAGAGGGCATTTTCCAGGCATCAAGGTGCTGACACATCATGATGCCATAGAGGCGGCAATACCACATCTTCGTAGAGCGGTGTTTGCCGTCTTCTAATTTATAGTCCTGTTTCTCACGCTTGTTAGAGCGTTCCACAGAAGTTCTTCTGTCATATTCCTTATCCCATTCCTTACTGTCTCTTGGCGGTATGTTAAAAATGCGGGGATTATCCTTTAATTGAGTATGTACAGTTCGTCCATATTTAGCAGGTGAACAAGGTGCTTCACAGAAGCAGCCTTTTTGGCGGTTTGCTTTTGGACACCGGTATTTACATCGGTTTTTCTTAGGCTCACATCCATCGTGATGCATGCGTAAGCCCAGTTTACAGCGAGGAACCCCATCGGGGTCAATGGTGAAGGTATCTTTGTACTTGTAGTTTCCATTATTCGTTTTCTTTAAATCAATAAAGGGCTGGATTCCTTCAGCTTTGCAGTACTCATAGACAGGGATGGCATCCATGGCAGAGTCCAGAAGGAGCTTTTCCAAATGGAAATCCGGGAGATAGGATTTCATGCTGAAAAAGGTGTGCAGAAAAGATAACATATCGTGTCTGGAAGCACGTTCCAGTAAAGGGAAAACAGGAAGATCACTAAAGGAATCAGACGCCACAAACATGAAAAGGTGGTATCCGTTAAAATAGCATTGCCTCGAAGAGTCCCATCCGGAGTTGGTATCTGGTTGAGAAAACAGACGCTTGCAGTTGCAGTCAGAAATACCATTCTCCTTACACGTGCAGATTCGCTTTTTACGGAGAAGCGAGGAAGTCTTAACAGGAGTGCCATCTCCGGCAAGAGAAAGTCTTGCCGGGTTAATAAGTCCGTTTCTAATTGATTTATTAAGGAACTGAAACTGGTAGAGCTGAAAAATAAAAGAAAACGCATGGGAAGGTTTTACAGGATGCCGCAGGAAAAACGGAAGCAGCCTGGATGAAATAGATTCCGTATCAGCAGGCGTTTTATCCCCTTTCTTTTTTCCTTTTTTGGTTTTGGGTTTCAGATATCGTTCTTTTGGAGAAAGATTATTAGAATCAGAATCCCACAGACGAGAGAAAAAATCATAAAAAGTACCAATGCCTGGAACATCACCAAAGGAGAAACCGCTAAGAAAAGCATACAGAGGATTTTCCTTGAGGAGAGCAACCCAGCGGGTAATGGAAGTAATCTTAAATTTAATCGATAAGAGATAGGAACGAAGCATACAGGAAGGGAGCCTTGGTTCTGGACCCTGTTTGGAATAGCGATCCATCATAAGAGAGTCCGTTAAGGATAAATCAAGATGCCAAAATTCAATAATGATTTTCCAGGTATCCTTAGAAAGAGAAAAAGGATCTGGATAGAAATGAAAAATTTCATTCAGGACAAAATCCTGATAGGCGGAATGGCCGCCGATGTTACAAGGTAACATAAAAATCGCCTCCAGTCGATGAAAATAAAATATATTCAATCGGCTTCGCCGCAAATTTTGGGCGATTTGTCAAGTGTTTTTGACGAAAAAAGTGGGGGATTTTAATAAAAAAGGAATCCAAAGCCCTTATAAATCAAGGGATTAAGATTCCGAGAGATTATAGTTTATCAAAGGGAGGTTAAACATTATGACAAAACCATTGGCGGTACTTACAGTTACTTGTATGGCAGCGGCTTTGATGGCTGGTTGCGGATCTTCCTCACAGCAGGAAGGCTCGGCGGCATCGACTACGGCGGGAGAGCAGGCATCTGGAGAGTCTACCACCACAGCAGAAAGCGACCCTGGAAAGAATGTGGAACTGCGGGTAGCCTGGTGGGGGAATCAGCAGAGAACAGATGATACCATAGCTGTCTTTGATCAATTTGGAGCGGAAAACAATGTGACCTTTAGTTATGAGTACAACAGCTATGACAGTTATTGGGAGACATTGGCTACGCAATCCGTAGGAAATAATATGCCGGATATTATTCAGCAAGTAACAGATCAGTTTGCCGGATATATTAACAATGGACTGCTGGTGGACCTAACGCCTTATGTTGAGAACGGTTCTTTGGATTTGTCTGACTGTGATGAAGCTTATATTTCTGGGGGACGATATAATGGAGGTTTATACGGTGTATCGCTAGGGACTAATGTAATGACGATTATCTATAACCCAGCCTTGTTTGAAGCTGCCGGCGTGGAAACGCCAAGTCCTGATTGGACCTGGTCTGATTTTGTGGCTACTGCCCGAGAAATTTATGAAAAGACCGGCGTACAGACAGAGAATGTGGCGCTAGGGATGCCAAGATATTTACTGGAACCTATGATTCGTTCCAAAGGACAGTCTTTATATTCTGAGGACGGATTGGGATTTGGTTTTGATGATGAGACTAAGGCAGAGATTGTTTCAGTGATCCAGGACTGCTATGATTTAGTACAGGAAGGAGTTTTTGTAGATCCAGAAGAGCAGCTGCTGTGGCAGGACAATTCCGAGCGAGCTCTCTGTAAGGGAGAGGCTGCCATGGGAATGAATTGGAGCAGTGTATTTAGTAATTTCTGTAGTTATTATGATCTGGATTTAGAGATGGCAAATCAGCCGCTGTTTGATGATGCTACCACGCAGGGAATGTATCTGCGGCCAGCGCAGTTCTTCTCTGTCACTAAGGATTGTGAGAATCCTGAGACGGCCGCAAAGGCTATTAGCTACTTTGTTAATGATTCCAGTGCGAATCAGATTTTAGGTGGTGAAAGAGGTATCCCCGCAGTGACCAGTATCCGCAACGAGCTGCGCGAGAGCGCCAGTGAGACAGATAAGAAAGTATACGATTTCCTGGATTCTGTTCTTGAATACTGTAGAGACGCAGATCCAGCAGAACCTTCTACTTCCAGACAGAGCGTGGAAGTGCTCAATAATAATGTAACAGAAGTAATGTACGGCCAGATGACTGCACAGGAGTGCATTGACAGCTGGATGGATCAGTCTTTGAAAATTCTAGCGGAATAAATCCGATAAGACGCGTCATTGGCGCATCTTGCTGGATGCTTTCAATAAAAGCAGAGCTAAGGGATACCTCTTAGCTCTGCAAATAATAGGAACATGTGCGGAGAGGAGAAAAAAGCGTATGGGCAGAAAGAAAAATGATGCCTTTAGCAGATTTATTTATAGCAACAACACAACGGGGTACTTTTTTATTTTGCCTTGGCTTATAGGATTTCTGGCATTTACCCTGGTGCCCTTTATCATGTCTTTTGTGTTGTCTTTTACAAACTATAATATTTTATCGCCAAATACGAAATTTGTAGGACTGGACAATTATATTAAGCTGTTTACTAATGATCAGCTGTTTTTGAAATCCTTAGAAGTTACCTTTAAATTCGCTTTTATTTCTGTCCCGCTCCGCTTGATTTTTGCTTTATTTGTGGCAATGATTTTAAATCGAAAATCCAAAGCCATAGGAATTTATCGGGTGGTTTACTACTTACCGTCGATTATCGGCGGCAGCGTAGCGGTTTCAGTTATGTGGCGTAATTTGTTTACTAAAGATGGTGTGGTTAATGGATTGCTGCAGCTTATTGGGATTAACAGCCAGCTTAACTGGCTGTCCAATACGAAGACAGCATTGTTTACTTTGATTCTTCTTTACGTATGGCAGTTTGGTTCATCTATGCTGATCTTTTTGTCAGGACTTAAACAGATTTCCCCGACTTATTATGAGGCGGCGGAGATGGACGGCGCAGGCAAAATAAAGCAATTCTTTTCCATTACGCTGCCGCTTTTAAGTCCCATTATTTTGTTTAACCTGGTAATGCAGATTATTAACGGATTTATGGTATTTACTCAGGCGCAGATTATTACTGACGGTGGTCCTGTAAACGAGACGCTGGTGTATGTACTGTATTTATACCGGCAGAGCTTTAAGTACTATGAAATGGGATACGGATCTGCCATGGCCTGGATTCTTCTAGTGATTGTGGGATTTTTTACGGCGCTGGTGTTTAAGTCTTCCAATCAGTGGGTGTTCTATGAGAACAACGCCAGACAGGATGAGCCGAAAAAGAAGAAAAAAGGAAAGAAAGGAGAGGTACAGGCATGATATCATCCAAAAGAAAGTTTTCTGTGGGAATGCGTGCCAGAAGAAAACTGGATACGGTGATTTTCCATGTGGTGGTAGGCGGCGTTGCTATTTTCATGATTTATCCTCTGGTGTGGATGCTGTTAAGTTCTTTTAAACCCACAGACAAAGTAATGACAACGGTAACCCAGCTGATCCCTGACGTGTGGACTATTCAGAATTACATTACAGGATGGAAGGGATTTGGCGGGATCACCTTTGCGACTTTCTTCAAAAATTCCTTAATCATTACCATTCTTTCTACAATAGGAGCTGTGCTTTCCTCTACCATGGTGGCTTACGGATTTGCCAGGATTAATTTCCGCTTTAAAAAAGCATTGTTTTTTTGTATGATTATTACTATGATGCTGCCGGGGCAAGTAATCATGATTCCTCAGTATATTATTTTTAATAAACTAGGATGGGTTAATACCATGCTTCCTATAGTCGTTCCTTCATGGTTTGCCAAAGCTTTTTTCATCTTCATGATTATGCAGTTTATTGAGGGTATTCCTAAAGATTTGGATGAGGCAGCGCTTATGGATGGCTGCAGTAATTATTCGATATTTACCTCTATTATTGTTCCGCTGGTGAGACCTGCTATGGTTACCTGTGCGATCTTTGAATTTTACTGGAAATGGGACGATTATATGAGTTCGCTGCTTTATTTGAATACTCCGAAAAATTATACGGTATCAATTGCTTTGAAAAATTTTACTGACCCTATGAGTTCTTCAGATTTTGGCGCCATGTTCGCTATGTGTGTGCTGTCGCTGTTGCCTGTAATCATAATATTCCTTCTGCTGCAGAAGTATATTGTAGAAGGCGTTGCTGCGTCAGGAATCAAGGGATAGGAGATGTGTACTATGAGAGATATTGTGTTATTTCAAGATGATTTTAAGGATTTTGCCATTGGGGAATTTCCGTATGACAAAGATCACTCCGCTGCAGGAGAATATCATTATGTAACGGAGGAAGGTTACGCAGGAGAATGGACGGATCAGGTATGTAATTATACATACAATGGACATGGCCCTTCTTGGATCATTACCGAGGAAGACGGCAGACATTGCATGGAGTCCTGCCGTATTGAAAAAAACAAACCTCATCGCATGTTTCCTACGCTGCAGACGGGAAACGTACAATGGAAAGATTATGATGTCAGCGTTCGCTTGCGGCGGCTGTCCACGAAAGGAATGGCTGGATTGGCCTTTTGCATGAATGATAGTATAGACACACTGGTATTTTCTTTGGAAGGAAAGACGGAGGCCAGACTTTCCTACCGTCACAAAGAGGATATAATAGTGCTTCAGTCGGTTCCCTATGTAAGTGAATGCGATCATTTCCATCAGCTTCAGATATCTTGCAAGGGAACACATGTAGAGTGCTATTTGGATGGAGAAAAGGTGTTGGAAGCAGAGACGCCGTTAGCATCAAGAGGAGGAAAAATCGGGATCACTGCTGACTGCCCTACTCAGTTTACTGCGGTTAAAGTTACCGTAGATAAAGAGACAGCGGCGAAGATCAAGGCAGATATGGAAGCCCGAGAGGTAGAGGAAAGAAGCCTTCAGGCAAAATATCCTTCCATGAAGTTATATAAGAAACTGGATCTGAAGAATTTTGGTTCCAGCCGTCAGATCCGTTTTGGTCACCTTACAGGAACTAAGGAGTGGTTTGTAGTATTTCCTCAGGCTCAAAAACGAGTAGATCGGGATGCTTATGCTCATATTAGCTGCTTGACAGCTGTGAGTCTTGATACAGGAGAGGTCCTTTGGCAGCGGGGAACGCCTTCTGAAAATGCTAAACAGTTAGGAAAAATCAGCGCAGATCTTCCTCTGCAGGTGTATGACATTGATGGCGATGGGGTGGATGAGGTAATTACCGCTCGGAATTTCCAGATTTTAATTTTGGACGGGGCTACAGGCAAAGTAAAAAAATCCGTTATGACGCCTTACGCAGATGATGATGACCAGACGGTAATTGGAGCGCCTTATGGTATTTACGCATTTGATCGGATTAACCCGGACGGCATTCGAATTGCAAATTTTCGGGGACTTTCTCGCCCTTCAGATATTTTGATTAAAGATCGCTATTGCCGCGTTTATGCTCTGGATTCGGAACTTCAGGTAATGTGGAAATACAAAAGCCCTAAGAATACAGGACATTATCCTATGGCGGTAGATGTTAATGGGGATGGTCATGATGAGCTGTTATGCGGTTATACTCTGTTAGACTGCCACGGAGTTCCTTTGTGGACGTATCCCATCGAAAACGATCATACCGATGAGATTGTAGCTGGAAAATTTATGGCTGGCAGTGATAAGGGGTATTTTGCCTGTGTGTCCGGCACGCAAGGATTTTTTATTGGAGATTTTCAGGGTAATATCATCAAGCGGGATTATATAGGGCACGCTCAGCGAGTAAGCGTGGCCAATTATTGTCCGGAGAGAGAGGGATATGAAATTGTGGTGTCCAATTTCTGGGGACATCAGGGAGTGCTATACTTTTACGACTGCTTTGGCAATCAGCTGTGGGAGCAGGAAAATGAAATGAACGGCAATATTCTGGCGCCAGTAAATTGGCTTGGAAATGGGCAAGATTTTATCCTGACTAATGCAGATGCGCAGAAGGGCGGGCTGCTGGATGGAAAAGGCCGTCGTGTGGTAGCGTTTCCTGATGATGGTCATCCAGTGATGTGCTGTGAGGCCATTGACTTATACGGCGATGATCGGGATGAGTTGGTAGTGTGGGATTATAATGCTTTGTGGATATACACGCAGGAGGATGAAGAAAAGGAAACAAGCTATCATCCAGTGAAATACCCGTTTTACAACGCATCTAACTACCGAGGAGAGTATTCTTTTCCCGATGCCA
>OLQH01002524.1_pt1 | contig 10375 bp, 9 predicted proteins | sample 1672671 | NCBI WGS metagenome assembly OLQH01 (sample SAMEA3136712, study PRJEB25190) | human gut metagenome
AAACACCCCCACCCCGCCTGGGAAAAAGGGAGGCTGGCCGCGGCTGTCCCGGAGGAAGAGAAGTCCGGCCCGGCAGGCAGGTATCCCCCTGACAGACCATCCCCCCATACAGCCCTTCCCAGGGAGACACAGGGACACGCAGGACTCTCCTTCGCCCCCACCGCAAGATCTTCTTCTCTTTTTCTAAAGAAAACCTTAAGACTTTTTATTTTCTTTTTCTAAAATAGACACACTCACGTCACAATTTTCCGTTATCATATATTTCAGATAGTTAAACAACTCAAAACTATCTCCCCCCTCATAAGAAAACGAAAAGCTGTCATGCGGATTTCCGCCGGCAGCTTTTTCGTTTGTATAACGCAGAAAAAATGACATACGGCCGCATCCCCCATGCCTGCCGTATGTCATTTTTTTACCTCCCCCACATACTTTATACTTACCTTCCGGGATCTTCCATCCATTCCCACGCCAGCTCCACCAGCCTGCTTCTCACCTCCCGGCTCTCAATCATCCTGTCCTGTGTGGCCTTCATTCCATACTTCACTGAAGAAAAGGCCGTTACAGCCGGTCTCACCCCGGCGTTTTCATATATATCCTTCAGCGTCTGAACGGCCGGTTCCAGGCCATGTTCCGGATTCCCAACCAGAATAATTTTCACCTTTTTCCAGAAACGCTTCTCTTCCGCTTCATCATGAAGCCTGGGAGACATGCGTTCCAGCAGTCGGTAGAAAGCCGACGGTAAATTACCGTTGTAAAGCGGCATGACGAAAATGCTCTGTTCTTCCTTATCCATCCATGCCGTCAGCGCGGTCAGCCCGTCCTTTTTCGGGCAGCTGCCGTGGATGCACTCATATTCACATGGTCCGCAGCCCTCCAGGCTGAAATCATGAATTGACCGGCTCACAAGCCGGTTATTCGTCTGCTGACGCAGAAACAACAGAAAATCTCCGCAATTGCCGTTCTTTCTGGAACTGAAATTTAATCCAAGCATGTCTGCCGCTTCCCTTCCTTCAGCCACTGCACCGTATCCTGAATGGTCTGCATCAGGTCACGCGGGCTGTAGCCTAATTCTTTTGTAGCCTTATCATGTGAGAACCTGTCATTGCTTCTTAGCGTATACAATGAATAAACCGTGTACAGCGGACGTTTCTTTTTCCATCTGGCATAACCCGCCAGCAGAGGGGCGGCCGCCTTCGCCAGCCACATGGGAAGCACCGGGACGCTTCTGCATTTACAGGTTTTTTTAGCCATGGCAAGCACCTCGCGGATTTCGTAGTGGCGGTTGGAAAGAATATAGCATTCCCCCTTTCTGCCTTTCTCCGCCGCCAGCAGGCAGCCCGTTGCCACATCACGCACATCCACAAAATCATAACCGCCTTTGACGCAGGCCGGAAGCCGTCCCTGAATATAATCGCTTACCAGCTGTACCAGGTAATTTCCCGTGCCGCCAAAGGGGCCGAGAATTCCCGACGGATGGACAATCACCGCATCCAGCCCCTGCTTTACCATATCAAGCACCGCTCTGGTCGCTTCCGCCTTGGTTTTGGCATAGCCGCCGAACACTTTCTTTTCAGAAAAATCCGTTACTTCCTGCATAACCCCAAAGCTTCCGTTTTCCGGAATGGCATGGACCGAGCTCACGTAAACCAGACGTTTTACATGCTTTTCCAGACACAGCCCGGCTACTGTCTTCGTTCCATTCACATTCACATCATAGATCAACGGGGTCACCTCACCGGAAATATCAATCATTCCCGCCGTATGAATAACATAAACCTGCATTCCCTCCAAACCTTCAAAAAGGGGAAGAAGCGACTCTTTTTCCCTTACATCCCCTTTATAGTAGGTGACATTTTTAAGCTCCCTCTCCTCCTGTCCCGGCAGTATCAGTCCCCTCACCTGACAGTTTTCATTTGCAAGCATACGGACAATCGTGTTCCCAAGATGTCCGTCCGCGCCCGTGACGATATACATTTTCTTCATGGTGAACCTCCCAATCCAGAATAATTTTCCTCAGGCCGCAACGCATCCCGTCTGATGCCAGTCTGTTTGCACCAGGGTATTAACCGACGTTTCAGTACGGAAATAAAACATCTGATTTCTTTCTTTATTTGCAACAGTTCAGGACGGCATATCGTCTTGAACTGTTCCCTTTACTTTATTATATCAACCTGTTTTTTTCTCTACAATGGACAGTTCCACGCCAGTTGTGCAGCTTTTGAACACATTGGAAAAATTTGTTGTCCATTCGATTTCTTTTATGTTTTATAAAGAAACAGTTAATAAAATTTATAGCTTTTTATGAAAATAGTCATACTCCTGACACATTTTTCGGGTATCATAAATTTCAGATAGATGAACAACACCTATCTCCCCCTCATAAAAGATAAGATAAAAAGGCACCTGTCCGCAGGCGCCTTTTTATCTTATCTTTTCACGGCCAGCCGGCCGCTTATTATCCGGACGGATATTATTCCCGATACTTTACAATTCCGGTTATATTTCCATAATCTCAATATCCTTCATCATTTCCTCCGCCAGCTTCAGAGGCACATTCCCGCTTTCCAACGTGGTCGCATTGGCCGCGGAAACAGCCGCCGCTCTTTGCAGCAGTTCTTCTTCCCCGATGCCAGCTGTCATGGACATGGCCAGGGAAGCCACCACGCTGTCCCCGCAGCCCACCGTGTTCATCGCCATAACCCTGGGCACCCTGGCGTAAAGGCAGCGTCCCTCCCTTGCCAGTATCAGACCCTTGTCCCCCAGGGAAATCATGACCATCCGGATGCCGGAAGCCAAAAGCACATTGGCCGCATCCTTCACATCCTCCCGATCCTGCAGCCGTCTTCCGATAATGTACTCCAGCTCCTTACGGTTGGGCTTCACAACAGCGGGAGCAGCCTGAATCCCTTCCTTCAGCAGCTCTCCGCTGGTATCCAGAATCACTTTTTTCCCCATCGCGGCCGCGCTGCGTATCAGCCTTGCGTATATATCTGCAGAAATGCCCGGCGCCGCGCTGCCTGAAAGGATAATCAGGCTGCTCTCCTCCGCCAGCCGGATAAAGCTTGCGCCGAACTCCTTCAGATGCGCTTCACTTATGTGCGGTCCCGGCTCAAGAATCTCCGTTACATAGCCGTTATCCGCCACAATATTCATACTGCTGCGTGTTTCTTCCTCCACATGGACAAATGCGCTGCGTATTTTCAGCCTGTCCAGCTGGGCCTCCATCCATTTTCCCTGATAGCCTCCAAGGAAACCGGTGGCAGTCACCTCATAATCGTACTGCCTGAGGATTTTGCTTACATTGATTCCCTTTCCGCCCGGGATATTATCCACCGACCGCATTCTGTTCACACGGCCGGGAAAAAGCTCTCCTGTCCTGTAGGTCTTATCCACCGCCGGATTCAATGTTACCGTCAAAATCATATCTGCCTTCCGTTCCGCCCGCCGGCTTCCGTTTTCCTGCGGGCCTTCTGTTATTTTCTGTAAATTGCAGCTGCTTCGTCCCACCACAGTTACTGCAAATCCTTCTTCATTCCTATTTTATCATACTTCCCCGTTTCACGGCATCTTATATGGAGAAATTTTATAACAGCCATCAGCCGCCCGCCTGTTACCCAAAATCTGTTTTTCCGGCGGCTTGCTTACTGATACTGCTGCATCACCAGCTGGAGCTTCGTATTTCCCTGATAGGTATTGAGGGAAGGATAATAGGTTACGGACATGCGTATATCCTGGGTCTTTCCCAGATAAAGCCTGTCCACAGCTTCCTGCCCGAACCGTGCAGCCATGTATGCATTCAAAGGCGCCGGATCGCCGAAAGCCATCATCTCCCATCTCTTTCCGCAGTCATCCAGCACGGTAAAGCGCACGGCATTCCCATTTTTCCCCAGAATGCGGGCTGAAAGGAAGGCCATATCCTTCTGGGCAAATACCGGCTTGGGATTTCCGTTGCCAAAAGGCTCCAGCAGCTCCAGTTCCCGCACAAAATCCATGGATACATGGGAAACAGGCATCGGTACGTCGATATGTACTCTTTCCTCCAGATCGCTTTCCGTCAGGGTGCAGACAGCATTGATTTCCCTGCGGAAATTCTCCACATCCTTTTCCTCCAGGGAAAGGCCGGCCGCCATTTTATGTCCGCCGTATTTGGTAAAAAGCTGTTTTACCTTCGTCATTTCCTCAAACATATGATAGGTTTCGATGGAACGTCCGCTTCCCTTCACCCCCTCTTCCCCTTTTGTGAGGACAAAAACGGGCTTGTAGTATTTTTCCCGCACCCTTCCGGCAATGATTCCCGCCAGGCTTTCATGGCAGTCGGGCATGTACACCACCAGCACCCGATCCTTTCCAAGCCCGCTTTCTTCCACCAGCTTAACCGCCTTTTTGACAAAAATATCGGTCATTTCCTTCCGGCTGTCGTTAAGCTGCTTCAGATCGGCCGCTATCCGCACTGCTTCCCCTCTGTCCTCAGCTTCCAGCAGCTGAAGGGCTCTTACCGCCGTATCCAGCCGCCCGGTGGCATTCAGGCACGGCCCCATGACAAAACCGATGTGATAGGCAGAAAGCTTTTTCTTATCGATGCCGTTTACCTCCATCAGCGCCCGAAGCCCCTGGTTAACAGTACTCTGCATGTGGGAAAGGCCGAATTTCACAATTATCCGGTTTTCATCCAGAAGCTCCATAACGTCACATACCGTGGCGAATGCCGCCAGCTCCAGCAGTTCTTCCAGAAGCGCACTCTCCCTTTTCTCCAGCCCCAGCCTCCTGAAAAGGCTCATAATCACCTTATAAGCCACCACAGCGCCGCAGATACCTTTGTAGGGATAATTATCCCCTTCCTGCTTCGGGTCAATTACCACGTCCGCCGGAGGCATCAGATAGCGTCTTTCCCCGCCGCTTTCTTCATAGGGAACCTCATGGTGATCCGTGACGATCACCGTCATTCCTTTCTTCTTTGCCAGCTCAATCTGGGGCGCGGCGGCGATGCCATTGTCGCAGGTAATGATGGTATCAACTCCTGCCTCCCACGCATCCTCCACCAGATGCTCATTCAGGCCATAGCCGTCCTTCATCCGGTGCGGAATGGCGGTATCCGCTAAGGCCCCCGCATAGAGCAGGCCCTTATGCAGGATAAAGGTGGAGCAGATACCATCCGCATCATAGTCTCCTATAATCCGGATCTGCTTATTTTCCCTGATTTTTCTTTCCAGAATTTCCACCGCGCACTCCATGCCCAAAAGCAGCCCGGGATCATACATTTCCTCCACGGTCCCCTGCAGGTATTTCCGAATATCGTCTTCCTCCACAATATCCCTGTTTCTGATAATCCGGGCGAGTACCGGACTAATGCCGAAGGTTTCACCAATTTTCTGAAAGTCCGCTCTCTTTGCGGCTACGAACCATTTTGCCATATCAACATTCTCCGTTATAATCCAGAGCGGCAGAACCATTCAAAAAATCCGCCCCGAACAATACAGTTTCTCTTACATTTATGGGGTTAAAAAGGCGTTCTGACAAGCAGAACGCCTTTCCTATCAATCAGCTTTTATCTAGACTTGACTTTCACCGCTGTGTTCTTGCTCTTTCCCGCAATCCTGGTACGCAGGACAAACCACAGCGCACCGGTAATGCATACGGAAGAATAAGTACCGCAGACGATACCAACCATCAGAGGCAGTGCAAATTCACGGATGGAGCTTACGCCCATGATATAAAGCACTGCAACCATAATGAAGGTTGTCAGCGAAGTAAAGATACTTCTGGACAGTGTCTGTGTGATACTCTTGTTCACCAGCCCGTTCAGCTCACTCTTTCCTTCCAGATTAATATTTTCACGGATACGGTCGAAGATAACGATGGTAGCATTGATGGAGTAACCTACAATGGTAAGCATACATGCAATGAAGGTACTGCCCACGGATACCCGCACCGCCGCATAGAAGGCCAGTACCACCAGTACGTCGTGAATCAGGGCTGCAACAGCGCTGGCGCCGAAACGGATGTCCTTGAAACGGAACCAGATATAGATCAGCATGCAGACAGTTGCTATCACTACCGCAACGACTGCTTCCCTTCTCATTTCACCGCTGATGGTGGAGCTGATGGTTTCTGCCGTAATCTTCTCCTGATCCACGCCGAAGCTCTCTGCCAGGGTATTATTCAGCTCTTCTCTTTCCGTCACATCCAGTGTCCTGGTTTTGAAAATTACCTCATTGGTTCCCTGTACCTTCTGGGTCTGCACGTTTCCGTCGCCGGTAATCTTCTCGATCATGGGAACCACATTGGCATCGATATCCTCAATGGACATATTTTCATTAAAGGTAACGTTGGTGGAGGTACCGCCGATGAACTCCAGGCTGTAGTTCAGGCTCTGGCCGATTCTTCCCTTGTTCACACCCATAAATACGAAGCCTGCAACAATCAGGACGATGGAAATTGTAAAAAATACCGCTTTTTTGGAAAGGAAGTTCACAGGCTTCTTTTCCTTTGCGCGTCCGTACAGCTTTTCGTTCTGCATGCCCACTGCATAGAAAGCATTCAGAATCAATCGCGTTATCACCAGCGCCGTGAACATGGAGACCACGATACCAAGAGCCAGTGTCTGCGCAAAGCCCTTGACCGTACCTGAGCCCATGAAGCCCAGCACCGCAGCTGCGATAAGTGTGGTAATATTTCCGTCCAGAATTGCGGAAAGCGCCTTCTGGAAACCGATTTTTATAGAAGATTTCACCGTCTTGCCGGTGGCGATTTCCTCACGGATACGAGCGAAAATAATAACGTTGGCATCCACCGCCATACCGATAGACAGGATAATACCTGCAATACCGGGAAGTGTCAGGGTGATTTCAAAACCGTTGAGCAGCAGGATCATCAGCACTACGTACATGCACAGCGCCAGGGAGCTTGCCACACCGGGAATCCAGTAAACGGCGATCATGAATACCATAACGATAGCCATGCCGATAGCTCCTGCCATAAGGCTTGTCCTGATGGCCGCAGAACCAAGCTGTGCGCCGACCACATTGGAACGCAGCTCTTCCAGCTCCAGCTTCAGTCCGCCGATACGGATGGTGGAAGCCAGCGTTTCCGCCTCTTCAAAGGTGCCCATACCGGTAATTACCGCAGAACCGTCCGTAATTTCAGACTGTACTGCCGGCGCGCTTACCACGGAACCGTCATAAATGATGTAAATAATGTCCCGTGTAGGAGCCGCCTTCTTGGTGGCTTCTGCAAATTTGACTTTTCCTTCTTCCGTCAGCGTCAGCTGAACTACCGCCTCCTGGTTGCCCAGGCTGTTCTTCTGGTAGCCGGCCTGTGCATCCGCCACATCCGTGCCTTCCAGAACCACATTTCCCTGGGAATCCTGGAAGGAAAGGGAACCGGGCTTGCCCAGCTCCTCCAAAACCGCATTGGCATCGGATACACCGGGGATTTCAATATTGATACGATCTGAACCCTCCTGGTATACCTGCGCCTCTGTGGAGTAATTTTCCACACGCTTCTGCAGCTTGTAGATGGTGTCATTCATGTCAGCGGCGCTGGGTGCCTCGTCCCCAACCACCTGATAGGTGATGCTGACGCCGCCCGCCAGGTCAAGTCCCTGCTTAACGCTGGAAGCGGAGCCTGATTTGTTCTCGCCTACACCAAAAATGGACACATAGCCCAATCCGGCCAAGATGACGATGAACGCAATCAGGGTAAAGATTCCTTTTTTCTTGTTCATTGCTTTTTTCTCCTTCATTCTAGTCGGCCAGTGCCGCTTTTATCATAATCGCACATTCGATACGCTTTTTCTGGAGTTCGCAGCCCAAATCATAGGTGCCTTTGATATTGCCCGTAAAGTTATAGGCATTTGCCGCACAGCCGCCGCTGCAGTAAAACTTGGCGAAGCAGTTCCTGCACTTTTCCTTGGCATAAACATTGCAGGTCTTGAATTCATCCCGGATATCCGTCCTGACGATTCCGTCATCCACATTTCCCATGAGGAACTCTTCCTTGCCCACGAACTGATGGCAGGGATAAAAATCGCCCCACGGCGTCACAGCCAGATACTCTGTCCCTGAGCCGCAGCCGGAAAGCCGCTTTGCCACACAGGGGCCGCCGCTTAAATCTATCATAAAATGGAAGAAATTAACGCCCTTGCCTTCCTTCTGCCGCTTTAAAAGCTCTGCTGCCAGCTTGTCATATTCCTCAAGCAGCACGGGAAGATCCTCTTCTTTGAGGGCATAGGGTTCCGAAGGCTCCGCCACCACTGGCTCCACGGAAATCTGCTCAAAGCCCAGATCCGCCAGATGCTTTACATCCTCGCCAAAGTCCAGGTTATTGTGGGTGAAGGTGCCGCGCACATAATAATTGAACTGATCACGGCTCTCCGCCAGCTTCTGGAACTTGGGAACAATGATGTCATAGCTTCCCTGTCCGCCTCTGTGAGGACGCATTTTGTCATTTACTTCCTTACGTCCGTCAATGCTGAGGACCACATTGGACATTTCTTTATTAACAAACTCCTGAACCTCGTCGTTGAGCAGGATTCCGTTGGTCGTCAGGGTAAAACGAAATTTCTTATGATTGGGTTCCTCCAGGCTCCTGCCGTAAGCTACCAGGTCTTTTACCACCTGCCAGTTCATCAGAGGCTCGCCGCCGAAGAAATCCACCTCAAGATTCACCCTGCTGCCGGAATTGGCAACCAGAAAATCCAGGGCCTTTTTCCCCACTTCAAAGCTCATCAGGGCGCGTCTGCCGTGATATTCCCCTTCCTCCGCAAAGCAGTAGCGGCAGGCAAGGTTGCAGTCATGGGCAATATGCAGGCACAGCGCCTTTACCACAGTCTGCCTGTTCTTGAAATCCCCGATATAATTTTCGTAAATATCCTCCGTAAACAGCTGTCCGGCTTCATACAGCTCCAGAATTTCTTCTACAGCTTCCTCCAGCTCCTGTTCTGTATAAGAAAGCTTTTTTTCAGAGAGCCGCTCTTTTTCAGACTGCTGTCCTTCACCGGAGCGCTCCGCTTTCAGCGCTGTAAGGATACCCTCTTTTTCTTTTACTCCGTTATTGATGCATTCCTCAATCCGTGGTATCACATCATAGACACAATCGTCCACAACATGTACGCTTCCGCTGTTCACATCCATTACGATGTTGTAGCCGTTGTTTTTGTACTGGTGTATCACTGGAAAACTTCCTTTCTGTTTTATAGAAACTGTCCGGGGCCGGACTCCGAACGCCAATCCCCAAACAGTCCTTTATCCATTTCCGTCCGCCCTCTCAGGCCGCAAGTAAAAAAGCTGCGCCCCGCCTCGGCCATGTCTTCACGTATAATAAGCAGCGATGGGTATCGCTGCTTATAAAAACCTTATGCGGTTTCTTTCGGAGCTGCTTATTTCATTTTCTCGCAGCTCTGGTTTCCTACTGTGCAGGATGTCTTGCAGGCTGACTGGCAGGATGTCTGGCATTCACCGCAGCCGCCCTTCTTCATGGATTCTTTTAAGTCTCTTGTGGTCAGTGTTTTAATATGTTTCATATCATTGCCTCCTTGCATGAGAAAATCCGCGGAAACGGATGCTCTTTATCTGGACAGAGGTCGGCCTGAACCCCAGGCGCCATTGTCTAAGCTAGTATATCATAGTTTTTTATTGAGGGAAAGTATTTTTTGTCAAAAAAGTGCTGTAAAAAAAGGGGTAATCATGAAAGATGATGTAACGGTCCGGACCGGTCAGAGCTCAACTGCTGCCGGCTGATAACCGCTGCCTCGCAAAATGCATCGTCTCAGCTGAGCATCCCGCCCAGCATCCCGCCGGCCGCACAGATTGACAGCGTGGTAAAAAAGTGTGTGCCCAGATCCTTAAATTCGTGGTTCACCGCCAGCGATATCAGCGCCATCACCGCGAAATAGGCAAGTCCCACCGCAAGCCCCCAGAGGAACTTTCTGCTTCCCATTCTTTTTCCCGTCATAAACCCGGCAAAAAACACGGCAATCACGTAGATGAAGATGATGGCAATGGATACGATTTTCTCAGACAGCTGGAATTTGTAGAGAAACAGCGCCAGCAGCAGCAGGAAACCTCCTGTCAGTATGTAGGAAAACAGCAGGCACTTCAGCAGAAACAGTATGTTGGAACTCCTGATTTCTTTTTTGTCCATATTCCTCTCCTCCTTGAAACATGTATATTCCCTTCCCCCTCCGATTTATTCCTTTTTCCTCATTACTGTCCGGCCAAATGCAGCTTCGTACAGTGGCTTCTTAGCCCGGAAACGGCTATTGTCAGGAAACGGGTGCCTTACTTTCTTTCTCTTCCCCGGCGATTCCTTTCTCTTCCTTAGCAGCTCTGAAAGGCGAAAATTTCTCGCACAAAAATTACTGATAAGCACTGAAGAT
>OLQH01002532.1_pt1 | contig 10349 bp, 6 predicted proteins | sample 1672671 | NCBI WGS metagenome assembly OLQH01 (sample SAMEA3136712, study PRJEB25190) | human gut metagenome
TCGGAGAAACGTGTTCTTCACCCTTCTTCTGCACGAAATTAGAGGCTTTGATCTTACCATCCAGATTGAAGCCACCGCCCGGATGCTTGATATTGATGTAAGCAAGCAGGTATGCGATGAAATTATACTTCTTGTGGAGGTCATGGTCTTCAAAACAGGAAACCTGCAGGAGGAACTCATAATAGCGGACAAAGCTACGCATCGTTGCAACAGCCTCACGCTGGACCTCATAGTCATAGTGTTCAAGAAGTTTCTTGCTCTTCTGCAGGAAGAAGGTCAGCCGCTGTTTCTGCTTTCCGGTCACCTTTTCTGCATACAGAATTTCGTTTGCGCTGTCGATGTCGGCAGGATCGAACAGAGCGTATGCATCGATTTTTGCCTCAAGGTCATAGATGGCACTCGGTGTTACGGAGTTCGACAGCAGCGTGGTGGTATAGTACGGTGCAAATGCAGCCTTGATATCCTCGTAGCTGTTCACGAAGTCCAGCACGAAGGTCTTTTTATCATAGGGTGCGCAAATTCGGTTAAGGCGAGAAAGGGTCTGAACCGCATTGACGCCCTTCAGCTTCTTCAGCACGTACATGGCGCACAGCTTCGGCTGATCGAAACCGGTCTGGTATTTATTGGCGACCAAAAGCACCTGGTAGGCATCAGTATCAAATTCCTTTGTAAGACGGTCTTCCGGGAAACCGTTCAGGGATGCCTCGGTGTACTCAATCTCATCATCGGGCAGTTTTACTTTACCAGAGAATGCGACCAGAGCATGGATACCTTCGTAGCCCTTCTTAGTGATGTACTCCTCAAATGCCTGGCGGTACTTAACAGCGCCCTGACGAGAAGCTGTAATAACCATAGCCTTTGCCTGTCCGCCCAATTCGTGCATAACGGTGGTGCGGAAATGCTCCACAATAACCTCAACGCGCTGTGCGATATTGGTTTCATGCAGTTCCACAAACCGTGCGATTTGACGCTTTGCAGCGTTGGTCTTACAACGAGGATCATCTTCGATTTCTTTGTTGATCTGATAGAAAGTCGAATATTCGGTGTAGTTCATCAGAACGTCCAGGATGAAACCTTCTTCAATTGCCTGCTTCATGGAGTAGACATGGAATGCCTCACGCTGACCCTTGGTGTTCAGACGGCCAAACAGCTGAATGGTGGTCGGCTTCGGAGTTGCGGTGAACGCAAACATAGACACATTGGCCTGCTTGCCGTTGCGCTTGATCTCATCGGAGATCATATCTTCCACATCTGCTTCGACCTGTTCGCCGGAGCCGAGGGACATGGTCACAGCTGCCATATCTTTGCCTGCGGTGGAGGAATGTGCCTCGTCAATGATAACTGCGAAACGCTTATTCTTCAGTCCCTTCACGCTGTCAACGATATACGGGAACTTCTGAATAGTGGTAGCGATGATTTTGGTGTTGCCGTTCAGCGCAATTGCCAGGTCAGCGGAGTTGCACTTGTCATCCATTACTCGGATAAGTCCGGCTTTATGCTCCATACCCATAATGGCCTTCTGCAACTGGCGGTCGACAACCACACGGTCGGTGACGATGATGACATTATCGAAAATAATCCGATTGTCAGCATCGTGCAGAGAGGTCAGGCGATGAGCCAGCCATGCAATGGAGTTGGTCTTGCCGGAACCGGCGCTGTGCTGAATCAGATAATTCTGCGCAGTGCGGTTTTCACGGACATCGGCAAGAACACGGCGGATAACGTCCAGCTGATGATAACGCGGGAAAATAAGGTTCTCGGAACGCTTCACCTTGCCGGTCTGCTCATCGACCTTTTCCTTTACCTCAACGAATACGAATTTGCTGATGAGGTCAAGGACGGTATCCTTGGTCAAAATATCTTCCCACATATAGGACACGCTGTATTTGTCCTCGAATGCGGGGTTGCCTGCACCAGCGGTCACACCTTCACCGTTGCCCATATTGAACGGCAGGAAGAAGGTGGCGTCGCCCGCAAGCTTGGTGGTCATATAGACCTCTTCCAGATCCATAGCAAAGTTTACAAGGCAGCCGGCCTTGAACAGGAACAGACGAGTCTTGGGGTTACGTTCGGTGCGGTACTGGTAAATGGCATCCTGGTAGGACTGACCGGCGGTGTTGCACTTCAACTCAAAGGAGATAATGGCAAGGCCGTTCAGGAAGATAACCACATCGATGCGCTCTTTATCACTTGCCCAGACCTCCTCCATAACGGAGAAAATGTTCATGCCGTACTTACGGGTCAAATCCGGGTTGAAAGTGGTTGCAGGCTTGGTGTACATCAAATCCAGGTGACGGTTGGAGATTTCGATGCCGTGCTTCAGCACCTCAATCAGGCTGCCACGGGCTTTGGTGGTCTCCGTGTTGATGAAGCTGACAATGGTATCCTCCAGGTCACCTTTGTAAATTTTACGCAGGTAGTCCATCGTGTCCGGCTGCGTGTCGTTCAGGAACTTAAACAGCATTTCACGGTCAACAACGAAATAGCGGTCAAAGTTGGTGGCTTTGCGAATGATATAGCCATTATCCTTGGACAGCCGTTCCAGCAGGAATTTTTGATAGTCTTTTTCAGATAATATGTTGGTCATTACACGACCTCCTTTTGTTCAACCGTATTATTTCACACGATTCATACAGGTTTCTTTTATTCCCTTACATACTTCGTCAATGCTGTCTGGGAACAAAGACTCGCGACAAATACCCATTAACTTAAGATTCCTAATGATATCTCTTTTTGAATCTGCCGGTATCGTTATAATATCATAGATACATGGATCATCCTTTTCTATCGGATCTATGATAGTTGAGAAGGCCTTTCTCTCCGGCTCGTAGATGCAGTCCTCAATTCTATTGGGAAACAGAATATACCGGCCTCTTTGTGCTTGTTGTCTGAGAGTTCGCACTGGTGCATATACAAACAAGGGTTTACTGCAAACGGCTTCTATCCATTTGTCTATATCCTGCATCCAAGAATATTCACTGTTATCGGTATCTTTTTTCTTTTCTTTTTCAGCCAAAAAACAGGTTTCTACCATATTTTTGTGTTCGAGAAAATATGGTTGATTGACTGCCGACTTCAAAAACAATTCCAATGAGCAAGAGGAACCTCTAACCATTCTGTAAGAGACGGCTATAGCTTGAATGATTGGTGCGTTTGGAATCTCATCTCTCTGCTTGAATACAAAAACTTGACCATCATCGTTATCATTATGTTCACAGGCAAAGAATAGTGCAACCAAAGCATTTTCACTAACATCAAGCAGTCTTGTGGGTAAGCCATAATGTTGAGCAAGTGCCAAAGTTTCCAAAGGACTCATATCTGTTTTGAAAATGTCGGGCATTTTCATTTGAGCAAGGGCAAGTATATTTCGCTCTTCATCAAAAATGGAAATACTACTGCTATCGGTTCTATCTCTTCCTATGGAAGGCATTAACTCATACGAAACACTTGAATGCCCACGAAAAAGCAGTTTCTCATTTAACGCTGCCAGATTGACTGTTTTACTTCCAAGAGTTGAGATGTGCTCAACGTATTCAGCCAGGTTATTGATTCTTTTTTCAGACATCAAATAACCTCCTTTTTACCGGTTACATATTCATAGATGAGCGATTTTTTATAGGATTCCAATACAGCCAGCTGTTCCTTCTTATCGGCAATTACATCATTGGCCTTTTGCAGAACGGAGTCGATATGTGCCACGATAGCTTCCTGCTCTTCAATCGGGGGAACAGGATAGAAAAGTTCAGCCAGCTTATTCCAACGCAGATCGCAGGAGCGAACACGAATGCCCGTAGCCAATGCCAGGAACACATCGCTGTATGCCATACTGCGGAGGAAGTACATAATATATCTCTTGTTCTGCTCGGTTCCCAGAACATTCAAAACGGGCGATGCCTTACCTCTGGAATCGGAAATGCCGATTGCTCCGGCGAAACCGTCCATACCGTGAACAACCAGGTCGCCAACATCGATGCCCTGGTATCCGATTTCTTTATCGGCCATTGTGAAGCCGTCCTCACGGCGATTGCTGCGAAGAGTGACTTCACCATCACGGAAGCAAGTAATAACGCCATCATCTTCACGGACAGTCTTCTGGATATATTTCAGAATGTACTTGCCACGGATACAGTCCCAATGAGAAGGCATCATGCCGATCCACTGAATCCCGCTATCCTTCATCTTAGCATCCGGGTTCAGACCCTTGGTGACCGTTTCGGTGATGACGGAACGCTTGTACTGCTCCAAAACATCAATCTGCGCCTGGACATCAGCAATGAGAGCATCGATTTCGGTGCATTTCGCATCGAGGTATGTAGCAATAGCTATTTGCTCCTCCATTGGCGGAAGTGCAACTAAGCTATCGTAAAACCACATGGCGTACAAATTTCGCTGAATTGTACCCACGCCTCTGGATGATGTTTCATATTGTTGTACCATACTGCCGTCGCGAAGCAGAAAATTCATATATAGCGGATAGCATTTTTCACTCATATCGTAGACAAAATATGCTGGGCTAATTATGCCGTCATACTTTGAAACACCAACCGAGCCGCGCCATGCTTGCTGATTGTTCAACACAAAATCGCCCACATGAACATTTTGATAATTAGACAAATCCGCACTGGGTTTGTGAACCTGCATACCAGTGGAATCGTTGTAAGAAATTACACCTCGATCCAAATATACCGACAGCAATTCACAATCACCACTATTTTTTTCGCTTCTCAGAGACAATAAAGTTTTTATTCGGGATATATCCCAATGAGAAGGGACATCACCTATACTTGGGATTCCGCTGTATTTCATTTCCCTCATAGAAATGCCTCCTTACTCGAATAGTTTTGCTACACGCGCAGATACAGAAAGTTCCAGATCCATAAATTTGTTTTCCAGTTCCTCGCTGGCGGTCGGCTGCTGATATTTATAGAAATATCGTGTAAATGGGATTTCGGCACCAGTTTTTACGACAGGTTTCTTTGCACCAAGGTTTTCCTCGAAAAACGCAACGGCATCGGGGATATGCGGAAGCACCTCTCGAGCCATGTAGTCATCAATGTGTTCCTCAAATTTGACCAGTTCCGTATCCTTGGTTTCCTTATCGTAGATGATATTACCTTTGCGGTCACGCTGAATTTCTGCCTTTTTGTCCATAACGGAAAGACCGTCGGCAATCTTCTCTAATAGCTTCTTATCCGCAGTCGCAGTGGCCAAAGCCTTGGTCAGAACCGGCATGAATGCCGCAGGAGAATAATAGACCTCATCAGACACTGCGGAGTTCAATGCTGCAATGATAGCCTCATAAACGGGAAGATTGTCCTGATAGGCTTCCAGCTTTTTGATGTCCTTACCGGTCGGTTCTTCCAGACTTTCCAGTTCATCAACCTTGGCCTGGTCATATAGAGAGGACAAAGAACCCTTTGTAAGCATTGCCTCAATGCGCTCTGCTGTGATGGCATAGCTACGCTGAAGGGGCTGCATCACCACATACTCACGGTAAATGAACTCCTCATTCTTGTAAATCTTACAGTATTCGTTCTCAACGAAATCGGCATACAACTTGGTAATAGCGGTACGGTCTTCGGGAGAAATCTCATTTTTCTTATCACCCAGAGCCTTGCGCAGTTTCTTGAAGAACCCAGAGGCATCAATCAGCTGGATTTTGCCTTTGCGTTCAGGACGCTTATTCTTTGAGAGAACCCAAATATATGTAGCAATACCCGTGTTATAGAACAAGTCATTCGGTAATGCAATAATAGCTTCAATGTAGTCATTTTCCAACATCCATCGGCGGATCTGGCTCTCGCCAGAGGCTGTTGTTCCATTGAACATTGGGCTGCCGTTTTCGACAATTGCGGCTCTTCCTAAATTATCATCCATCTTGTCGATGGCAGACTGCAGGAACAGCATCTGCATATCGCCGGAACCGGGCAGGCCAGCACCCCAACGACCATCAAAACCCTTGGCATATTCAGCCTGAACAGCCTGCTCCACGCCTTCTGCTGCGTCCTTACCACCCCAGGGAGTGCCGAAGGGCGGATTTTCAATTACAAAGCGCATTTTGGTGCCCTTGAAACGATCTGCCTTCATGGTGTCCTGGTAGCAGATATTTTCGGCGTTCTGTCCCTTAATCATCATCTCCGCAAGGCAGATGGCGTAAGACTCAGGGTTGATTTCCTGTCCGAACAGACGCACATCGGCGGTGGGGTTATAACGCTTGATAAAATTGTAGCTGGTGGAAAGCATACCACCCGTTCCGCAGGCCTGATCCAATACGGTGATAACCTTGCCATCGTCAAAGATGTCATCGCAGCCTTCCGCCAACAGAATATTGACCATCAGCTTGATGATGTCTCTGCCGGTGTAGTGGTCACCAGCCTCGGCATTTTCAGAGAACTTACGGATGAGTTCCTCGAAAATGTAGCCCATGCGGACATTGTCTATGGTGATAGGGTTGAGGTCCAGTTCGGAGAACGCTTTCACCACAGACAGCAGACGGTTGTTCTTGTCCATCTTGTCGATCTGCTTATCAAAGTCCAGGCTGCGGATGATATCCTGGATATTTGCGGAGAAGCCCTGAATGTATGCCTTGAAGTTGGCAGCCAGGTGGTCGGAGTCGTTGACCAGTTCCGCCAGGTCGAACTCGCTGGTGTTGTAGAACTGGAACCCGGACAGACGGTACATTGCCTTTGCCGGATAGTTCGGGTTGGCCTTGAACATCTCCACAACCTTTGCCTTGGTAGGTGCCAGGGCGCACTCGAAGCGGCGGATGATAACCATAGGAATGATAACATCCTTATATTTGTCGCTCTGATAGGTGCCGCGCAGCTTATTTGCGATGGACCATATGAAATTCACTTCTGCGGAGACGTCGATTGGCGAGTCATCCCACATTGCATCGATTACCTTTTTATCAGCCATGCTGTTTTCCTCCGTTTCCGGGGTGTATGCACCCCAGCGTAAATCTATTATAAAAACTCTTGTGTCCTAAAAAACGGACTTATTCGTCAGCCATCATCATATTGTAATGCTGATCCTGGTTCATTGCCTTGAAAATAAGCTGGAATACCGTGCGGTGGGTCTCACTGTCAACGCACTCATCATCAATGAACATTTCATCACCGATGCCAGACGGACTGCTCACATAGTGGAGTAAAGCGGAAGCCAGATGATACTTTTCGTAGTTTGGCTTGCCACCCTCAACCTCGGTAATAAATGCATCCTTATTTTCCTCCAGAACAATCCGGCGAATATCAGCACCCTCAAAGCCACAGAGTTGCAGGAAATACTGGTCAATAATTCTGCGGGATACATTCTTGATTGCGATGGAAGCCCGATCTTCCTTGTACAGCTTTTTCAGTTCTTCCCACATAGCCGCATAGGAGTTCTGGACGGGATTGTAGTTTTCCTCTTCGCCAGCAATCCGGCTCGGACGGACACACGGAACGATGGTGGACTTGTTATCCACTTTTCGGATCACGAAGAAGGAGGTGCTCTTGTAATGGGAGACTTCCTTATAGGTGATTTCATTGTGGAAATATGCGTTGTGGGTCATAACAAAAATCTGCTTGATATAGTCGCCCTTTACATCGGGGTTTCTGTAATCGGTGTTGTTGTAGCAGACGCCGATCATTCCACGCACGATGGAACTGACGATAAAGAGCGCATTGCTGTCCATACTGGACACGGGGTCATCAATGACAACGATTTTGTCACGGGTGTCAGCACCTTCCGGGGTGCCTTCGAGGCTTCCATGTGTGGTGCTGCTACCAACCTTGCCGTTACCACGAACCAGCTGATAGAAATACAGGAATGCGATAAAGTTGCGTTCACCCTCGCTCAGTCGCGTCGCCACTTCACCGGTGGGGCGAATTACCTCATAGGTATCTTTGACTCCTGCCTTGGGTTTCAGTTCAAACCCCTGGAAGCCGGAATCCCGAAGCAGGTGGTTGATGCTCTCAATGGCCTCCTCGGTGTTGACACCCTGCTTATTGAGTTCCTGGATCTCTCCAACGATGCGACGCCAATCGGCTCTGGCATTTTTAATGGATTCTTCCAGACCTTTGATATCCCGTTCAAATCCCGCAATGGCTGCCTTGTAATCAGCAATCTGATCTTTGAGCAGGAACGCAATCATCTCCCAAACTTCACGTCTACACTGCTCCTGCTTTTTCCGCTTGTCGTTGACGATGCTGTTGTTCGTCATGATTTGACGGTTGATTTCATCAATAATCTGTCCCAGGTCAAGCAGAATGGAATCCGTATCCTCCAACGCCACGATAGAGGTCGGTTCCTTGATTTTGCTTTCAATGCGCTGGATGTTGATTTTGATTTTGCTCTCCAGGAGTGCCAACTTGTCCTTATATTCACCGAGGTCGACAGTGGGCAGTACATCCTGCATATTGCCGGTCAGCTTCTCAAGAATAGCGGAAGTCTCTCTTTTATAGACAGCCTCAAATTCCCGGAGGTCAGCAATGTCTTGTTGATACTGTGCATCGAAACACGCAGCGATTTCATCTTCAAAACCTGCTGGCAATGCCTGCTGACAATACGGACATTTGCCAGAGGTGTGGGCAGCATAGTGGTCATGGCCCTGTCGCACCCAATCCGTCGCATTCAGCGCCTTAATAAACTTTGCGAAGGGAGAGCCACTACTGCTGACGATTGCCTTATCCAGCAGTTCTCTTCCGGGGAGCGTTCCGTATGTGGATGCGCTGTCAACTTTTCCGAACACATGGTATGGACGGGAATCGAGAGAAAACGCAATATCATACAGACTTTTCAGTTCATCAAAATCGTGGTCAACTGCCGCAGGGGTAGCGAGGACACCATCCATGAATTGCTGACTCTTCAGCTTTCCTTTGAGTGCTTCCTTAAAAGCCTCGCGGATCTGCGCGGTTTGGCTCCAACACATTTTCTGAAACTGCGCCACCGCTGCGTCTCTTGCAGCGGTTTTGTCGTCCAAGTCTTTCTTGAACTGCTTACCAACTGCTTCAGCGCCGACCTTTTCTTTTTTCTTGCGGTCCAGCTGTTGTTGAACTTCTATATTCTGCTCGTGGATGGTGATAACACCAGCCAAGTCACCGTAACTACCAAAATTACGGTCAATGAACTCCTGGTTGTAAACGAGAACATCATATCCGGCATGGCTGTCACCATCGCGCCAAACAACACCCTCATCAGAGGCAATCACCTCCGCAAGAGTAGATTTGCCAGCACCATTTCTTCCGAAGAAGAAGTTGATATATGTTGGCACAACAGTAGTGCCAGTATTTTCAAATGTTGCGCGGTCAAGCGTAATTTGTCTGATCGCGGCTTCCATTTTCTTTGCCATGATGTACTCCTTTCACCACCAAGTGGATTATTCCTTATCTTTTATTCGGCCTGTTCTGACCCATTCATCTACTTCTGAAATTTTAAACTTATATCGTTTACCCGCTTTGTAAGCCGGAAGTTTACCTTCTTTAATCCATGTCCGAACCGTGTCTTGGCTCAAACTCAGATGTTCAGCTACATCTTCGAGATTGACCCACTTTTCTACTTGCATTTCTTCATATTCTTTACTCACGGTTATACCTCCATCTTCCTTATTCCAATGCGTGTTAATAAGAAAATACAATTACCTGTACCCCCTGATTACGGAGGGCATCGACAACATTGATATGCTTAACCGCCCAATGCGGGTGGTCAAACTCATTATAAGCGCAGGCTTTTCCAATGCCAAAAGCGACTGCGTTATCAACGAAAATAGCCTGCGAAATATCGTGTAGCTTTGTGAAACCAAAGATTACGGAGGTCTTACACATCTGGATACTGTTAATAAATCCATAATACAGAATGCTGCCTGGAGCAGTCGTTCCGTATTGAGCATTCCGCATGGCTACTATTGTTGGATAGCTTCTGATACATGAGAGTTCTCTCTGACCCAGGCTTGTCAAATCCTTTATGATGTCAGGCTCAGTATCCTTTAATGCGTCAACCTTTTGAACCCGAAAGCCACCCTGTACCAACGCCTCTGCATCAAGCACAAACAGATTATAATATCCTGTATCCATTTTCGGAGGGGCACCAAAGTCCGGCATTGCCCCGGCAGTCGGCATTCCGCCGCCACCGAAAATATAATTGTTTTGCACTTGATTTGCGTTGGCTACAAAGGTATCGATAGAGCCGATGTTATTCGTAGCACCTGGGGTAGCGGGCATCATTCCATTTTGAGGCTGCGGGTGTAATTTATCACTCATTCTTCTTATCCCCATAATTATTAACCACGGTATCAACCTGGTTATAGAACGTCCCGATAGGACCGTTGAAATTAAATGTGTTGAACACCGGATTATTATTTATCACCTGCT
>OLQH01002534.1_pt1 | contig 10332 bp, 9 predicted proteins | sample 1672671 | NCBI WGS metagenome assembly OLQH01 (sample SAMEA3136712, study PRJEB25190) | human gut metagenome
GCCGCAGTGCAGGCTTTACCGGCTTTATTTCCGTTTTTCGTTGTCAGCGGACTGCAATCTTGCAGCCGGAAAGCTTCTGCTTATGGGTCCGGTCCATGGAATTTGCCAGCCGCAGGATTGCAGTCAGCTTGGCAATCTTAATGGTAATCTCATTGGCGGTAAGGCCGCCGGATGCGTCCTTATACACCTGCGCCTCCAGCTGCACCCGGTTGTAATCAAAATCACGGATATTATAGCGGACCACATTGGCAATGATCTCCCGCTCCAGATGGCTCAGACCGATAATCTCCGTGGACATAATGATATTGTAGGCGCATTCATTGGAGTTTCGTATGCTGATAAACTTTCCGCAGGCATGCAGATACACGGCAATCCTGAGAAGGAGCTTATCTCTGGGAGACATACCGTGGAACCGGCGCATAGCGTCAAAAATATCAACGGAAAAAGTATCCAGGATCTGGTTATGACTGGCATGACATTTATACCGCTTTGCCATATTCCGGGATGCCGCAAGAATATCATTCTCAAAATTATGCTTAAACTTTACCTGCCTGGTCTGCTCTGCGTACTCTGCGGCAATGCCGTCACAAAGCCGGATTCCGGGAAGCCAGAACTGCTCCGCCCCTGTAATCTCCATGATCCGCTTATAGATCACCGCACTGGGAAGCAGAAGTTCCGCATACTCCGCGTTAATTCCGAAAAGATCCTGCATCTCATCCTGACTCATCCGGCACAGGCCGTCATAAAACCGGTTCACATCGGCTGCCGTCATACGATCCGCATCCGGCCGCACCCCGTTTAATGCCTGGCGCAGCATTACCAGGGAATTATCTCCGATGCCGATGAGATTCTGGATATTCCGGTCCTTTAAATACATCTTCCGGAAGGTAAAAAGCTCGTTATCCACCAGTTCCTCCACCATCTGCCGGTGCAGATCCATATTCGCCGGGATCTGTCCGGTAAGACGCTGAATCCGCATCACACCCAGCGGAAGGTTCTGGGTCGTCACCAGGGAATCCTTGTCAAACAGGGACAGCTGCATGCTGCCGAATCCCACATCCACAATAGCAGTTCCCTTCTGGATAACCGTATTAAACTCCTGATCTTTGGCCGCAATGGCCTTATAGCTCAAAAAACGCTGCTCCGAATTGCTGATCAGTTCTACATCAATCCCCGTCCGCACCTGGATCTGATCAAGAATAATGGGATTATTTTTCGCGTCACGGAGAGCGCTGGTTCCGTACGCCTTGTAACTCTGTACCTTATACCCTTTCATGATATTGGAAAAATCTTTCAGCACCTGGCAAAGCTCATCCACCAGTTCATAGCTGATCTTTCCTTCGCTGTAGGTATCCCGGCCAAGAGCAATCACATGGCGGACATGGTCAATGGAACGGATACCATATTTACTGGAAATTTCATAAATTCCAAGCTCCGCCTCAAAGGAGCCTACCGCGATTGCTGCAAATGTCAGTATGGCCATAATTTCTTTCCTCCTGTGCACATCCCCCAAAGGGGCTATAACAACCGGCAATTTATCCTGCCTTTGCTATAGTATAAAGTGAGAACCATGGAAAATCTATAAAATTTGTGTAAAATCAAAGTAAACCTTCAGCACCTTTCTGCTGCCCGGAAAGCCAGGTGATAAACTGGGCTGCCGTCCGTCCGGAAAGTCCGCCGTGGGACAGCTCCCATTGATTGGCCTTTAAAAGAAGTTCTTCTTCCGGCATCCGGATGCCGTTTCTGGCTGCCAGTACCCTTACGATTTCCTTAAACTCCCTGGGTTCCGGCGCACCGTAATAAATCGTCACACCAAAACGGGCCACTAAAGACAGCTTCTCCTGTACCGTGTCATTGGCATGAATCTCATCATCAGACAGCTGCTTTTTATCCCGGAAGCTTTCCCGGATCAGATGGCGGCGGTTGGAGGTGGCATAGATCAGCACATTTTTCGGCTTTTTCCCAAGGCCGCCTTCGATAATGGCTTTCAGATACTTATATTCCAGTTCAAACTCTTCAAATGACAGATCATCCATGTAGATGATGAACTTGTAGTTTCTGTCCTTCACCTGCTCCAGCACATCAGAGAGCGCCTTAAACTGGTGCTTATAGACCTCAATGATCCGCAGGCCCCGGTCATAGTACTGATTCAAAATAGCCTTGATGCTGGAGGATTTTTCCGTTCCTGCATCACCATAAAGGAGGACGTTATTGGCCTCCCGGCCCTCAATGAAGCTTTCCGTGTTCTCGATCAGTTTCTTTTTCTGCAGTTCATATCCTACCAGATCCGACAGATACACATGGTCAATGCTGGTAATGGGATCAATAAAAGCCTGTTCATCCTTCTCCAGAATCCGGAACGCTTTATTCAGTCCGAATTTTCCAACTCCGAACTCCCGGTAAAACTGGGTCACTTCCTTCTGGAAGGCTGCTGCATCCGGCGCCTGCTCCAGAGAAAGGGCAAGGGCAAGGATCCGGTCCCGGATCCGCTTATTAAAGACCCTGCCGTTTTCACTGGCCGCCTGGTAGGAAGCGATCTGCCCCCAGAGATTCTCCCCCTCCCCGTCAAGGGTGCGGATATCCTGGTCAAAAAGCTCTTTAAAAATCCGGAAATCATGAAGAGCCAGGGCATCCAGAGAGCCGCCGGCCGGCCCTGTGATCTCACAGGAAGTGCTGTAAGCGTTCTCATGATTTGCAAGGCAGAAGGCCAGAAAGCAGTGATACAGATTCCCCTGGAACCCGTAGGTAACTGCCAGCTCAATCAGCTGGTTTGCACAGGAAAACCGCTCCGGTCCCTCCTTCTTTCCGTAAAGGAGCCGTTCCATGGCAGCGAACAGCTCCTGGTATTTAAAATTTCGATAGATAATGAGTTCATCTGTTTTCATCATGGCAATGCCTCTGCTTTATGTAATGGTTATGGCGTTTATCAGTAATTTCCCAGAATCCGCATGAATACGGCTTCGCTCTTCAGTCCCAGAAGGGCGTTCTGTACCGGCCCGTCGCTTAAAGAACCTTCGATATCCAGGAAGAACCGGTACTCCCAGTTCCGCTCCAGGATGGGCCTGGACTGAATCATCAGCATGTTTACATGGTTGTAAATAAAATGTCCCAGCATGTTGTAAAGGGCGCCGCTTACATGGGGCGTCTCAAAGCAGACGCTTACCTTTCTGGCATCCAGCCGGTACACCGGTTCCTTTCCCAGAACGATAAAGCGGGTGGTATTGGTCCGGTTATGGTTAATGGAAGGTTTTAATACCTTAAGTCCGTAGATCTCGCCGGCTTTCGGGCTGGCAATGGCCGCCTGGGTCACATCGCCGTCCGCCAGGATCCGCTTGGCCGCCCCTGCCGTATTCTCCGCCTGGATCTGCTTCCAGTCACGGTGCTCTTTTAAAAATTCACTGCACTGCATCAGTGCCTGGGGGTGGGAAATCACCGTCTTTATATCGGAAAGTTCTGCATCCGGAAGGCCTAAAAGCGCATGGTTTACCGATACCTCCGTCTCCGCCACAATATAGTTATCGTATTTAAGAAGCAGGTCATAATTATCGATAACCGCTCCGGCAGAGGAATTCTCAATAGGAAGAACCGCATAGGCCGCCCGGCCCTCAGCCACTTCCTTCATGGCATCATCCCAGGCAGGAACATTGTACACATCTGCATCCCGTCCGAAAACCTGAAGGGCCGCTTCATGGCTGTAAGCGCCTTCCACACCCTGGTAAACGATACGGGCGCCGGCTGTGGGAAGGTTCTCCACCAGCTTAAAGCCTCCATCTGCCTTGTTTCCATAGCTCCCCAGCACCTGGTACTGATAACGGCGGCTTATGGTCATCATCTGGGCAAAGATCTCGCCCATGGCAATCTCTCCAAATGGCGTCTTTGCCATGGCACGGACGGAAGCTAATTTCTCCTTCTCCCGCACCGGATCGTAAATTTCTTTTCCATTCTGCATCTTATACTCGGCCACATCTGCAGTAAGCCGCATCCTCTGCTCGATCAGAGCTGCAAGCTGACTGTCTACCTGGTCGATCTGCTTTCTGATTTCCTGAAGATCTAAATTTTTCATGATGGCTGATTCTCCTGCATCTCATTTAACATCTGTATAATTACGTCCCGCACATAAGCTCCGTACTTTCTGCGGACCTGCGGCGGAAGATCTTTCAAATAAATCGGCTGTCCGTAACGGATCACTACCTTCTTTTTCCGGATCATGGGCACATGGTTCTCAAAAATATCTGCATTTCCCACCATAGCCACCGGAATGACGGCACAGCCGCTTTTCTCCGCAATCTTTAAACTTCCTTCCCGGAAGGGGAGAAGGTCAGAAAGCTCCGGATTCCGGTTCCTGGTTCCCTCCGGAAAAATCCAGATGGAAATCCCGTTCTTTACCTTATCGATGCCCTCAAGGATCGTCTTTAACCCTTCCTTCAGATTCTTCCGATCCAGGAACAGACACTGTACATCCGTCATCCAGTCTTTCAGCAGCGGATACCGCAGCATCTCTTTTTTCGCTACAAATCCGGTCAGTCCGGGAACGGTAGTATACCCCACCAGTATATCAAAATAGCTTCTGTGATTCCCTACGTATAAAACCGCCTTATCCCTGGGAATATTCTCCCGGCCTTCCACCGTTACCTGAACGCCGGAAACCTTAAGGATCAGGCGGAACATAAACTGTACGACGGCAAGGCTCTGATGCATCTGTTTCTCCGGATCCTTCTTCTTAAGAAAACGTTCATACAGCAGTATGGGAATGCTGAGTATCAGAAATAAAATCACAATAAGCGCTACTGCCACAAACCTTATCATTTGAAACACCTCATCCATTTATTTTCGTAAAAGTCAGCCTGCTGTTTTATACACAGCCCCAAAGCAGTGCCAAATACCCCGCAGATAACTGCGGGGCGCCTGCTGATTCCTCGGAAACTGGTTGCTGACGCAACCGCACTCCGGCGCGAGTGTGCGCTGGAGCACACTCTTATTTATTATAAGGGAGGAAAGTTTCAAATACAAGTCCGGTCCTGGTCTTTTTCAAACTTTTTCCAGTAATTTTACATATACCATCAGGCAGCATTCCGTCTTCTCCATAAAAGTCCGAAAAGCCCGGGGCTTTACCTTCTTCCTGCTCGCGTTTCCCATAAAGAGATCCGTTCAAACAAAAGACCGGTAAAAAACCAAAGGGGGGCAAAATCCAGACGGATCAGGCCGTTTACATTGGTGGGACGGCCGCTGTAATCCCAGGGGCAGATTCCGGCCCGCTGAAGCCAGGAACCGAAAAAATACTCTGCGCCGAAAATCAGCACCATATCGATCATCCCGTGGCGGACCAGTCTCTCAGAGAAGTCGGCCCGCTTCATCTGTGGAATCCCATCCTCCAGCCACCGGTCGATCACATTCCCCACTGGTCCAAGAAGGGCTCCCAGCCCATAAATGGGAAACATCAGCAGGGATGTTTTTCCCATGAGCCTCCAGTCACGGGTCACTATGGATTCCGCCGAAGTAAAAAGGATTTCCAGGCACCATCCGGCAGCGCCGCATTTAAAAAAATTTTTTATAAGACTGTTTCTTCTCCATATGTTTTCCATGTTCTTATTATGCATCGGCCTTTTCAGATTATACATGGAAAAACAAAGGAAGCGGCTCCTTATAAAAGAGGAGACAGAAGACGGCAGAACTGCTCTTTTCCACGGATTAAGAGAGAACGCTTCCGATAGTCCTCCAGTGTAATTTCCCGACAGTGGGCAAGATCATCCAGAAAGGCCTGCTCCAGCCGCTCCGTGGCAGCCTCGTCATAGATCACCGCGTTTACTTCGAAATTCAGTTCGAAGCTGCGGATATCCATATTGGCCGTGCCGTAGCAGCTTACCATTCCGTCCACGGTAATCCCCTTTGCATGAAGAAAACCGTTTTCATAGATATAGCACCGTCCTCCTGCCTGGATCAGATCACCTGCATAAGAATACGTGGCCCAGTAGACAAAGGGATGATCCGGTTTGCAGGGAATCATCAGCCGTACATCCACCCCGGAGGAAGCTGCGATCCGCAGAGCCGACATAACTGCGTCATCCGGGACAAAATACGGTGTCTGGATGTAAATATGGTCCTTGGCCTTGTGGAACAGTTCCAGATAATTATCCCGGATGGTCCTGGTTCTGGTATCCGGCCCGCTGCTGATGATCTGAATTCCGATCTTCGGATCTTCATTCATGTACCCAGGATCGGCCCACGGTGTTTTCCCGTCTGCGCCAAGTTCTTCCTGCATCTCTTTTTTAAAGGCTTCTTCATCCTGGATTTTCCCATCCTCTTCGTCTCCGAAATATTCACTGCGCAGAAAAAGGTTCTCATGGGCCGCGTAATTCCAGTCCAGGGCAAACCGGATCTGAAGCGCCAGAGCGGCATCCCCCCGGATCTTAAGATGCGTATCCCTCCAGTAGCCGAATCCCGGATCTTTGGAGATATATTCTTTTCCGATATTAAAGCCGCCCACATATCCCAGTTTTCCGTCAATGACAACGATCTTTCTGTGGTTCCGGTAGTTGATCCGCAGCTGGAGCCGTCCAAGAAACGGCGGAAAGAACACCGCCACTTTTACTCCCGCCTGCCTTAACTGCCTCCATTTTCGCTTCGGCATAAAGCGCCCGCCCATACCGTCAGCCAGCACCCGGACCTCCACCCCTTCTTTCACTTTCTCCGTAAGGATGGGGATAATGGAATCAAAAACCTGATCATTTTTAATGATATAATACTGGAGATGAATATGATGCCGGGCCTTCCTAAGCTCCCGGCGCAGATCTGCGAATTTCTTTTCGCCGTCAGTAAAGATTTCCAGCTCGTTTCGAATGGTAAGAACCGGAATTTTCCAGATTATAAAGAACCAGGTTTCCGAAATCTCTGAGAACCGGATCATTTTCCTGCACCTGGTGATATTCCCGGATGACCTCCTCCTGGCTCCGTATAGGATAACGCAGCCGGTCTTCAATCTCTTTTACCCGGAACATCCTGCTCTTCCGGTAATCCTGTCCGAACAGCAGGTAAAACAAAACACCGAAAACCGGAATGAAATTCAGCGCAAACAGCCATGTCCAGACGCTTTTCGGGTCTCTCCTCTGAAAAAAGATAATGGCAATGCTGAAAAACAGGTTAATGTACCACACATGGTCCAGCACCCATTCCCATGCAAACGCCATATCCTGTCCAAATGCTTCCAAAACAGCCATGTACTTCCCCCTTTTCCTGATTCCTTTGAAAATACAGTGCCGCCCACCAGCGGATCATTTGATGCAGGTATCATATCATAAATCAATATGGCTGTCAAAACACAGAAAAATCCAGAATCCCCGGATCGGGGATAGATCTTGCAAAACTTGCGGTTCTGTGCTACCCTCTTGAAAAAAGAAGTCCTGCGGCCGGAATTCCTGTCCGTGCCGCCCGAGAAGGATTAAAGAAACGGAGCCCTGTTATTTATGATGAAAAAAATCCTTATGATCGCCACTGGCGGCACTATCGCCTGCTGCCGCAGCGATGCCGGCCTTACTCCCCTTTTATCCTGCCAGGAATTAATTGACTACGTTCCCGCTTCCCGCAGTTTCTGTCAGGTAACGGGAATCCAGGCCTTTAATATTGACAGCACCAATATGGAACCGGAACACTGGCTGACTATAGCCGGCCTGATCGAAGAACATTATGAGAAATACGACGGCTTTGTGATCTGCCACGGCACAGATACCATGGCCTACACAGCCGCCGCGCTCTCCTATCTGGTCCAGAATTCCCCCAAACCCATCGTCATCACCGGCGCCCAGAAACCCATTGATATGGAAATCACCGATGCCAAAACAAACCTTTTGGACAGCCTTCGCTTCGCATCCTGCCCAAGAGCCCACGGCGTTGCAATCGTCTTTGACGGAAAGGTAATCGCCGGAACCCGCGGAAAAAAGGAACGGACCAAAAGCTACAATGCCTTCTCCAGCATTAACTTTCCCTATATTGCTGTTATCCAGGAGGAACACATTCTTTTTTATCTGGATGATAAGGATCGGTGCACCGGCCCCGTATCCTTCTGCCGCACCCTGAATCCCAAAGTAGGCCTTTTAAAGCTGATTCCCTCCTCCAGCGCCGACCTTCTGGACTACATGGCCGGACGGTATGACGGCGTCATCATTGAATCTTTCGGTGTCGGCGGCCTTCCATCTTATAAATCCGGCGATTTCCGCCAGTCCATATCCCGCTGGATCGGCCTTGGGAAAACCGTAGTCATGACCACCCAGGTAACAAATGAAGGCAGCAATATGTCCATCTACGAAGTCGGCAAAAATATCAAAGAAGAATTCGGCCTTCTGGAAGCTTACGATATGACTCTGGAGGCCGCCGTCACAAAGCTCATGTGGATCCTGGGCCGGACAAAAGACCCGGAAGAAATCCGTCGGCTGTTTTATAAAACCATCAATCACGATATCCTGTGGCACAGTTAAACACCGGACCTTCCGATCCGGCAGCCGCTTTTTGCAGATGCAAAACCCGTAAAGTTTCTCCTGTGAAACAAAAAAACAGCCGGCTTTCCTGCTCCATATTTAACAGAACCATTGCATTCTGCAATATGGAGCAGGAAAACCAGCCGTGCCGGATATTCTCATCCCCGGTTACTCGCCGATGGACTTATATTCAATTCCGCTTACCGCGCCTTTCTTCGTATAGAAGGCAAGAATTCCCTCATCAGAAACATATTGATACTTTCCGTTCTCCTCCGTGTAATCATCTCCGTAGGCTTCCTTCATCTCATCAATGGTGGAACCGATATGGATGCCCTCAGGAGTAACCGTCTCTTCATTCAGGAACCATATGGACTTTACATAATCGCTGCCTCCCGAAGGATAGGTAGACAATTCAAATCCATCGTAGGTAAATACTTTTTCTTTTCCCTGGTGGCTGCTGCTCTGCGCTTCGTAATAACTCTCTGCCTTTCCTAACTGCTCCAGCACCTCCGAAGCGTCCTGGTCCATGGAAATCTCCACGCCCGCATCCGTCTCAAAGGTATAAGCCCAGCCGGTAACCGCGAAAGCCTGGCAGAAACAAAGCAACAGCGAACAGAGGATGCATAATCTGCCGATTCGCCTTTTCATTCTGATCTCTCCTATTCTTAATCTCCCCCGAAGAAAAACTGGGGGTACAGAACGTACTTCTCTTTCCATTTTTAATATAACACGGCGATACCGGCTTTTCAAGGGACAAAGATATTACAAATCTTACAATTCCCTGACATTCGCCCACGGGCACAATTCAGCGTTTTTCAATTTCCATGATCATATCCACCCGGCGTTTGTGACGGCCGCCCTCAAATTCAGCTGCCAGCCATTCATCTACAATCATCTTTGCCAGTTCCGTTCCCACCACTCTGGCGCCAAATGCCAGAATGTTGGTATCGTTGTGCATCCTGGAAAGTTTCGCACTGTACGGTTCACTGCAGACGCAGGCCCGCACCCCTTTTACTTTATTGGCAGCCAGAGAGATTCCCACGCCGGTGCCGCAGATCAGAATCCCCAGATCCGCTTCCCCAGATGCCACCATCTTTCCTGCCCGTTCGCCAAAAACAGGATAATCGCAGCTTTCCGGAGAATTGGTTCCGATATCAATAACCTGATAGCCTTTTTCTTCCAGATGGGCCAGAATCTCCTTTTTCATATCCACCGCACTGTGGTCATTTGCCAAAACAATCTTCATGTTTCCTTTCCTTTCCCGTCAAAAATCTTCTGAAGCCGGTCCAGACGCGATACCGATGACCGCAGAAGAAGGTCCGCCGCAGTCAGCGCCGCCATGGTTTCCACCACCACCACAGCTCTGGGAACAATAACCGGATCATGGCGTCCCTTAATCTCCAGTTCGCATTCTTCTCCCTGGCGCGTAACGCTTTTCTGCACTCTGGAAATGGAGGGGGTAGGCTTAATGGCTGCCCGGAATACCACCGGCGCCCCGTCGCTGATTCCTCCCAGAACACCGCCTGCATGATTGGAAGTCTTCCGGATCCGTCCCTCCGGTCCCAGACAAAAGCCGTCATTATCCTGGCTTCCTTTGAGTGCTGCGGCCCCAAACCCTTCTCCGATCTCAAAGCCCTTCACCCCGCCGATAGACAGGATGGCCTTTGCCAGACAGGCATCCAGCTTATCAAATACCGGGTCTCCCACTCCTGCGGGAAGGCCGGTAATCACGCACTCGATTACACCGCCGGCAGAATCCTTCTCTGCCATAACTTCATTTAAATACGCTTCTGCCTCTTTGGCCGCCTGTTGATCCGGCATATAAAGGGAGTTCTTCCACATTTCTTCCAGCTGAAAACGTTCC
>OLQH01002536.1_pt1 | contig 10328 bp, 7 predicted proteins | sample 1672671 | NCBI WGS metagenome assembly OLQH01 (sample SAMEA3136712, study PRJEB25190) | human gut metagenome
CGTCGGCTATACTTATGGCAAAGCTTCCGAGCAGAAACCGGTAACAGCCGGAGATCTGCACGCAGAAGGAGCAATGGCAGCCCTGTTAAAAGACGCTTTAAAACCCAACCTGGTTCAGACACTGGAAGGCGTTCCGGCCATCGTTCACGGCGGTCCCTTCGCCAACATCGCCCATGGATGCAACTCCGTAACTGCAACCAAGATGTCCTTAAAGCTGGCTGATTACACCATCACCGAAGCGGGCTTCGGCGCAGACCTGGGAGCTGAGAAGTTCCTGGATATCAAGTGCCGTATGGCAGGCTTAAAGCCCAACGCAGTTGTGATCGTGGCAACGGTGCGTGCCCTGAAATACAACGGAGGCGTTCCGAAGGCAGAGCTGAACAATGAGAACCTGGAAGCTCTGGAGAAGGGTATGCCGAACCTGTTAAAACATGTAAGCAATATCAAGAATGTATACAAACTGCCCTGCGTTGTGGCAATCAACGCATTCCCCACCGATACCAAGGCAGAACTTGACCTGGTAGAGGCAAAATGTAAGGAACTGGGCGTAAATGTTGCGTTGTCCGAGGTATGGGCAAAGGGCGGCGAAGGCGGAATCAAGCTGGCAGAGGAAGTGATCCGTCTGGTAGAGGAGCCCAACGACTTTACCTATTCCTACGAGCTGGAGGGAACCAGCATTGAAGATAAGCTGAACGCCATCGTTCAGAAGATCTACGGAGGAAAGAGAGTTGTCCTGACTGCCAATGCGCAGAAGCAGGCAAAAGAACTGGAAGCTCTGGGCTTTGGAAACTGCCCGATCTGTGTAGCCAAGACGCAGTACAGCCTGACAGATGATCAGACGAAGCTGGGCGCACCCACCGACTTTGAGGTAACCGTGCGCAACCTGAAGATCTCTGCAGGAGCAGGATTTATCGTAGCGCTGACCGGCGAAATCATGACCATGCCCGGCCTGCCGAAAGTACCGGCTGCAGAGCGTATTGATGTAGACGAGACCGGAAAGATCTCCGGACTGTTCTAAAAATCATAAAATACCGGGGCTGCCGGGAAAAGTATAGGTTCAGATATCGGCAGCCTCAAAAAAGGAGAGAGAAAAATGGGATTTTCAACTGTACCCTGTAATGAATTTGTAGAAGTGCTGGCTTCCAAGGCTCCGGTTCCGGGAGGCGGAGGAGCATCCGCTTTAGTCGGAGCAATTGGAACGGCTCTGGGAAATATGGTAGGAAGCCTTACCGTGGGAAAGAAAAAGTATGCAGATGTGGAAGCTGAAATGTATGAGCTGAAAGCAAAAGCAGACAAGCTGCAGGCAGAGCTGCTTCATCTGATCGAGCGGGATGCGGAAGTTTTTGAGCCTCTTTCCAAAGCTTACGGAATGCCCAGAGAGACAGAGGAGGAGAAGGCAGAGAAGGCAAGAGTGATGGAGATTGTCTTAAAAGATGCCTGCTCTGTCCCCATGGAAATCATGGAGAAATGCTGTGAAGCCATCGAGATTATTGTGGAATTTGCGGCAAAAGGATCTGCTCTGGCGATCAGCGATGCCGGTGTGGGCGTGGCATTTTGCAAAGCGGCATTAAAGGGAGCGAGCCTGAATGTCTACATCAATACAAAATCCATGAAAAACCGGGAGTATGCAGAAGAGCTGAATGCAAAATGTGATGCAATGCTGGAAAAATATACTAAGATTGCAGATGAAGTTTTTGACAGTGTTCTGGGAAGACTGAAATAAGGGAGAAAAGAGGAAGAAGAAATGGCAAAGCAATTATTAGGTAAAGAGGTAACCGCCGCACTGAATGAGAGAATTAAGGCAGATGTGGCAAAGCTGGAAGAAAAAGGGGTAAAACCCACTCTGTGCATTATCCGCGTAGGAGAAAATGACAGCGATATTTCTTATGAAAGAGGCGCAACCAAGCGCTGCGAGACACTGGGCGTTGCCTGCGAGAAGATCCTGCTTCCGGCTGATGTTTCCCAGGAAGAACTGCTGGCAACCATCGACAAGGTAAATAAGGACGATGCGATCCACGGCGTGCTGCTGTTCCGTCCGCTGCCGAAACATCTGGATCAGTCCGTGATCGAGAATGCACTGGATCCCGCAAAGGATGTGGACTGTATGACCGACGGTTCCATGTCCGGTGTGTTTACCGGAAAAAATGTGGGCTTCCCGCCCTGTACTCCCCAGGCATGTATGGAGATCCTGGATCACTACGGAATTGACTGCACCGGCAAGAAAGCCGTTGTTGTCGGAAGAAGTCTTGTGGTAGGAAAACCGGCTGCCATGATGTTGATTAAGAAAAATGCAACCGTTACGGTATGCCATACCAGAACGGTAGATATGCCCTCCGTTGTAAGAGAAGCAGACATCGTAATCGTAGCTGCCGGCCGCGCAGGCATCGTAGATGATACTTATCTGGCTCCGGGTCAGGTTGTGATCGACGTGGGAATCAACGTAAATGCAGAAGGCAAGCTCTGCGGAGACGTGGATTATGCAAAGGCAGAGCCTGTTGTTGAGGCAATCACTCCGGTTCCCGGCGGAGTAGGAAGCGTAACCACTTCTGTTCTGGTAGGCCATGTGGTTGAGGCTGCAAAAAGAAAATATCTGTAAGAGATAAGTAACAGGAGAATGAGAAGATGAGAGGACTTGATACACCTGTGCGGAAGGTCCGCAGAAAAGTATTTACGGAAATCGCCCGCTTGGGATTTGCCAACCGGCCGGAGACGCTGATCTCTGACATTGAGGAAATCCCATATAAGATCGTGCAGGAGAAAGCCAGTTACCGGGAGAGCATTTACCGGGAACGGGCAGTCGTCAATGAGCGGGTGCGTCTGGCTATGGGAATGTCTCTGCGCCCGGAGAACCGGGCAGTCCATGTGACGTCGGGCATTGAGGCCAGCAACATTGACGAAAAGTATTATGAGCCCCCTCTGCTCCAGGTGATTCCCTCCGGGTGTGATGCCTGTGAGCCGAAAACTTACGAGGTCAGCAATATGTGCCGGGGCTGCATGGCTCACCCCTGTACCAGTGTGTGCCCGAAAAATGCAGTGTCCATGAAAAACGGACGTTCTTATATTGATCAGGAAAAATGCATCAAATGTGGGAAGTGCAAAGCAGTCTGCCCTTATGATGCGATTGCAAAGAAGGAGCGTCCTTGTGCCCGTGCCTGCGGTGTCAATGCTATTGAGAGCGACAGTCTGGGGAGAGCTGCGATCAATTCGGAGAAATGTGTTTCTTGCGGCATGTGTATGGTAAGCTGTCCCTTTGGAGCAATTGCGGACAAGTCTCAGATCTATCAGCTGGCGAAAGCTCTGGCTGAGGGGAAGGAGATTATCGCCGAGGTGGCGCCGGCCTTTGTGGGACAGTTCGGGGAGACGGTGACCGCCGCCCAGCTGAAGACGGGGCTTTTGCAGATGGGATTTTCCGATCTGTACGAGGTGGCTCTGGGAGCAGATATCGGTTGCGTGACGGAAGCTCATCACTATGCCAATCATGTGGTGACCGGGGAACTGCCCTTCCTTCTTACTTCCTGCTGTCCTTCCTGGACCAAGCTGGCGAGAAAATACTTTCCCGACATGATTCAGCATATTTCTCAGGAACTGACGCCTATGGTGGCTACGGCCCGCTCCATTAAGCAGGAACATCCGGAGGCAAAAGTAGTTTTTATTGGCCCCTGCGCTTCCAAGAAGCTGGAAGCTTCCCGGACAGAGATCCGAAGCGACGTGGATTTTGTCATTACATTTGAGGAACTGGAAGGAATGCTGGAGGCAAAAGAAATAAAGCTGGAAAATCTTCCGGAAACCCCGCTGCACGATTCGGCGACAGCGGCAGGCCGCGGATACGCAGTGGCCGGAGGCGTAACGGATGCGATCCGGAGCTGTCTGAAAGCATATTATCCGGAGGTAACGCCGCGGATCGAACATGCCGAAGGGCTTGCAGAGTGCAGAAAAATTCTGGCTGTGGCCAAGAGCGGAAAACTGAACGGCTGTCTGATTGAGGGGATGGCCTGTCCAGGAGGCTGTATGGGAGGAGCCGGAACGAATGCTTCCTGGAAGGAGGGAAGCGCACAGCTGAAGAAGTTTGTGAAAGAGACCGGGGAGAAAGTTCCGGCCAGAGAACTGGAGGAAATCCAGCTTCCATAAGAAACAGAAAGAAGAAAACAGGCGGACGCCGGCACAGGAAAACTGAATGGTTTTCCTGTGCCGGCGCTTTCTGTATTGTCTTTTTGAACAAAAGCAGATATAATAGAGAAAAAATGTGTAGCAAAATAACAAGGAGGACACAGTATGCTGGAACAATCTTACTACCAGAATGCGGATAAGATTATTGAGTCTTATGGCGCCAGACCCAGTTCCCTGATCCCGGTACTGCAGGATATTCAGGGGATTTACCGTTATTTGCCGGGGGAATTACTTACTTATGTAGCACAGAAGATCGGGATTACGGAGGCCAAGGCGTACAGTGTGGCAACCTTCTATGAGAACTTTTCTTTTGAGGCAAAAGGAAAATATGTGATCAAGGTCTGCGACGGAACCGCATGTCATGTGAAAAAGTCCACACCGATTATCGAAGCGCTTTACAAAGAGCTGGGACTGAGCAGAAAAAAGCATACCACAGACGATATGATGTTTACCGTGGAGACGGTTTCCTGTCTGGGAGCCTGTGGTCTGGCTCCTACAATGATGGTAAATGAGGATGTGCACCCCGCCATGACGCCGGAGCGTGCACTGGAACTGATCCGCAGACTGAGGGAGGAAGGCGTATGAGAGTAGAGAGCAGAGAAACACTGGATAAATGCCGGGAAGAAGCCTGTCAGCAGGTCGCTTCCTATAACTGCCGTATTCTGGTCTGTTCCGGAACAGGCTGTGTAGCCACCGGATCGGAGAAAATTTATCAGAAAATGACGGAGATCTGCCGGGATCTTCCGGAGGTGACACTGGAGTTTGCCCCCCACGATGAAAAAGAGCATGTGGGGATCAAAAAGACAGGATGTCAGGGATTCTGTGAGCTGGGGCCGCTGGTTCGGATCCAGAAAGGCGGGGAAGTCATCCAGTACGTAAAAGTACAGGAGGAGGACTGTCAGGAGATTGTGGAACGCACCGTTCTGGGCGGGGAGGTTTTGGAGAGACTTCTCTACAAAAAAGGAGAGAAGGCCTACATACATCCGGAAGAGATTCCCTTTATCGCAAAACAGACCAGGATTGTTCTGGAAAACTGCGGAAGATTTGATTCAGAGTCTCTGGATGAATATCTGGCTTCCGGCGGTTTTCAGGCGCTGGAAAAAGCTTTGTTTACCATGACACCGGAAGAAGTGGTGGATGTGGTGGATCAGTCCGGATTAAGAGGACGGGGCGGCGGAGGTTTTCCCTGCGGAAGAAAGTGGAAGCAGGTGATCCGCCAGAAAGAGAAAATGCGTTTTGTAGTCTGCAATGGAGACGAAGGGGATCCGGGAGCATTTATGGATGGCTCGGTGATGGAGGGAGATCCTTATAAACTGCTGGAGGGAATGATTCTGGCCGGCTATGCGGTGGGATCTTCGGAAGGCTATATCTATGTGCGGGCAGAATATCCCCTGTCTGTGGCTCGTCTGCGCCATGCGATTGGGGAGCTGGAGGAGAGAGGACTTCTGGGTAATTCTATTCTGGGAACAGACTTTTCCTTCCACATGCATATTAACCGGGGAGCGGGAGCCTTTGTCTGCGGGGAAGGTTCTGCCCTCACTGCTTCCATCGAAGGAAAGAGGGGAATGCCCCGGGTGAAGCCGCCCAGAACGGTGGAGCGTGGGCTGTGGGAGAAGCCTACCGTTTTAAATAACGTGGAGACCTTTGCCAATGTGCCGAAGATCCTGCTGAACGGAGCGGAGTGGTTCCGCGGCATCGGTACGGAGGGAAGTCCGGGAACAAAGACCTTTTCCCTGACCGGAGCGATTGAAAATACAGGTCTTATTGAGGTTCCCATGGGAAGTACCCTTCGGGAGATCATTTTTGATATCGGAGGAGGCCTGAAGGAAGGATCGGAGTTTAAGGCAGTACAGATCGGCGGTCCCTCCGGCGGCTGTCTGACGGCGGATCATCTGGATGAACCGCTGGATTTTGATTCTGTTAAGAAGTTTGACGCGATTGTGGGATCCGGAGGCATGGTGGTCATGGATCAGCACACCTGTATGGTGGAGGTTGCCCGTTTTTTCATGAGCTTTACTCAGCGGGAGTCCTGTGGAAAATGTGTTCCCTGCCGGGAGGGTACCAAGAGAATGCTGGAGATCCTGGAGCGGATCGTGGCAGGCAAAGGAAAGATGGAAGATCTGGATCTTTTGGAAGAACTGGCAACGATGATCCGGAATATGGCGCTGTGCGGTCTGGGAAAGAGTGCGCCCCTTCCTGTCTTAAGTACGCTTAAGGTGTTCAGAAAGGAGTATGAAGCACACATTCTGGAACACAAATGTGAGGCAAAGGTCTGTCAGGCAATGCGCCGTTTTGTGATCAATCCGGCTTTCTGCAAGGGCTGCAGCAAATGTGCGAAGAACTGTCCGGTGGGAGCGATCACCGGGAAGATCAAACAGACCTATCATATCAACAACGATCTGTGCATCAAGTGCGGAGCCTGCAAGGACAACTGTGCATTTGACGCGGTTTATATCGAGGCATAAGAAGGAGGGAATTAAGATGGGTACTATGACAATAGACGGCAGACAGGTCGAATTTACCGATGAAAAAAATGTGCTTACCGTTATCCGGAAGGCCGGAATCGATATTCCTACGCTGTGCTATCATTCAGAACTTTCCACCTTCGGCGCCTGCCGTCTCTGTACGGTGGAGGATGACAGAGGGAGAACCTTCGCCTCCTGTTCGGAAGAGCCCAGGGATGGGATGGTTATTTATACGAATTCAGAGAAAATCCGAAAACACAGAAAACTGATCGTGGAACTGCTTCTGGCAGCGCACTGCAGAGACTGTACCACCTGTATTAAGAGCGGGGAATGTGTGCTGCAGACGCTGGCTCACCGGCTGGGCGTGATGGATGTGCGGTTTGAAAATACAAGGGAGACACAGCCCCTGGATTTCTCATCGCCCTCCATCGTGCGGGATCCCAATAAGTGTATTCTCTGCGGAAACTGTGTCCGCGTCTGTGAGGAGGTGCAGGGGATCGGCGTGCTGGGATTTACGCATCGGGGAACGGATGCGCTGGTCACACCTGCCTTTAAGAAACCAATTGCAGAGACGGACTGCGTAAACTGTGGTCAGTGCCGGGTGTACTGTCCCACAGGAGCGATTACGATCCGCACCAATATGGAAGAAGTGTGGAGAGCGCTGGCGGATCCTGATGTGCGGGTGGTAGCGCAGATCGCACCGGCTGTGCGGGTGGCTGTAGGAGAGGCCTTCGGCATGCCCCGGGGAAGCAATTCCATCGGAAAAGTGGTGTCCGTACTGCACCGCATGGGATTTGATGAAGTGTTTGATACGGCTTACAGTGCGGATCTTACGATCATGGAGGAAGCAGCAGAATTTCTGGATCGGCTGAAAGAAGGGAAAAAACTGCCCCTTCTGACTTCCTGCTGTCCGGCCTGGGTAAAATTTGTGGCAGATCATTTTCCGGAATATGAGGAAAATGTTTCCACCTGCCGTTCGCCCCAGGGGATGTTCTCGGCAGTGATCAAAGAATATTACCGGGATCCGGAACATGCAGAGGGCAAAAAGACAGTGGTTGTCTCGGTTATGCCCTGTACGGCGAAGAAAATGGAGATTAAACGGGAAAACAGTTATACAAAGGGAGAAAAGGACACAGATGTGGTGATCACCACCACAGAACTGATCCGCATGATCCGAAACAGCGGGATTGCCTTTGATAAAGTAGAGTCGGAGGCCTGCGATATGCCTTTTGGAATCGGATCCGGCGGCGGCGTGATCTTTGGTGTGACCGGAGGCGTGACGGAGGCGGCGCTCAGACGCATGGCAAAAGGTCATGACAAGGCGACGCTTGACGCTATTGCAAACAGCGGAATCCGGGGAGACGAGGGAATTAAGGAGGCTGTCATCCCGTATGAAGGACGGGAGGTAAAAGTCTGTGTAGTCAGCGGACTGGCCAACGCAAAGCAGGTAATGGAGCAGGTGCGGGCAGGAGAAAAATCTTACGATCTGATCGAGGTGATGGCCTGCCGCAGGGGCTGCATCATGGGTGGAGGACAGCCGATCCCGGCGGGTCCCAGACACAAGGCGGCAAGAGCCAAGGGACTTTATGATGCGGACGGCAGCATGATCATCAAGAAGCCGGATGAGAATCCGCTGATGGATGTCTTCTACCACGGTTATTTCAAGGGAAAAGCCCATGAGCTGCTGCATAATGACCATTTCTGCGGAGGATGGAAGGAATAGAAAAAAGAGACAGATTTTGACAGAAGGAGAGGCTATATGAATCAGACACCCGCGGGAGAAAGAGTACACATTGGAATATTTGGAAGGTGCAATGCAGGAAAGTCAAGCGTATTAAATGCTGTTACCGGACAGAGTCTGGCGGTCGTGTCCCCGGTGGAGGGAACGACTACGGATCCTGTGTACAAGGCGATGGAGCTTCTGCCCCTCGGTCCGGTTCTTTTTATGGATACGCCGGGGCTGGATGACAGAAGCCTTCTGGGTGCGCTGCGGACAGAGAAGACGGGGGAGATCTTAAGAAAAACAGAGATTGCCCTTCTGGTGCTGGATCTGACTGCGGAGGAGAACCGAAAGGAAGAAATCTGGCTTCTGCGGGAGGTTCTGCAAAGAAGGATTCCATGTCTCCTGATCTGGAATAAATCAGATCTGATCGGAAAAGAGGCGGCAGAGGAGAGGATTGTGCGGAGAAGGAAGGAGTTTCAGGAAAAACTGGGGCTTGCGGAGAATGGACTGCCGGAGGGAATCGTAATGAGCGCTGGTTCCGGTGAAGGGGCAAAAGTTCTGAAAGAAAAGCTGTCCGTTCTGATTCCGGAGAAAAAGGAGCCTTCTATCTGTCAGGATCTGTTTTTCCCGGGAGATGTGGTGGTACTGGTCATTCCTCTTGACAAGGCGGCGCCGAAGGGGCGCCTGATCCTGCCTCAGCAGCAGGTCATCCGGGATATTCTGGAGGGCGGCGGGATTCCGGTGCTGACTTCCGTGGAGAGATTGAAAAGCACCCTGGAAAACCTGAAGGCAAAGCCGGCGCTGGTGATTACGGACAGCCAGGCTTTTGCCCCGGTGGAAAAGGCTGTGCCGGGGGACGTTCTTCTTACTTCATTTTCCATTCTTTTTGCCAGATATAAAGGAAATTTTATCCAGCTGCTTTCCGGGACGGCAAAACTGGCCGGAATCCGCTCCGGGGATAAGGTATTGATTGCGGAAGGCTGTACCCATCACAGACAGTGCGGCGATATTGGGACAGAAAAGCTGCCGGCCTGGATCAGGAAGACAGTGCAGGGGGAACCTGAGTTTGTTTTTTGCAGCGGGACCGGTTTTCCGGAAGCACTGGAAGACTATCGGGTGATTCTTCACTGCGGAGGCTGTATGCTGAATCAGGCAGAGATGGGATGGAGACTGGAAGCGGCAGAGCGGGCGGGAGTGCCCGTCAGCAATTATGGGATGGCAATCGCCTGGCTTCTGGGAATTCTGCCCAGGGCCCTGGAACCATTTCCCGGGGCGCGAAAACTCTGGATGGCGATGACCCGGGAGGGATGCCATGAGTGAGATCAGAAGAAGGGGATCTTTTCCTCTTGACAGAGAAGAATTTGCAGAGGTACTGGAGAGGCTTGGGGAAGAGGATGTACAGAAACTCTTTGAACGGGCCAGGGAGAAGGCGCAGGAGCAGTTTGGCAGAGGTATTTATGTCAGGGGACTTCTGGAGATCAGCAGTTATTGCAAAAATAACTGTTACTACTGTGGGATCCGCAGAGATAACCGGAAGGCCGGACGTTACCGGATGAGCCGGGAAGAGATTTTAGACTGCTGCCGGAAGGGAAGAGAAGCGGGATTTCGCACCTTTGTCCTGCAGGGAGGAGAAGATCCTCTTCAGAGTCCTCAGTGGGTGGAGGAAACGGTAAGACAGATCCGAAAAGAGTTTCCGGACTGCGCCATTACTCTGTCGCTGGGGGAACAGTCAGAGGAAGTGTACCGGCGCTGGCGGGAAGCAGGGGCGGACCGGTATCTGCTGCGCCATGAGACGGCAGATCCGTGTCATTATCAGCAGCTGCATCCCAAGAATCAGAGTCTGGAAAACAGGATAGCCTGCCTGTATGCGTTAAAGAAGCTGGGGTATCAGACCGGAAGCGGTATCATGGTGGGAAGTCCGGGGCAGGGCGTTGCTCAGCTGTATCAGGATTTCCTTTTTCTGTGGGAACTGC
>OLQH01002539.1_pt1 | contig 10314 bp, 6 predicted proteins | sample 1672671 | NCBI WGS metagenome assembly OLQH01 (sample SAMEA3136712, study PRJEB25190) | human gut metagenome
CTCTTATTCTCTGCAAAAAAGTGCTGCCGCACTAATTATTTAGTGCGACAGCCCCATTTTTTGTGCCAGGGGATAAAAAACAGGGAATTCTTTGTCCGGGCGGACATGGTCAAAAAGAGGGCGGACTTCTATAATATAGACATGCTTTTCGGAGAGAACGGCATTTCGGATTCACCGGAGTGACCGTATCACAAGAAAAAGAAGGGAGAAAAGGAATGAAAAATTATAAGAAGATCCTGACAATGGTTCTTACGGCAGCAATGGCAGTGTCCTTGCTGGCAGGCTGCGGCGGCTCGGAAAGCAGCCAGACACAGGCTTCGGCGCAGCCAGAAGAAACGGCGGCTGTGCAGGAAGCAACGAGCGAGGCAGCGTCTGCAGCAGAAACGGACAGCGCTTCCGCAGATGAGGCAAATACGGAATTTTCCGGCACCTTAAGGATGTACGGCCCCGGTTTGTTTACCACTGTAACGGAAGAAGGAAGCACGGATATCATTACCGGCGTTGAAAAACCCGGATATAATGTGGTGATTGACAGATGGAAAGAACTGTATCCTAATGTGGAACTGCAGATAGAAACGATTCCCTGGGATAACTGGAAGGCGGCATGTCAGACGGCGGCGCTGTCCGGGGATGTGGATATCATTCTTCATGGAGCGTCTATCGTGCCTGTCTGCGAACCTTTGACAGAATATCTGGAGAAGGATCCGGAGGTGAAAGATGCGGTCGGCATGATGGCTATGAGAAAGAATGCGGATGTGGCTCCTTTGGATGAGTATGTGCCTTATGGACTGACCATTACGGTAAATCCTGTAATGGTAGTGCTGGACAAAGAAATCTTTGAGCATTACGGACAGGAGCTTCCGGATACGGAAGCATGGACGCTGGAGGATGTGCTTTCAATCGCAGAAGCGCTTACGGGGACGGATCCCGTTACCGGGAAGCAGACCTATGGCATGAGCATGATTGAGGCCGCCAGCGCGAACAAGAACTACATTTGGGCATCCAGAGCCTTCAATAATGTAATTTATGAGTGGGGCGACAGTCTGGCTACGACGAAGGTGAATTTTGTCAATGACACGACGGAAAAGGTATTGAATTATCTGAATGATCTGTCTAAATTTGCAAGCCCTGATTATATTGAAGGACTGGATACCTCTGTGGCATATACGGCGGACAATAATCTTGCCATGATTATTATCGAAGACGCTTATAACGCATATAACACGATCAAGGCGGCAGGCTTAGAGGATAAGTATATGCTGGCAGCGCTGCCCAAGATTGAAGGCGGAGAATTTGACGGCATTACGTCCAGCCATATGGGCGACTGGAATATGGCGATCTGCAATACCAGTACGCAGAAGGATCTGGCCTGGGAGTTTATGAAGTTTATGGTAACGGATGAAGTAGTGCAGCAGTGGATCCTGGATACCTACAGCATTCCTGCCAATAAGGAAGCCAGCCAGAAGCTGGGCGATTACATGCCTGCTGATTATGCGGATGCGATTTCCTATGTTGTCAGCACCAGCCCGCTGGAATTCAGCGCTTCTGCCAATAATTGCTATGACAGCAGCAACTTCGGAACATTTGCCAACGACCTTACGACGATTCTGAATGAAATGTATCAGGGAAATATGGATGCGGCCGCGGCGATGGAATACGTCCAGAATAATGTCGACGACTATTTGAGCACATTGAATTAAGAAACACCCAATAGGCTCTGTTCCCAGAAATTTTCAGGAATAGTTATGGAACCAGAAAGGCGTCAGCTTTTCTGGTTCCCTTTTCAAATCGAAGGAGTTGCTAAATGAGAGAAAGACAGTTGTTAAAGGTAAGGCTGAAGAGACAGCTTGTATGGTATTCTTTTATCATTGTCAGTATCCTGACGCTGGTTATCCTGACCTATATTCCGATGCTGACAACGATCAAATACAGTTTCCACGATATTCAGGTGCTAGGGTTTGGGGAAGACAGTTTCATTGGATTTCAGAATTATGAGATGATCATGAAGAACTCATCCTTCATAAAATCCATCGGGAATACGTTTATTCTTGCTTTAATGAGCTTGATTTCCATTCCGATCGGATTTATTCTGGCTTCTTTGATTAATAACATCGGAAAAGGAAAATGGCAGAGTTTCTTCCGTGTGGGATATTATTTCCCGAATATCATTACCGGGGTAAGCGTGGTTTTGATTTTCCAGATTGTCCTGAAGGCGAACGGAGGTCTGTTAAACAATGCCCTTTCAATGCTGACAGGCCAGGAAGTAACGATCGGATGGCTTTCCGATTCCCATTTTTCGAGATTTGGAGCCACGATCCTGAGTGTCTGGGGGAATATGGGGTATTCCATGCTGATCAATTTGGCAAGCCTTCAGTCCATCCCCAGTGAAATCTATGAGGCGGCGGAAGTGGACGGGGCGAACGGGTTTAAACAATGGTGGTATATTACCATCCCGCAGATGACGTCCTGCTTTGCCTTCCTCTTCATCACCTCCGTGATCAACGGACTGGCCAGATTTTCCGATCTGTTCATCATAGGCGGCAATACGTCGGCGGGCAGACCAGGGGGGACTCTTCAGACGATTCTGATGTATATTTACCAGTTTAGCTTTGAAACGCCTCAGTATGGCATCGCATCGGCCGGAGCCATGATTTTGTTCGTGCTTACTTTTGTGATTACGATGGTGAACCTTAAAATGACGGGGTTTTTCAAGAAGAATAAGATCTGAAGGAGGACTTATGAGAGCAAAAAAAATAAGAAGGGCGATCATTATTGTGCTGCTGCTTTTGATTCTGGCAGTCGTACTGGTTCCATTGCTCTGGTGCATCGTTTTATCCTTTGACCGGAGGGCGACGTCCACACTGCCGCCGTTTTCTCTGATACCGCATGAATTTTCCATATTCAATTATGAAGTCGCGTTTAAGACAATTCCATTGGTCCGGTATTATTTGAATACAATTTTCGTAACGGTGGTGCATACGGTTCTGGCGGTATTTTTCGCCCTGATGTGCGGCTATGCCTTTGCGAAGGGAAGGTTTGTGGGAAAGAATTTCTGGTTTGTTTTCATGCTGGCGGTAATGATGATTCCCTTCGAGTCCAGAATGGTGCCGCTGTATCTTCAGTATAAGAGCTGGGGGATGCTGGATACTTATGCGCCGCTTTTGCTGGGAGCATGCGCCTATGTATATGGAATCTTTTTTTCCAAACAAAATATCGAGGCAATTCCGGATTCCCTCCGGGAGTCTGCGTATATTGACGGCGCAAGCGAATGGAGAATTTTTTTCCAGATTATCATGCCGCTGTCCAAGCCGTTGATTGCCACATTATCGATTCTGCAGATATTAAGCAACTGGAACAGCTATCTGTGGCCGTTGGTCATTATCAGAAGCTCGGAAAAGCAGCTCATTTCAGTAGGTGTATCCATATTCAATGCGCAGCAGGATGCGATTTATTATGGGCCGAGAATGGCGGTCGCAGTGATCAGCGCCATCCCGTTGTCTATTATGTTTCTGTTCCTGCAGAAATATATTGTGCAGAGCGTTGCGGTCAGCGGCATCAAACAGTAGCGGCTGGTAGGACGGAAGGAATGACGGCGAAAGGGGAGAAAACGGCGTGATGAGGGAATGGAAGGAAAATCTCAGGGTTGTGCAATATAATCTTCAAATCCAGGATACAGGCGGCATGCAGCCTGAAAAGATCGCCAAGGAACTTGCAGAAGAAGGGGCTGACGCGGTCGTTGTGAATATCGGCGGGATCTATGCCTGGTATCGGAGCAAAGTCCCGTTTCATCATGTGAACGAGTATCTTCCAAAGAAGGGAAATCTCATGGAAGAGCTGATCAATTGCTGCCACAAAAGAGGAATCCTGGCGATTGGCCGTTTTGATTTCAGCAAGACGGATGATGTGGTATTCCTGCAGCATCCGGAGTGGTTTGTACAGACCGGGGAAGGAAAACCGGTCTGCTACGGAAGCGGAAGGATGGGGAATTGGTCGCTGCTCATGTCTACCTGTATCAACGGAGGATACCGGAACGGCGAATTTGCGGTTCCTGTTTTGGAAGAGGCGCTTCAGCTGCTGGATTTGGACGGGGTTTTCTTTAATGCGCCGCATATGGAGACTTGCTTTTGCGAAAACTGCAGAAGGAAATACCGGAAAATGTATGGAAAAGATCTGCCGATGCTTCCGGAAACCTGGGAAAAAGAGTGGAAATCTGCATGCCTTCGGGATAATATGCGCCTGATCTACCAGACTGTAAAAAACAGCAAAAGACCTGTGCCGATTATTTTGTATTATGGAACATATCGTGAGGATGGCAAAGGCGCTCCGGAGAACCTGGATTGGAGATATGAGACAGCTGACAGAATTTGTACAGAGGCCCAGGATGTTCTTTCGGCCGGAAAGCAGAAGCTGCCTCATACATGGAAACCAACGTTGAATATGAAGCTTGGACAAAGCCTTCCGGGAAAACCAAGGCCATTTGGAATCATTCCCTCCTGTCCCGGAATGGACTGGAGACATACGGGGCTTCCGGCAGCAGAATACGAGTTCTGGATGAGCCAGATTCCGGCGTCCGGAGGCCAGCTTTGGCATTCCCTGACGGGATATGAAGATACGATAACAGATAAGAGGTTATTGGAAGCGGTCAGGCGGGTAAACAGAAAGGCCGGGATCGCCGCCGGTTTGATGGAAAAGGCGGAAACCGAGGCACAGACATTGCTATGGTGGAATGCCGGGAAATCTGAGCTGGGCGCGGTGGAAGGCCTGATGAGCGCCCATATTCCGTTCGATATGATGGATATATGGCATCTGGACGCAGAGAGAATGCGGCGGTATTCGACGGTCATTGTTCCGGATCACTTTCCCTTTGATTTAGGCAAAACCAAAATGCTGGAAGAATATGTAAGGGCGGGAGGAAATGTTTTCCTGCAAAAGACGGACACAGAATATCTGGAATGCCTGACGCAGCTATGCGGAATAGAGGAAGAAGCGTCAAAAGGACCGGCTCTTGTGGCTGCTTATGGGGAAGCCGAGGAGCAAGGGAAATTGTTGTGGAAAAATATGGAGGACAACGCATACCTGCCGGTCAAGGGAGACGTCTTATACGCAAAGAGTGCAGGAGCGGAAAGGTTGGTCAGCCTGGTGCCTCCCTTCGCGCCCGCCGACGGGGTAGGCGCGCCGCCGGAACGGGCGAGTATTCCCGTAAAGCATACGCAGATTCCGCTGCTGATCCAACATCGGATCGGAAAGGGAACGGTATGGACTTGCTTTTTTGAACTTACCGGCCTTTTGCTGGAGATAGGGCTTGCCGACCAGAAACAGTTCTTTGAAAATTGTATTCGCGTTTTGAATGGAGAAGCAAAACTGGATGCCTCTGGCATACCGGACGGCGTGTATGTTTATCCATATATTTCCGGGGAGCAGAAGCTGATTCATTTGGTGAACGGGCTCGGCGCCCGGCCTGTCAGGAATACGGTTCCCTGTTATGGGCTGGAATTGTTTGTAAAATTACCTGGAGGAAAGAAGGTATTAAGTGTAGAATCTGTATTAGAGAACGGAAACGTTTCCTGGAGAGAAGAAGAGGGAAGAATCCGCATTCTGCTTGATAAGCTTTCTGTGTGGGACATGATTGTAATCAGGCAGGGGGAGAGGAGCTGAACAGTGGGCTGGTGGACAGAAAAAAGATATAGGATGATACAGAATAACTTAAGGGACATTGACGCGGGAATGGATGTGGATCGGTATGTGGAAACGCTGGTCGAATTCGGAGCCGACGTATGCATGGTCGGCTGCGGAGGCATCACTTCGTTTTATCCGACAGAACTTTCCTGCCAGAAAAGAAGCCCTTATCTTCGGGATGATTTCTTTGGCAGACTTCTGGACGCATGCCATAAAAATGGAATCCGGGTGATTGCACGGTTCGATTTCAGCAAAACGCATGAATCGTTTCTTATGGGGCATCCCGAATGGTACAGCGTTTCCGTGGATGGGGAAAGGATCAGATACAATGATACGGTTGCTACCTGTGTGAACGGGGCTTACCAGCAGGAATGTTCCCTTCAGATTTTGGAAGAGGTGATCCGCAGATATTCTGTGGACGGTGTCTTTTTCAATATGTTTGGGTATCAGACCAGAGATTACAGCGGCAGATATGTGGGGATCTGCCAGTGTGATAACTGTAGGAAAAAGTTCTTTGAATACAGCGGATATGAGCTGCCGAAGGAAGAGCGGGAGGAGGATCCAATCTTTCAGAGATACAAAAGATTCCGGGCGGATACGGTGCAGGAGCTGTTAAAGAAGATTTACGCGAGGGTGAAGGAACTGAATCCTGAGGTGGCAGTATGTACCTACAGCATGAAAGAAGTGGATTTGGTTCGCAGCGAATCCAACTCGGCGGTAGACAGACCTTTGCCGTTTTGGATGATGGAAAGCGAAAGCAATGTGGAGCTGGTACAGGATACCTTCGCTCCGGTATCTGCGGCATGGGAGAAAAGGGAGAGTCCGATACGCTTATCAAGCAACTGCGTGATTAACGCGGTCGATATTTTTTATCGGTTCATGGGAGTTTCCCCGCAGCTGAACGAGCTGCGTCTGTGGGGGAATTTAGCGGCAGGGGGCAATTTGGACTGGTGTATTATCGGCGGATTTGAAACCTATCCGGACAGGACGAATTTTGAAGGGGTAAAAAGGGTATTTCGCTTTCACAAAAGATACGGCGGATATTACAATACCTGGAAGTCGTGCGCGCAGCTGTTGGTGGTAAAGCCGGAAATGGCCGCGCCGGATGCCAGGAAGGAATATCTGGGAATCTATAAAATCCTGAAAGAGTCGCACATCATGTTTGATGTGGCAGACGCCGGGGAGAAGGAACTGCTGGAACAAAGGGCAGCCTGTTACCGCGCCATTTTGCTGCCTGCGCTGAAGAGCCTGCCGGAAAGCACGATAAATGCGCTGAAGGAAAGCGGAGCCGTTCTGGTGGGAACGGGACTGGCCCTGGAGTCCTGTCCGGAAGGCTTAAAACAGCTTTTTGGAATTAGGCTTGGGGAAAAGCTGGAACAGGTCAGGGGAAGCTATATGATGACCGAACCCAAGGGAGTATTTTCCAGTTTCCCGCTTCGCGATTGGGTTTATCTGGACGGAAGATACCGCTTTATGGAGCCGGAGAAGGAAAACAGGAATTATCTTCCTCTGATCAAGGCGGGAATGTACGGGCCGCCGGAAAGGTGCTTCGGATATGAGATAACCCAAGCGGCCTGCGTATCCGTTAAGGATGGGAAAAGCATTTATTTTCCGTGGATGCTGGGAGAACTGTATTATTCGCAGGGATATGAGGACTTTAAGCAGATTCTTCTGGATGTCCTGCGCAAGGAGATTGCAGCCGCTTTGACGATTCAGGTCGATGCTCCGCCGTGCGCAGAGATTTTTTGGAATCAGTGCGGGAAGAAGCAATATCTCCTTCAGGTTTTGAACTATTCCGGCTTTAATGGAATGACATTCAGCAAGCCATTGAAGATAGATGTCAAGGTGAAATTTCCGGGATTCCTTATCGAAGAGGCGAAGCTTTTGGGAGAGGACGGGGAAGGAATACTGCCGTATGAGGGCGAGTTGCGCCTGGAGGTTGGGGGACTGTATCAGGCGGTACTTATCACAGGAGAGGAGGCGGCGGAAAAAAACGATGGAGCCTTGGTATAAAAGAACCTTCTTATGGGGACAGGTGAATCTTACGGAGGATGATCCGGAAAAATGTGATGTGGATTTCTGGAAGGAGTATTGGAAAAAAGCAAGGGTAGAAGGAGTAATTATAAACTGCGGGGGGATTGTATCCTATTATCAGAGTCGGTTTTCTTATCAGTATCGGGCAAAGAGTCTTGGGGAGAGGGATTATTTCGGGGTATGGAACCAGGCGGCCAGAAAGCAGGGGCTTATAGTAATTGCCAGAATGGATATTAACAGTACGGCGAAGGAAATGTACGAACGCTACCCGTCCTGGTACTGCAGGGATAAGGATGGAAGGCCGATTATGTCCCAGGGAAGATATGTAGCCTGTGTAAACGGCGGATATTATCAGGAATTTATCCCTCAGGTTTTCCGGGAAATCATTGAGAAATATCATCCGGACGGATTCGCGGACAATAGCTGGGCAGGGCTGGGAAGCAAAGAGATCTGTTATTGTGAGAATTGCCGGAAACAGTTTATGGAGGCGTATGGCTGCAAGCTTCCCGAGAATGCAGACTGGGAGGATCCGGTCTATCGCAAATGGATCCGGTGGAATTATTCGCTCCGTGTCAGAAACTGGCATTATTTTAATGAAGTTACCGAAAAGTGGGGCGGAAAGGATTGCAAGTGGTTTGGAATGCTGAATGCGGATCCGTTTTCAACGGGTGGCCGCTTCTATGACATCAAAAAACTGGTACAGGGGGTGCCGTTTCTCTTTTGCGACCACCAGTCGCGGGACAGCATGGGAGGATTTGAACAAAATTCCGTCTATGCGGCGCTCCTGCGGAATGCCGTAGGAGAAGACGTGACGGTTGCGGAAAGCATGGCACATTATTATAAAGGAAAAAGAACGTTCCGCTTATCCTCCGGGGAACGTCAGGAAGTGCGTAAATGGATGCTTACGGGACTGAGCGGCGGGATGGCTCCGTGGTTCCATTTCGTGGGCGGCGGGACGCTGGATCGGCGAAAATTCCAGATTTCACAGGATTTGTATCAATGGATTGCTCAGAACAAGACATATTTTCAGAACCGAGAGAACATTGCGTCGGTGGGAGTGGTCTGGAATCAGGAAACGCCGGTTTATTATGGAAGGGGAGAGGCACAGACAAAAAGCGCGGCGTGCTTTAAAGGAATTACGGAGAGCCTGTCCAAAGCGGGAATTCCTTTTATCCCGCTCCATGCGGATGACATTGAAACATACAAGGATAAATTGGAACTGTTGATTCTTCCCAATGTGGCTGTTTTAAGCGCGGCTGCAGAAAACGCAGTCTGCAGATGGCTGGAAGAAGGAAAAGATCTGATCCTTACCGGAGATACGGGGCTTTATGATATGGAAGGAGAATGGAAGGGGGCAGGCCCTTTATATCAGAAATTAGGTATCCGTATCCAAAACGAACTGTTGGGAAAAAGCGGAATGGAGCAGGATAACTGGATGAACCAGGAAGGCCATAATTATCTGGAGATCTGCGAAGGCCATCCGATCTGGGAAAATACGCCGGATACAGAGATTCTTCCCTTCGGGGGATGCATTCGCAAAGCGTTTTCCGACGGTCCGTTAAAGCCCTGTGCGTTTCTGATTCCGGATTTCCCGATTTATCCGCCTGAATTTGCCTGGATCAGGGAAAGAAGCCGGGAAGGGGCGATTTATGCGGGGACGCTTGACAGCGGCTCCAGGGTAGTATATCTTGCCGCAGATTTGGATCGGTGCTATGCCTTATCCCATGTCCCGGATCACAGACGGGTTTTGAAGGGAATCGTAGAATGGGCGGGAAGAGGGAATTTTCCGGTGAGGGTGAAGGCTTCTGCACAGGTATGCTGTGATGCATACCGGCAAAAGGAGAGCCTTTTGATTTCTCTGGTGAACTTGGCAGGAACCAACGTGCCGCTGGGAAGCCTGGAAGAGAACATTCCCTTAGAAACGGTGTGCGTAACATGCCGCGGGAAGAAGCAGTGGAAGCAGGCGGTAAGCTGCATCAGCGGAGAACGGTTCCAGATGGATGCCCAGGGAGAAGAACTGACAATCCGGATTCCCAGATTGGAAGAATGGGATTTGCTGCGTGTCGAATAGGAAGAGGGAAGATTGAAAAATGCGCTCGATAGCGCATTTTCCGATCAGGATTTGCGCCGAAGCGTCGAAAATCCAGTGATCGCAGCGCCGGACTGGAGGTTCGGCGCGCGCCTGCGCGTAAAAACGCTTCGGCATGGAGGGACAGATGGAAAAGTATTGGTATCAGAGGCAGCTGCGTTTTTTGCAGACAGTGCTTCGGGAAAAGGATCTGGTGGGTTATGATGCGGACGGCGTGATTCGTTATATGAAAGAAAGTCATACGAATTGCCTGGTGGTCAATGCCGGAGGAGTGATCGATTTTTTCCCCGGAAGCCTGAAGATGGGAAGGCCGAACCGCTTTCTGGGAGAACAGGATATTTTAAATGAATTAGCGAAGAAGTGTCATGCAAACGGAATGTACTTATTGGTGAGGGTTGATTTCCGTGGGGTGGAGGAAGAGCGCTATAACCGTCACCCTTCCTGGTTCGGATGCGATCAGAAGGGAGAACCCTTGAAGGGCTGGGGGGATCGCATGATCCGCCCCTGCTACACCA
>OLQH01002540.1_pt1 | contig 10312 bp, 7 predicted proteins | sample 1672671 | NCBI WGS metagenome assembly OLQH01 (sample SAMEA3136712, study PRJEB25190) | human gut metagenome
AATAAACAATCCTTTTTCTCCTTCAATCCCCTTGATATCATGCACTACAAACTCTTCATCAATTGTAATAGATACTACTGCTTTCATTTTGCCTTCTTTTGCTACTTTTCTCACTCTTACGTCTGTAATGTTCATACCCTAAGCCCCTTTCATAAGCCTTCTCTTTTTTATTGTTAAAGCACGTACCTCTCGTTCTTTTCCACTACTACTTTGATCCCATCTTCTCCGCAGTAGTAGGAATTTGCCCGAATCGTATCACGGCTTTCTACAATACAATTTTCGATATGTGTATTATCCCCCAGATATACATCATTCAAAATTATGGAGTTTTTTATCACACAGTTATTGCCAACAAACACCTTTTTGAAAAGAATAGAATTCTCTACCTCTCCATTGATAATGCATCCGCTGGATATTAAACTGTTCTTTATCGCCGCCCCGGGATTATATTTTGCCGGGGGCAGATCGTCAATCTTGGACTGAATCTCCGGATACTGGCGGAAGAAATAATTTCTCACTTCTGGTTTCAGGAAGTCCATATTGGTCCTGTAATAAGATTCCACAGAAGATATATTGCTCCAGTAGGTATTTATCTTATATCCGTAAATCCTCTTAAGGTTCTTGTAACGAATTAGAATATCCTTTACGAAGTCGTGCCTGTCCTCCTGGGCACATTTCTCAATCAGCTCGATCAACTGTCTTCTTCTGATTACATAGATTCCAGTTGAGATCGTGTTTGAGTATGACACCATTGGTTTCTCATCAAATTCTTCGATTCTGCAGTCCTCATTCATTTTAAGGACTCCGAACCTGCTGGTATCCTCTCCGTTGACGTCTGTGCATACCACAGTTACATCCGCCCGCTTTGCAATGTGATACTCCAATACCTTATTATAGTCCAGCTTATAGATGCCGTCTCCGGATGCGATAACCACATACGGCTCATGACTGTTCTTCAAAAATTGGAGATTCTGGAAAATTGCATCCGCAGTTCCTCTGTACCAATTGCTGTTGTCAGAGGTAATTGTGGGGGTAAATATATAAAGTCCTCCCTGCTTTCTTCCAAAGTCCCACCATTTGGAGGAGCTCAGATGTTCGTTCAGGGATCTTGCGTTATATTGAGTTAATACTGCCACCTTCTGGATATGAGAGTTGGACATATTGCTCAATGCGAAATCAATACTGCGATAGCTTCCTGCAATTGGCATAGCTGCGATTGCCCTTTTATTAGACAGCTCTCTCATCCTGTAATTGTTACCGCCTGCCAGAATTATTCCTATTGCTCTCATGATTCCTCACCGTCCTTTATCAATGTTTCACCGCTCTCAAGTGTGCCGTCCGGATAATCCTCCGGAAGTGTCCTGCCGGAAATTGCTGTATTCTTGCCAACCTTAACATTGGATGGGATCTCGGAATTCTCTCCTATGGTTACCAGCCCGAAGGAATATACTTTTGGTTTTACTTTATTCGGTACATCCTCTCCTACTCCGAGGACTACATCATCCCCGACCTGTACACATTCTGCAATAATGGATTTGTCAATCACGCAGTTCCTGCCCACTGATGACTGCCTCATAATAATAGAATCCTTTACTACAGTGCCCTTGCCAATAGTAACCCCCGCACCGATTACAGAATTATGCACCTCTCCGTAAATCTCGCTGCCCTCGCCGATGATACAGCGATCCACCACGGAATCCTCTGAAATATACTGTGGCGGAATAATGTCACCCTTAGTATAGATCTTCCAGAATTCTTCGTAGAGATTAAACTCCGGAATGATGTCGATCAGCTCCATATTCGCTTCCCAGTAAGAGCCCAGTGTACCTACGTCTTTCCAATAGCCGTTATACTCATAGGCAAACAATCTCTGACCCTTTTCATGACAATAGGGAAGTATATGCATACCAAAGTCACAATTGCTCTGATCCTTCATAGCGATCAAAGCCTCTTTTAACACTGGCCAGCTGAATATATAAATACCCATAGAAGCCAGATTACTGCTTGGTTTCTCTGGTTTTTCCTCAAATTCTTTGATTCTGCTGACTTCATCCGTCACCACAATACCAAATCGGCTTGCCTCCTCAATAGGTACGGGCATTGTTGCAATTGTCACATCAGCTTTATTGGCCTTATGGAAATCCAGCATCACTTCATAATCCATTTTGTAAATATGATCTCCCGATAAAATCAACACATAATCCGGATTATAGGTCTCCATATAGTCCATATTCTGGAATATCGCATTGGCTGTCCCGGTGTACCACTCACTGTTCGTGCTCTTCTCATATGGGGGCAGCACGGTAACCCCGCCAACATTTCTATCTAAATCCCACGGAATTCCAATACCAATATGGGTATTAAGCCTCAAAGGCTGGTACTGTGTCAATACCCCTACTGTATCAACTCCTGAATTAATACAGTTACTGAGCGGAAAATCAATAATTCTATATTTTCCACCGAATGCTACCGCAGGTTTTGCAACTTTTGCCGTTAAAACGCCAAGCCTGCTGCCCTGTCCACCTGCAAGCAGCATCGCAATCATCTCTTTCTTAATCATGCAATCACCTCTTGTCCTATATATGATTTCTCTATTATATCATAAAAGCAGAAATTAGTGAACATTTTTAACAAAAATTTAAAACCATATTCTGTCTTTTTGTGACATTTGTTGAGCTTTTTCTTCGGTTTCCCGTTTTTTGTGCATTTTAAACATAGTTATTTCCACCTTTTTCATTGATATGAATTATTTTCCTCGCCTTCATGTTCCAAAATATAGAAAGAGAAGAAATCCTTTTCAATTCTGGAAGTTCAGAGTATAATAACTCTAGAGAAAATATATGAAGGAGTATTAATGTACTATGTATCAGATAGATTTTAAAAAACCCATGCACATCCATTTCATCGGCATCGGTGGAATCAGTATGAGCGGGCTTGCAGAGATTCTGCTCCAGGAGGATTTTACCATTACCGGATCTGATTCCAGGGAAAGCAGCCTCACCCGGCGTCTGGAGGAACAGGGGGCCCGTATCTATTACGGACAGCGTGCCTCTAATATAGAAGAAACTACTCAGCTGGTTGTCTACACAGCGGCCATTCACCCTGACAATCCGGAATACACCTGCGCGGCAGACAAGAAGCTGCCTATGCTGTCAAGGGCTGAGCTTTTAGGACAGATTATGAAGAATTATGATACCCCCATTGCAGTCTCCGGCACTCACGGCAAGACTACCACCACTTCCATGATCTCTCACCTGCTCCTTGAGGGAGAACTGGATCCCACGATTTCCGTGGGGGGCATTCTGCCTGCAATCCATGGGAATATCCGTGTGGGTTCCTCGGAAACATTCATCACAGAAGCCTGTGAGTACACGAACAGCTTCCTTAGCTTTTTCCCAAAGATCAGTATTATTTTGAATATTGATGCTGATCATCTTGATTTTTTTAAAGATATTGACGATATCCGCCGTTCCTTCCGCCTTTTTGCAGAGAAGCTTCCCGAGGACGGAACTTTAATTATCAACAGCGATATCCCCAATTATACAGAAATCACAGACGGACTGCCATGCGGCATCATTACCTACGGTCTGGAACAACAGGGAGATTACACCGCCTCTGAAATTACCTTCGACGAGTTTGCCCATCCTTCTTTTGACTGTCTGTACCAGGGACAGAAGATAGGCCGCTTTACCCTTCAGGTACCGGGCATTCACAACGTATCCAATGCACTCTCAGCCATTGCCCTTGGGAATAAGCTGGGTCTCACTGCAGAGACTATCAAAAAAGGGCTGCTGCACTTTGGAGGCACCGATCGACGTTTTCAATATAAAGGTAAGGTAGGAGGGGTAACCGTCATTGACGATTATGCGCACCATCCCACAGAGATACGCGCTACCTTGACCACCGCAAAGAATTATCCCCATAATACCACCTGGTGCGTCTTCCAGCCACACACTTACACGCGGACAAAAGCGCTCATGGATGAATTTGCCCATGCGCTTACACTGGCGGATAAAGTCATACTGACAGATATTTATGCGGCAAGAGAAACCGACAACCTTGGTATATCCTCCAAAATACTCCGGGATAAAATAGCAGATCTGGGGACAGAAGTATATTATTTCCCCACCTTTGATGAAGTCGAAAACTTTTTATTGGAAAACTGTACCCACGGAGATTTGTTGATAACTATGGGAGCCGGAGATGTGCTTAAAATCGGGGAAAACCTGCTGGGAATCTAACTTATCCACATTATCCACATGCTTATACACATTTTGTGTGCGAAGGGCATGTGGATTTTTTTGTGCATTTCCCTGTTGACATAATTCGACTGCATTTTTTTACAAAATACCACAAATCCCTTGCTTTTTCACCTTTATTGGTTGTAAATAATATTTTTTCTTCTTTTCGTTCCCACACTATCCACATTATCCACATTATTCTTGTGGATTACTCAGAAAGAGGCTGTCAAAAAAATGCTTGTTCTCATTTAATGATAAGTGTGATATAATCACCGTGAACACGAAAAAAGGATGTGTACACTTATGCGTCAGATTACCATACATAACCATTGTGCACTTGAGACTACTGTAATCTCTAATATTTTTTTGGATGACTATATGCCTCAGGCCAACGGAGAGTTTGTAAAAATATACCTACATCTGTTAAGGGCAACTGCCGTACCCGATGCGGCGATTACCCTTTCTTCCATTGCGGATACTTTTACCTGTACGGAAAAGGATGTAATCCGGGCACTGAATTACTGGAAAAAAGCCGGGATCCTGGACATAACCCTGGATGAACAAAAAAATCTTACGGACATCGTATTTTTGCCGCTGCAGAGCCGGCCGGCTTCCTCTGAGTCCCTGGCTGTCCGGGAAGATATCACCGCCCCGGTTGCCGCCACCGCAGAACGTGTGCCGGCGGAAAAAAGTCCGAAAAAAGCAAAGCTTACCTCCGACAGGGAGAAAAAGCTGAAGGAAAATGATGAAATCAAACAATTATTGTTTATAGCAGAGCAGTATCTGGGCAAAACTCTGTCTCAGACAGACGTGTCCCGAATTTTGTATTTTTATGATGAGCTTCATTTTTCCGCAGACCTCATTGAGTACCTTATAGAATACTGTGTCTCCAAGGGGAGCGCCAGTATGCACTACGTTGAGGCGGTGGCCCTTGCCTGGGCAAAGAATGGTATTACTACCGTGGCTATGGCCAAAAAGGAATCCTCTGCTTACCATAAAGATTACTATACCATTTTAAAAGCATTTGGAATCAAGGGCCGCAATCCCATTGAGGCTGAGATCCGCTATATGGATCTCTGGATGAAGGATTACGGGTTTACCCTGGATATTATTTCCCAGGCCTGCCAGCGCACTGTGCTTCAGACCAACCAGGCCAGCTTTCCCTATGCAGACAGCATCCTCGTCAGATGGAAAAAACAAGGTGTACACCACGTATCGGATATCGAGGTCCTGGACACCCGGCATCAGCAGGCAAAGGCGGAAAAGGCGGTCTCTGCGCCTCAGGCCAATACCCGCAAGCCGGCTTCCGGTAATGCTTCTAAGAATAAGTTTAATAATTTCCACCAGCGTGACTATGACGAAGATGAATTAAGTGCATTGGAAAGACAACTATTGAACCAGTAAAGTGAAGGAGACAAAACGTGTCGCTAAAGAACTCACAATACGATGCCATTATGCGGGAATATAACCGCAGACAGCTGCGCAACAAGCACATACAGGACGAACACATTGCCGCCGCATATACTAAGATTCCCCGTTTGGCAGAAATTGATCAGGAAATTGGAGCCTTAAGCCTGAAAAAGGCGCGACTCCTTCTGGGGGAATCCCCGGGGGAGGAATTTGATCTCCCCTCTGCCATCTCAGCGCTGTCCCTGGAAAGGAAAAGTCTTCTGGCGGCCAATGGTTTTCCGGCAGATTATCTGGATCTCCATTATGACTGTCCCCTATGCCAGGATACGGGATATATTGACAACGAAAAATGTACCTGTTTTAAAAAGGCATCTGTAGATCTGCTGTATACACAGTCCAATATTAAGGATATACTAGAAGTAGAGAATTTTGATCATTTTTCCTTTGATTATTATTCCGGATCCCTTGTCAATCCGGCTACCGGGCTTACCTCACTGGAGACTGCCCATCAGGCCGTGGATAAGGCATGGGACTTCATTAACCGATTTCAAAGCAGTTTTGGGAATCTTTTTCTGTACGGGGATACAGGTGTGGGAAAGACCTATCTGTCCCACTGCATCAGCAAAGAATTGATTGATCGGGCGTACTGTGTTATGTACTTTTCAGCCTTTGATCTCTTTGACCTGTTTGCGAAAAACACTTTTAACAGAAACAGCGGTTCTGAAGAGGGAAATGAATATGTCTTTGACTGCGATCTGCTTATTATTGACGATCTGGGAACAGAACTTACCAACAGTTTTGTGTCTTCCCAGCTTTTCTTGTGTATTAACGAGCGCCTCATCCGCAAAAAGTCAACGATTATCTCCACAAATCTTTCCATAGAAAATTTCCTGGAGACTTATTCGGAACGAACCTTTTCCCGGATATCCAGCAATTACACTATGATTAAACTTATCGGCAAAGATATCAGAATACAAAAAAAACTTTTAGGAGGAAAGTAAGAATGGCACCGAAAGAAAATGCAAATCTGAATACCCTTCCCGTTGGAAGACTGGGTATTCTGCCGCTGCAAAGCTGTACGAGCCTGGGCCAGAAGGTAGACAATTATCTGGTACGTTGGAGAAAGGAGCGCCAAAATGAGCTGAAATCTACCATAGCGTTTGAGGGGTACGAAAGGGATTCCTATATTATCGCTTCCTCAACCCCGCGTTTCGGTTCCGGGGAGGCCAAGGGCGTCATCAATGAATCCATACGCGGCGATGACTTGTATATCATGGTGGATGTATGCAACTACAGCCTCACCTACTCTCTCTGCGGATATACCAACCGAATGTCACCAGACGACCATTTCCAGGATTTGAAGCGTATTATTGCTGCGGTGGGCGGAAAAGCCCGAAGAGTAAATGTCATTATGCCGTTCCTGTATGAGAGCCGTCAGCACCGCCGGAGCGGGCGGGAATCCCTGGACTGTGCCATTGCCTTAAAAGAACTGCTGAACATGGGGGTGGAGAATATAATCACCTTTGATGCCCATGATCCTAGAGTCCAGAACGCCATACCCCTGCATGGTTTTGAGACTGTACGCCCCACTTACCAGTTCCTGAAAGGGTTATTCCGTGTAGAACCGGATCTCCCTCTGGACAGCGGTCATCTGATGGTCATAAGTCCCGACGCCGGAGGTACGGAAAGAGCCATCTATCTTGCCAATGTGCTGGGCGTGGATATGGGTATGTTCTATAAACGGCGTGACTACGCACATATCGTAGACGGGCGCAATCCAATAGTGGCTCACGAGTTCCTGGGGGCTGATGTAAAAGGCAAGAATATGATTATCATTGATGATATGATCTCTTCAGGAGACAGTATGCTGGAGGTCGCCGCCTTGCTGAAAGAAAAAGAGGCAGGGAAGATCTTCATGTGTTCCACCTTCGGACTTTTCACAAATGGCCTGGAAAAGTTTGACAGAGCGTATGAGCAGGGACTGTTTGACAGACTCCTCACAACGAATCTTGTATATCAGACACCTGAATTGCTGGAAAAACCATATTATGTAAACTGTGACATGAGCAAATATATCGCACTGCTGATTGATACCATTAATCACGATGCATCCATCAGTAAGCTGTTAGATCCAGTGGAAAGAATCCACAGATTAATGAACCGGCATTGTCAAAGTTAAAAAAGGGGACGTGTTCTTTTTAAAAGGAACACGTCCCAAATTCGATCCAGGGTGTCCCCTTTTGAGTACTGCCCTGTCCCTTTTTACAACCTGACCATATGATACTCCAGCCCCAGCGCTTCCAGCGCCTCTATCTCTCTTTCCTGGCAGGTAAATATGAGTACCTGCTGTTTATTCTCTGACAGCCATTTCAGCGTGTTACGGAGCCTCTGGCTGTCGTACATGACAAAGGGTTCATCCAGCAGTACCGGGAGTTCTTCTTCTCTGCACAGGATATCTGAGACTGCCATTCTCAGCGCAAAGTATACCTGTTCTATAGTGCCCCTGCTCAGCTGCTCCAGAGGGCTAAAGTGTTCGCTGGTATTCAGGTGAATCTGGAATTCATCACTGATGGATATCTGCGTATATCTGCCTCCTGTCAGCTGGCCTAATATTTTCGAGGTTTGGGCCTTCAGGCGGTCTCCAATCTGGGTCTGCATTGCCCCGGAAAGTTCCTGTATGGTGTCTATAGCCAGCTCGATCCCTTTTATCTCCTCCTGGAGAGGAGTCATCTCCCGGCTGTGCTTTTCTAGCAGCTCCTGGTATTCTTCCCTGAGATTCTCACAGGAGGTCTCTTTTTCCTCCGCCTCTTCCCTAAGATGTTCCAGCTTCCACTCCAGTTTCTTTTCCTCTTCCTGAATATCTCCTTCCTCCTCCGGCAGATTGTGCTCCTCCTGCGGGCCCGGGGAACTTTTTTTCGGATATCGGAACAGAAAAAAGACAGTCACCAGACCGGCTGCCGCCCCCGTGACTCCTCCTATCATCCCGGGGATCAGAAGAAGGCTCAGAAGAATAACCAGGGCGCCTGCCAATAGGACACCTATGCTCCCGCGATGCTCTTTCTGCATAACGGGAACCTTCTCTCTTTTATCGGCTTTCCTGTCTCTCTGCCTCAGCCTTTCCCTTCTCGTCACGGCATCACTGATCTTCTCCTCCAGCTCCGCCCTTTCCTCCTCCAGAAATAAAAGCTTTCCCTTAATTCCGTTAAGTATCTCCTCCTGCTTTCCCACTTCCTCTTTTCTTGCCTGCTCAAACCCTCTTTTCTTCTCTTTCAGGGCAGCCACAGCCTTTTCAATATCAATCTGTCCTTCTGTGTCGCTTTGATAATTGGACATATAATTGCGTAATTCAGCCATGATCCCCTCTACGGTCTGGTTCTTCAACTGACCCACGGATACGGTATTGTCGTATACCACCTGGCTGATATTTCCCAGAAGAATACCGAGATCTCCATCCTCCACCGACAGCTGCTCGCCGTCATCCTCGCAGATAAGTTCAGCCCGCTGGTTTGCCTTGCTGAAATTCCTGGTCAGACGGAAGGTTTTCCCCCCGCAGGAAAACCGGATGACCCCCGCGTAGTAGCTGCTGTTCTCCCAGGGTTCAAAGCGGCTGTACACATCGTTTTTGGCTGCCCTTCCCCTCATCTTTCGGATGCCAAAGAATATCCCCTGGATAAATGTGTGAAGAGTACTCTTTCCGCTCTCATTTTCTCCAAAAATAATAGTGATGCCTTCTCCAAAGTCCAGCTCTTTGTTATGCAGTTTACCAAAATTTTTTATCCATAAATGTTCTATAATCATACATAATCTCCACCGGAACTTATTCTTCTCCCAAGAGGGCACGCAGCCCATAGTATAAAGCCTTATTCTCTATAATTGTTCTGTCCTTTTCCATAAAATGCGCCACATACTCGCCAATCAGACTTCCCTCGTATTTCTCACGGATGGTCTGAAAATCATAATCCGGCTGGGTATCATCCAGTACTTCTACAATATTCCCCAGTTTATACAAATCCGGCAATACAAATTCCAGATCGGGATCCCGGAATCCCTCCAAAAAGATCTGAAAGATATTATCCCTTCCACTTTCCTGTATCTCACGGCGTATCTCCGTCTCCACCGACAGCTGCGTGTCTTCAGGATCAACTGTAATAATCAGGGGAATGTAGGATCTGCAGGCAAAAGGCACAAATTGAATTGTGGTTCCTGAACTGTTGCATTCCCCCAGAACGTACCCGTGTTGACCCGTATCATTTCTGTCAAGAGGTTCCAGCGCCCCAGCATAAGCACCCCTGTGTCCCAGAATCTTGCCCGGTTTGTGAATATGACCCAAAGCCACATAGTCAAACCCTGCCACCTGCAGAAGTTCCCGGTGGATTGGAATATGGCGTTCGTCTCCTCCGTGGGCCAGAAGTATGTTCGTACACCCCTCTGTCCTGACCGGGCGTATGTGATCGTAAAGCGGTTCCCGGATTTCCTGGCTGTAATAGCTCAAACCATAGATACAGGTATCCAGTTCCTCCAGGCAGACTTTCCCGCATTCTTTTCCCCAGAGGCAATAAACATTGGGATTCCACGGAAATCTCTGATAAAAGGAATCTTTCTTGAGATAATCATGGTTTCCCGCCATCAAAATAACCTTTGTATCCGGTATGGTAGAAAAA
>OLQH01002542.1_pt1 | contig 10312 bp, 7 predicted proteins | sample 1672671 | NCBI WGS metagenome assembly OLQH01 (sample SAMEA3136712, study PRJEB25190) | human gut metagenome
ATTGCCTGGTTTTGAACGACTCCCGCGTCCTTCCGGCGCGGCTTTATGGAATCAAAGATGGGACAGGCGCCAAGGTGGAATTCCTTCTACTGACCCATCGGGAAGGGGATACCTGGGAGGTGCTCACCGGGCCCGGAAAGCGCGCAAAGCCGGGCACGCATTTTACATTTGGCGACGGCCTCCTGCACGCGGACGTCCTGGACGTCGTGGAGGGCGGCAACCGGATTGTGGAATTCCACTATGAGGGGAATTTCTATGCGATTCTGGATCAAATTGGACAGATGCCGCTACCGCATTACATCACAGAAGACCTCAAGGATAAGGAACGCTACCAGAATGTTTATTCAAAGGAAGTGGGTTCGGCCGCCGCGCCGACGGCAGGGCTTCACTTTACGCCCGAGCTTTTGGAGCGCATCCGGCAAAAGGGGATTAAAACCGCTTTTGTAACCCTCCATGTGGGGTTAGGAACGTTCCGTCCGGTGACGGTCGAGAATGTTTCCGACCACAAGATGCATTCCGAGCACTATGCGATGAGCAAAGAGACGGCGGACCTCATCAATGAGACAAAGCGCAACGGTGGACGTGTCATTGCAGTTGGGACAACCAGCTGCCGCACGCTGGAATCCATTGCCTTGAAGGAGGGCTGCATCCGCGAGAGCGCTGGATGGACCGATATCTTTATCTACCCCGGCTTCCAATTCCGGGTGCTGGACGGGCTGATTACCAATTTCCATTTGCCGGAGAGTACGCTGATCATGCTGGTTTCCGCTTTGGCCGGATACGACAATATCATGCGCGCCTATCGCACAGCGGTACAGGAGAAATACCGGTTTTTCAGCTTTGGAGATGCGATGTTTATTGGAAGCATGAAAGAACTGGACGATAAGAAGTAGCTGAAAAGCCCTGAAACCAAGCGGTTTCGGGGCTTTTTTCTCATTCTGTGGATTTGTAGGAAAATTGTATTTCGAGGCCGTTTTTGAAGAGAATTGAGGTGGTAAGTCCATCTTTTATACAAAAGTTTGTCACGATGCTGTTGAGGAAATCCTTGACGATCTGTGGGTCGATTTTGCGAATGAAACGCTCGTAGTTCACATAGCGTTTGTCCTGAAGTTGCTGGGTCAAAATGAAGTAGCTGGCTTTTGCCATGAACTCCTCATCAGAAAGGGTGAGCGAGTCAACGGCCAGCTTTTCGACTTCTTCCAACCGGGCGTCCACTTCGCCAAGGCGGTCGGTGAGCTGCTTGCGTTCGACGATGTAGTCCTTCTCCGGCATCTCATCCTCGCTGTATAAATAGAGGGAACGGAGCCGGTTGAGCGCCCTCTCCAGCTTTCGCTTTTCCGCAAGCAGAAGATCACGCTCCTGTATCTGGGAGGCAGACTCCGCTGCCTGCACACCGGTAGACTCGAAGGACATCTCATCAAATCCGCTGCGGAGATGTGCGTACAGCTCTTCAAGGCCGGGCCGCTCAATGTGGTCCACATTAGAGAAGACATCGCCCCGCAAAAGTTTCTTCTCCAGAGTTTCGATGGAGGTGCTTTTTCCGAAGGAGTTGGAAACCCGTATCATGTTGGCGATGAAGTTCAGGATGAATGGGCCGAGGGTGATGTCGGACACATATTTGTTCTGGCAGTCATTAAAGCGCCTGCGCCGGGTACACATATAGATAGACGGACGCCAGCCATCGGAACGCTCCCGATCTATCGTAGAGGCCATGCTGCTGCCACAGCATCCGCACCGGAGAAGACCGGCAAAGATGTGCGTGTTCTTCCGCTGATAGGTCAAACCGTTGGAGTATAAGCCACGCTGCCTGCTCTGAAGGAGGGTTGCGATGCGGTTCTGCCGCTCACGGGTCACGATGGCTGGATGATGGTCCTCGACCATGACCCATTCCTTGGCGGCTTTGACCACATGGCTTTTACCGCTCTCATCCCGGTAGTTGTAGCGGTAGATGCCTGCGTAGAACGGGTTGGTGAGCATGGTGCGAATGGTAGTGGGGTTCCAAGGTTTCCCGGTCCGGGAGCGAACGCCTTCTCGTTGAGGGCTTTGGCTACGGAAGTAAGGGAGCGGACAGCCTCGTACTGGTCATAGATGTAGGTGACGATTTTGGCCTCTGGCTCATAGATGCTAAAGACCTTGTTGTCCTTATCGTAGGAATAACATGGCTGACATCCAGAGGGTTAAAGAAAAGATGGACGCTGCGATGAAGCACATCGTTGGAACCAACGGCGACTTCATCCCGTTTGAACAGCGGTATGAATGGCTACCGCAAATCACATACGGAAAGAAACGGTAAACTTCTTATCGTTTCGCACCAAAAACTGATTGCAAAAAAGGAAGTAATCTGGTAGAATGATTATGGGGAATGATACATTCCTCGGAAGGATGTGCCGAATGGTAATCAGATACGCAAAAGAGGCCGTGAAATTTCTAAACAAGCTCGAAAAGAAATCGGTTGAGCGCATAAAGAAAGCCATAGAGGGATTAACCCAAACCCCTCCAGCGGGTGATATTAAGCCCATGCAGGGGAGCAAAGATGGCCGAATGAGGTTACGAGTCGGAGATTGGCGCATAATATACAAGTACGGTGCCGAGCAAGAGATTGAGATACTGTTCGTTCTCGAAATCGGAAACCGTGGCGACATCTATAAATAGGGAGGTAGCGATATGTCTAACATGGCTATGGAAGCTGCTCGCTTGATGGATATGCTACCTGAGAGCGACCAGAACTTTGCTTATGAGTTCATCAAGAAACTGGTTCGAGCGTGGGACCCGGACTTCACCAAACTCACGCCGGAAGAGGCCCGTCGAGTAGACGAAGCTGAGAAAGGCGAGTTCATTGACGCAAGAGATATTGACTGGTCAAAGATCGGTCGGTAATCATCCAAGACAAAAGCCCCTATCCGGGGCTTTTTTGCTGATAGAATATAAAACCTCACAGTAGTCCCCATGGAGTAATCCAGAGGCTACCAGAGGGTTCTGGAGGAAGAATTTTGTTACATATTCAAGGTAATTACCGGTCTGGTATCATGACTCCCGTAAGCATCGGGGATGCCATGTTGATCGACTGAACAGCTCCTGCGCAGAAGAAACTCTGTGAAGCAGGAACCCCAAAATAGCATTCCATAGATCTTGCATTTAAATAGGCGGATACAAATAAAGCAGGGAGTGGCCCCCTTTCTTCGATAGGGGACGCTCCCTGCTTTTTGCGTTATTGTGAAGTTATCTGGCGGTATTGGTTGCGCGTTTATGGGCGTCTCTGCGGCGATGGATCCACTGAATCAGCGCGGTTGCGCCGCGTTCTATCAAGAAGCTGAGCAGAGCAAAACCAGCAAATAGGAGTAAGGTCTCTGTGGTGGGGAGGGAGACCTGGAGAAGCTTGTGGAACAGGAGAACCGCTGCATAAAATCCAACCGTCATGGTGGAGCAAAGGAACACCCGCAGCTTGTTCAAGGGCCAACTCGCCTTGAATACCGCCTGGATTCCAACGGTTCCGACTAGCAAATAAAGGAGTATACTGGACTGTTCCGCAGAAATTTGCAACAGCGGCGACACACCAAGAAAAACAAGGAAACAAACCAGGATTGAGATCGCATTTGGCAAGGCGCGCGCCATGACGGAGGGCAGGAACCGTCCAGATACTTTCCTGCTGTCCGGTTCAAAGGAGGACGGATAGCCTTCGATAACCAAGTCGATCAGCGTGATTTGGATCGGGACAAATGGGAACGGGATGTTTAGCAGGAGGCACACGATGGAGAGTAAAACGGAATAAATCGTTTTGACAAAGAATATCCCCGCCACCCGCGTGATGTTGTTGACCACCCGCCTGCCTTCGCTCAAAACAGAGGGGAGGGAGGAAAAGTCCGAATTCAACAAAACCACTTGCGATACCTGACGGGCGGCGTCGCTGCCCTCCGCAATGGCAATGCTGCAATCGGCCTCCCGCAGGGCGAGAAGGTCGTTTACCCCATCGCCGGTCATGGCTACCGAATGCCCGTGCTTTTGTAGGGACTGTACGATTTGTTTCTTTTGCAGGGGGGAAACACGCCCAAAAATCGAATACTCCTGGACCGCTTTTTCCAGATCGGCCTCTTCTGTTACACTGCTCATGTCGATAAAACGGCCGGCGTCGGGAAATCCTGCCTTCGCCGCTAAAGCGGATACGGTTACCGGGTTATCTCCCGAGATAAGCTTTAAGTCTACGCCCTCCTGTTGGAAGTAAGCCAGGGTTTCCGCGGCATTGGGGCGGATGGGGTCGGAGATCATGATGGACGCAAGCACGTGTATTTCCGGCAGCGGCTTGTCCGGCGAAACGGGTTCCGGCGTAATCCCGGCTAAGAGGATACGTTTCCCCGCGTTGAGCTCCTTTTCGAAATGGTCCCCCAGCTCAGGACCAGCTAGGCGCTCCGGAGCGCCGATGATAAAGGTGAACTCCTCGAATGCAATCGCGCTCCATTTCCGATCGGAAGAAAATGGAATCTTTTGTACGGGCGCAAAGCTTTCCTTTTGTGCGAAATGCGCTTGCAGGGCCTGGAACGTCGCGTTGTTGTCATCTGTATAGTGGAGAAAGGAGCCGATGATTTCATCAAATGGCATCGAACGCCCAATATCGGTCAACTCCACCTCTTCTACCTGCATTTTGCCCTCGGTCAGCGTACCGGTTTTGTCCAGGCATAAAGTGTCCACATGCGCCAACGTCTCCAGGGCAAACAGCTCCTGCACCAACACTTTCTTTTTGGAAAGCGCAATGATCCCCACAGCGAGGCTGATGCTGATGAGCAGCACCAGGCCCTTTGGCAGCATACCGAGAAGCCCAGCGGCAGTCGACACAACCGCATGGTTGATTGGGTCACCGCGCAAATAGAATGCCTCGAGGAACAGGAGAATCCCCAAAGGCGGAATCAAGTAGCCTGTGAACCGGGTGACCTTACGCATGGAAGAAAGCAGCTCGGAATGTACGCCACGCAGCTTTTTGGCCTCATGTGCAATCTTGGAAGCGTAATTTTCCATCCCCACATGTTCCACGCAGGCACGGCATTTTCCGCTGATAATGAAACTTCCGGATAAAAGATGGTCTCCGGCAGCTTTCCGTATGGGATCGGATTCGCCGGTTAAGAGGGATTCATTCACTTCGACCGCACCGGACAGGATTACAGAATCGGAGCAAACCTGGTTCCCTCCGCTCAATTCCATGACGTCTTCCTCGACCAGCTCATACACCGGGATTTCCGAAAGCTTCCCATCCCGGACCACCTTTGCCATCGGCATGGATAAGAGAGAGAGCTTGTCCACGAGCTTTTTTGCGTGGATTTCCTGCACAATGCCAATCAGCGTATTGAGGGCAATGATCAGAATAAAGAGCATATTGGACCACGCGCCGACAAGCGCCAGGGCAACGGCGATCAGCACGTTAAACAGATTAAACAACGTGCAGATATTGTCCTTCAAAATTTGCCCGGTTGTTTTGGTCACTTTTTCCGGTTCGGTGTTCTGTCGTCCGTCGCGTCGTTTTTCTTCGACCTGTTCGGAAGTTAGTCCTAAGTTGCTGTCAGGAGAAAAATGTGTCATAGAGCGGCCTCATTTCCATTTATTTTGTATGGTTTACCCGAGCTATCATAACAGGGATTTTTAACGAAAGTATAAACAAAGTGGGTATGTCCCAGATGGAATCCCTATAAAAGTCTATTATCTCACGTATTGTGACGAAAGTCCTATTACAAGCATGAAGCTTCTTATTGCCTTTTCTGCAAAGTGCTTGCCGATCCATCATTGCGCTGGCAGAAGGGGATAAAACGCTTTTTCGTTTCATCTGAACCAAAGTGGTCCACCTGTCGGTTGTCATTTGACTGGAAACGAAAAGAACCTTTCTCTCTCTTTGTTTCATGGATGAGCCTATCATTATTGTTATATGGAGAAGATTTGTATCGTGTAGATAACCGTAAATCTCATACGGCCATTCCATTGGCTCTCAGCGCTTATTATAGTATAGGCATATACAGAAATCAACAGAGCAGAAATAGCTGCTAAAAATGAACCTTTCGACGGTGTATTTTACTCAATGGAACGGAATACAGAAAGAAAATTTGCATTTCTCCTCAAAAAGGACTTGAAAATACCCTATGGGGGTATTATAATAGAGACAAATCCAAAATACCCTAAGGGGGTATTTGAAAGGAGATATTCGGATGAACCAGCAGCAAGAATCTTTACAACCGTCCAGCGAAACCACCGCATGCGGTTGTCATTATAAAGCGACCCCCCGCGGGGACCAGGAATTGCGCCAATTGCAAAACCGTTTGAAGCGGATGATTGGGCAGCTCAACGGCATCGGGAAGATGCTGGAAGACAACCGCTATTGCGGGGATATCCTGGTGCAGGTTGCCGCTGTGGAAAGCGCGTTGCAAGCGTTTGGCTACCTGGTCCTTCAGGATCATCTGGAAACCTGCGTTGTGGAACAGATTCGGCAGGGCAACACACAGGTGGTCGATGAAGCATTGGAACTGATTAAGAAATTGAAATGATAGAGGAGGGGAGAGATTATGAAAACAGAAAAATATAATGTCACCGGCATGACCTGTGCAGCCTGCCAAGCGAATGTCACGCGGTGCGTGCAAAAGCTGGAGGGGGTTGAGGACGTCAACGTCAGCCTTTTGGCGAACCAGATGACGGTTTCCTATGACGAGGCGCAGGTCCACCCGGAGGAGATCATTGCAGCGGTCCAGAAGATCGGCTATGGCGCGGCTTTGCCGCAGCAAACGGAGGCCAAGGAGAGCGGATTCCGCAGCGAATGGCAGGCGCGAAAAGACCGGGCGGAAGAAAGCCGGAAAAGTATGAAGCACCGGCTGGTAACATCGGTCGTTTTATTGATCCCACTGATGTATGTCGCCATGGGGCCGATGATGGGGCTGCCGGCTCCAAGCTTTTTGGTTGGGACAGAAAATGCCTTAATTTCTGCTCTGACGCAGCTCTTGATTACGATTCCCATTCTGTTTATCAACCGGCACTTTTTCCAGAATGGGTTCAAGTCTCTATTTCATCGGGCGCCCAATATGGATTCCCTGGTTGCGATTGGATCGGGCGCTTCGCTCGTCTACGGGATTTTTGCCATGTTCCGAATGGCCTACGGGTTCGGCCATGGGGATATGGCGTTGGTGCATGAATACGCACATGCCCTCTATTTTGAATCCGCCGCAATGATCTTGACTCTGGTGACCGTCGGCAAGTATTTGGAGGCAAAGTCCAAATCCAAGACCTCGGATGCGCTGGGGAAACTGGTGGATCTGGCGCCGAAAAATGCGGTGGTTATCCGCGGCGGCGTGGAACAGACCATCCCGGCGGAGCAGGTCATCGCCGGGGATATAGTCGTCATCCGCCCAGGCGAAGGCATCCCGGTGGACGGTGTGGTCATAGAGGGTCACGGCTATGTGGATCAAGCGGCCATTACCGGGGAGAGTATCCCGGTAGAGAAAAATCCCGGCGATCCGGTGATCTCCGCCACCATCAATAAAAATGGAACATTCCGGTTCCAAGCATCCAAGGTTGGCGAGGATACAACGCTTTCCCAGATCATCCGGCTGGTGGACGAAGCGGGCAATTCCAAAGCGCCGATCGCGCGGCTGGCGGATAAGGTCAGCGGCGTATTCGTACCAACGGTGATCGGAATCGCCATTGTCACCGCCATTGTCTGGCTATTGGTGGGGCAAAGCTTTGAATTTGCCCTGTCGAACGCCATCTCCGTGCTGGTGATCTCCTGCCCGTGCGCACTGGGACTGGCCACGCCGGTGGCCATCATGGTCGGAACGGGGAAGGCCGCCGAGATGGGCATTTTGATCAAATCCGCTGAAAGCCTGGAGAATCTTCATGCGGTAGATACCATCGTGTTGGATAAAACCGGAACCATTACCTCCGGCCATCCGTCCGTGACCGACATTGTTGTGCTGGATGCTGCCATGACGGAGCAGACCTTCCTGGAAGAGGCTGCGGCGGTTGAGACTGGCAGCGAGCATCCCCTGGCGCAGGCCGTGGTAGAACGCGCCCAGCAATCCGGTATCTCGATTCCCAAAGCGGAGGCGTTTGAGGCGCAAGCAGGCCGCGGCGTCCGTGCAACGGTCCGCGGGCATGCATACCTGGCTGGCAATGTGGCGTTCATGGAGGAAAATAACCTTCTGGTAAAGGATGCCGCGGCGCAAAAAGCCCGCGATGCCGTTACCAAGTTGGCAGAGGAAGGAAAGACTCCGCTTCTGTTCGCGCGGGACGGCAAGATTGTCGGAATGATTGCCGTGGCCGATACGGTGCGTGCATCCAGCCGGGCGGCGATCCAGCAGTTTTCCAAGATGGGCCTGCACGTCGTGATGCTGACAGGCGATAACCGGGTGACCGCGGAGGCCATCCGCAAGGAGCTCGGCATCGAGAAGGCCATATCGGATGTACTGCCGACCGAAAAGGAGGCCAACATCCGGGCCTTGCAGGAACAGGGGCATAAGGTCGCCATGGTGGGCGACGGAATCAACGATGCACCCGCGTTGACCCGCGCGGATATCGGCATCGCGATCGGCGCCGGTACGGATATTGCCATCGAGTCGGCGGACGTAGTTTTGATGAAGGATTCCCTGGAGGATGTGGCGACAGCGATCGACTTGAGCCGCGCTGTAGTGCGAAACATCCACATGAACCTGTTTTGGGCCTTTTTCTATAACATCCTGGGTATCCCGGTTGCAGCGGGCGTCCTGTTCCCTGCATTTGGCCTGCGCTTGAGCCCGATGATCGGTTCAGCGGCCATGAGCTTGAGCTCGGTCTGTGTTGTCACCAACGCCCTGCGCCTCCGCTTCTTCAAACGGAAGGGGATGGAGCCGCAGGTCGCAGAACCCCCGGCAGCCTCTCTGCCGGAGATAAACCATCCTTCGGTTCCTGGTGTGCAGGAATTGAACCAACAGAAAGGAACGATTGAAATGAAAAAAGTATTGGTTGTAGAAGGCATGATGTGTGCGCACTGCCAGATGCATGTACAAAAGGCGCTGGAGGGCGTGGACGGTGTGCAGGAAGCGGTGGTGGACCTGGAGAAGAAAACAGCCACGGTTTCCCTTGCGAAAGAGGTATCCGATCAGGTTCTGATGGATGCGGTAAAAGACGCGGGATACACCCCGGTCAGCTGTACAGAGGAATAAGAAACAATCAAGCAACGGAACCCCGAAGGACAGCCTCCGGGGTTCCGTTGTTTCAAGGAATGCAGAAAAACTTCTGAAATATACGGTGTTGTTTAATTATTATGTTTAAGGCGATAAACAGCTGCCAACCCAGACAAGAGGAAGGAAAACGGGTAGATAGGCGTTGCATTGCAGACACGACTACAGTATAATAAAAGTTCAAGATTGCCAAAAAGCTTCAAATGCGATAGAACGGGAGAAAAAAGAATGAAGCCTGAGCTTGAAAAGATATTGATGAAGGTGCAGAAGCCGGGGCGGTATACCGGCGGGGAATGGAACAGCGTGGTAAAGGATAAACATGCAGTCGATGTGCGGTTTGCCTTCTGCTTTCCAGATACGTATGAGGTCGGGATGTCCCATCTGGGCATGAAGATTTTATATAGCCTTTTCAATGAAAAGGACTATATCTGGTGTGAGCGTGTATTCGCCCCCTGGGTGGATATGGAAGAGCAGATGCGCAGGAATGGAATGGAACTCTTTGGGTTGGAGAGCGGGGACAGCATCCACGATTTCGATATACTGGGATTTACGCTGCAATATGAACTGAGCTACAGCAATGTCCTGAATATGCTGGATCTGGCGCATATCCCGCTGCGCAGTGCAGACCGGAAAGGGCTTTCGCCGCTGGTCGTGGCGGGCGGTCCCTGCACCTGCAATCCGGAGCCGCTGGCCGATTTTGTCGATCTCTTTTTCCTTGGAGAGGGGGAGGAGGTCGATCTGGAAGTGATCGACCTATACCGCGCTTATAAAAAGGAAGGGCGCTCCAAGGAGGAATTCCTGCGGGCCGCGGCGCAGATCGAGGGAGTCTATGTACCGTCCCTCTACACGGTTACGTACAACGAAGACCATACCATTGCTGCGGTAACGCCGGAGCCAGGAGTGCCCGCGACAGTCAAGAAGCGCCTGATGCTCGATATGGACCGCTCGTATTTCCCGGAGAAATTTGTTGTGCCGTACATTGAAATCGTACACGACCGGACGGTCGGAGAGGTGTTCCGCGGCTGCATCCGTGGCTGCCGCTTCTGCCAGGCCGGGTTTATTTACCGCCCAGTGCGGGAGAAGTCGGTGGAGGTGGTGGACCGTCAGTGCCACGCCCTCTGCGACAGCACGGG
>OLQH01002544.1_pt1 | contig 10304 bp, 1 predicted proteins | sample 1672671 | NCBI WGS metagenome assembly OLQH01 (sample SAMEA3136712, study PRJEB25190) | human gut metagenome
TGAACATGTATCTTCTCCGGCCCTCCCGTTCTGGAAGCGCCGGTCTGTTCCGGTCATTCCTGCTTCTCTTTTTTCCTACGGCGTCGTTTTCTTTTTCTTCCCCAGCTTCCACAGGGTAAGGAACAGCACCGCCATGGCCAGAAGCACGCCCCCTCCAAACAGGAGCGTCCCCGTCCCGCCGGTCAGCGGCAGGCCGAAGTTCTTATTGTTGTAAACTGTGATATGTACCTCGTCGTTTTGGGTCTCCTGCTCCACCACATAGATGTCGCCCTTCGGATCCTCCGTCTCTGAGGGCTCATATACCGTCCCGTCAATGGCTACCTGGATATGGCTTCCTTTCCGCACCAGTTCGATCTTGATGGGATTGGCCAGAAGCTGATAGCCTGTCGGGGATTTTGTCTCCACCAGGTAATACATTCCGGCTTTCAGATCCGGGATCGTGATCTTTCCTTCTCCATCTGTAACAAAAGGCTTTTCCTGCACCGGATTGTTCAGCTGCTCATCCCGGTAGAGCATGAACTCTGCCCCGGAAAGCAGGGTCTGATTGTGATCTTTCTTCACCAGATACAGATCCAGCATCTTGGGGGTGTACAGGTTCGTGAAGGTAAAGCTTAAGGTTTCCCCGTTTAATTCGCCTTCCTGAACTGCCGGATCCACTTCGGGATGATATTCCGATCCCCATCCGATTTCTTCTACCCGATACGTTCCTTTTTCCAGCCCATCAAAAACAGCCGTTTCATTTCCTCTGATCGAGAAAACTCCGTCTCTGTCTGTCTCATAAGTCATTTCCGATGTTCCCACTTTCACAGAATAAACTGCTTTCGCCACGGGATCGAAGGTTCCGGAAGTCGTTTCTCTGCTCAATCTGAACTGGAAGTTTCCCTCTTCCAAAGGCGCCTCTGTTCCTGTCTGCTCGATCAGCTTTGTTATTTTCAGACTTCCTTTCACCTTTGATGCTTCATTCACAAAAGGAAGTACTTCCACCAGATTCTGCACCACTTTGTCCGTATATCCATCCGCATAGACAGGAATCTGCTGACTGTATTCCGGGCTGGCCTGCTCTTTCACATTGTAAACGGTTCCCGGTTGTATTCCGAAGAATACTGCCGCCTGCCCCGGCTGGAGTGTAAACCTTCCTTTTTCATCTGTTTTATGGACTTCCTCCCCCAGTCTCTCCCCGGAAATGCGGTAGAGATAATAACTGGCATCCGGCCATACTTTTCTGGCGCCGTCCGTCAGCTGGAAGGTAAAATCCACCTCCGGCACAGTCTTGTCTGATAGCGTCTTGGTCACGATAAAAGCTGCCGTGGCATTGGTATAAGTGATCGCTGTCACAGGCGCCTGAGTCGCCCCTTCCTGCACCCGGTCTCCCACTGCCCACCAGCCTTCCTTCTCATCCTCGGTGATCCGGTAGTCCACATCCGCCTTCACCTTTTCAAATGCAGCGGTCTGGCCTCCATCCAACAGGAAATGTCCCGTCTGGTCTGTCGTTCCCGTCCCCACCTTCTCACCTGTCTCCGTATCCGTCACCGTATACGACTCATGGGCATACGGCTTTCCGTTCAGCTCCAGCGTGTAGCCGAATCCTTTCGCATCCGGCGGCAGCTGATACCCTTCCGGGAAGCTGATCCGCTTTGTCACCGTAAGCCTCGTATACTCTTCTTCTGTCCGGGGCTGATACAGATTTGTAAAAATCACTGCCGCCCCTTCCATCGTGGTGGTTCCAGTCGCCGGAGAACCATTCGGCGGTGATATCTGTGTAAAATTCTCTTTTGAAAGCTCGGTAATCTCATAAGAAACACCGGCTCCCACCGCTTCAAAGCAGGCAGTCTGGCCATCCTTCAGGGTAAAATCCCCTGACCGGGACGTTTTAAATGGAATCTTTTCGCCTGCCGGATTGAATACTTCATTTCCTTCTTTATCAAAAACCCGGTACTGCCGACTGGCTGCCAGTTTTCCATCCAGTTTCAGGGTGAAAGTAAACTCTGCATCCTCCGGCGCCGGATAGCGGTCATCCGCACTTTTCACATTCTTTGTTACATATAGATCCGGCATGGGATCATACTCATTGGTAAATGTAGCTCTCGGCACCTCTTCTTTTGCTTCTGCATTCTCTGCCGCACTGGTCGGAACCATAGTTCCGAGGATTAAGAGAAGTGCAAGGCCTGCTGACAATATTTTTTTCGGTAACTTCATTTCTTTGCCGGCGCCGGGTTAAATCCCGGCGCCTCCTCCTTTCCTCGTTATCCCAACCAGTCAATGAGAGAGAGATCATCGTTTACTGATTTAGAAATTCCTGTCATATTAATATCAAAAGCATCTTTTCTCTGATATATCCTAACCCTAGAATAACTTCCATAAAATGCTGCCATTCCAATATTGTTCAGACTTTTCGGAATTGTTAGAACACCGCCAAACTCATTAAGCATAAAAGCATCAGCTTCCACAGATGTTACCCCGTCCGGAATTGTCAAATCACCACGCATACCGTCACAAGCATAAAAGGCCGAATTCCCAATTGTTCTTCCGGAACCACCCGTCTGAATAGTCAATCCGGAAAATCCACTACAAAAACCAAAGGCGTCAGCACCAATCATAGTTACACTGCCCGGAATTACAAGAGTTCCTCTCAAACTACTGCAGTTCTTAAATGCTTTATCTCCAATTTTCTTCATCGTGCCTGGAAGTGTAACTGTCCCATTTAAACCAGAACAATTTTCAAAAACGCTTTCTTCCAAAACTGTTATAGAAGAAGAAATATTCACACTACCTGTCAAACTCTTACAATTCTTAAACGCACTGGCTCCTAATGTTAAAAGACCGGCTGGCAAATTGATAGCACCAGTAAGTTGCGAACACTCTGCAAATGCAGAAATGCCAATTTCTTTTACAGACTGAGGCAGATTCAAATTATTTGATGCATTTGAACAATTATAAAATGCCTTTTCTCCGATAAATTCCAAATTTTCTGGAAGAACAATTCCCTCTAATGCCTGACAATAATAAAAAGCTTTTTCTTCTATACGCTTAACTCCATTGGGAATCCTCATTATTCCTGGCATTGTCTTACAATTAGCGAAAGCGTTGTTACCCAATTCCGTTAAATTCGGCGGAAGTTCAACTTCTTTTACAATTGTACAATCTTTAAAGGCTCTATTTCCGATTTTCGTAATCGTATCCGGCATTTTTACGGAACGAATCTGGTTGTAAATCCCATATCCAGAAAACGCATCTTCACCAATTCCATCCACCACATACTGCTTCTCTTTCCAGATAATTTGTTCAGGAATCACAACTTCTCCCCTTAGAACTGCCGGTTCTCCCGTCTCGGCATCCAGCACGCCTGTCTGTACCATTTCCTTGGTCAGGGTTATTGTACCGATTGCTTCCAGCTCCACTGTGGTGCTGTACCCCTGACCTGTGATCGTTACAGTAAAGGGGCCTTCCGTTCCGGGTGCTACAGCAGGGCTGATCTCAAACTGATCCGGTGTGAGCTCTGTACCGCTTCCATCCGATTTCATCAGTGTCACTGTGAAATTTTCCTTTGGAATTGCGCTGCCCATGGGGAATCCTGTCTTTTTCGCCACGGCCTGCAGTCCCACCGGAATCACCTCTGCCTCCTGATTCAAAAGCATCAGGTTATCTCCCAGCTTCGTCATCTGTCTGGGCGGTTTTCCCTCCAATGTTTTCAGAACATACGGCTGCTGAATCTTTTCTTCCACCGTCCACAATGTCTTATCTGGCAGCTGGAATCGAACAAACTGCCCGGCTTTCAGCCGAAAAGCTCCTTCCAGATTCGTCTTACCGCTTCCCACCTGTTCTCCGCTCTCCGCATCATAAATCAGGTATTCCACACCGGATGCCGCCGTACTGACAGCAATCTGATCCGGCTTTGTAATCGGAGAACTGCTGGCTGAAACCACCTGCTTTAAGATCATGATAAAAGATTCATCGGTCGCCATGCTGTTCTCCGACATTTTCTTTTCGATCTCCACCGGGGTTATCCGGTTGGAATTTATAAACCCAACCGCATCCTTACAATTTACACCAAAACCACAAGAACCATCCTTATGTTCATATCCTGCCAGATCGCCCCACTCCGGATCCGAAAGTTCCTTTACCTCCACCAGACGATAATCGCCTTTTTTCATACCGCTGTACAGATTTACATAGACTTTTTCCTTCAGAAAACGTACTCTTGGATATCCATTTGCAGTTTTCGTAAGCGTAATCAGTCCATCACTCTCCGTTGTCAATGTTCGGTCGCAGGCTGGTCCTTTCTCATCCGCGATCAGATATTCTACCCCTTCCGCCGGATTCCAGACTGTTCCATTAAACTGTTCCAGCCTCCAGGTCAACACTGCTCCCTCCGGTACTGCTTCTGATCCGGGAAGCATCGCCTTTTTAATTTCAGATCCTTCAAAATTCAGTTCTTTGACACCATTGCATATAACAGCCATAGGATTTTCTGCCACGGTTCCCTTCACCGGCTGATCCTCTTTCGGATCTGTCTGGGCAATCTCCACCCATCTTCCATCCTCCATCTGATATACCCGGTGGCGGTCTTTTGCAGCTTCACTTAGGGAATACTCTGCCTCGCCTGACAATCCCGGTATCTCAATTGTCTGCCAGGGTTCCGCCATAAATTCAGATCCTGCTTTCCAGGTCTTCGTTTCAGCTGTTCCTCCATTCAGCTGATCAATTACCTGAACCTCTGTATCTGTTTCCGGCCAGACGTATGTATTTCCATTTTCTGTAACTTTTAACAAAAAGGAAACTGCAGCTTCTTCTCTGAGTTTTGGATCGCTCTTCAGGCTTTCGACATACTCTTTTCCGCCCTCATTATCTTCAGCTACATACTCTTTCTGAATCAAAAGATTTCCAGGCACACCATTTACAAAAGTCACACTGGCTCCCTCTCTCCCGATTTCTCCGGTAATATTTCCTCCGTCTGCCGGATAGATCTGGGGGAACTGGGAATCCTGTACTTCTCTGACTTCAAATTTTGTCCCCTTCTTCCCTACGTCTTTAAAAGTCGCCGTCTCACCATGTTTCAGCGTAAATCTTCCTATACTGCTGGTTCTTCCAGTACGCACTTCCTTTCCGTCCTTTGTTACGGTATATTCCCAATTGGAAAGATATTCTCCATCTCTCCTGATATACATGGTAAATTCCTTTGTCTTCAGCTGTTCTGTGATCGTTTCATCTTCCTGATCATAACTTACCCGTTTGCTCACAGAAACAGGGCGGAGCAGATAATCATTGATAATCTCCCCCTCCTGTCTGGAAGCATAAACGGGCATGGTCACCTCAATACTCCCTCCATTCTGGGGTTCATAATCGTCACCGTATTTCGTCTCTTTCACTGTATACGTCTTACCGGCTTCCAGTTTTTTAATAATTAAAATTCTTCCCGCCGCCTGACAGGTCACCTGCCCATTTCGTACTGTACCGGAAGTGATCTTTTGATCTCCTTCCATCAGAACCCAGGAATTCCCATTTAAGAGTTTTCCTTCTTCATCCCGAATCTCAAACGTAAACTCCTGCCTGCATTCCTTCGGATCCTGATGAGTCAGGGTTTTTGTGATATACAAATCCTTCCATTTATAGATATTGTCAATATGTTCTGATGTTCCATTCACCGGAATATTTCCGGATTTTGACGGTTCTTTACAGATCCAGTCCGTACCATCTCCATAGCCTTCTACTTCTGTCACTTCATAAGCAGTCCCTGTCTCACCGGGAAATACAGCTACAATCTCACCGGGATGAATGGTAAATCTTCCCTCGCTGTCTGTGGTTCCCACTCCGTTATTCCCAAGCGAAGTTACTTTTCCGGGAATTCCTCCATCTGTCCGAATCCGATCTACATACCAGAATTCTGCATTGGCCAGCGGCTTCCCATTGGCTTTTACCTGGAACACAAAGGCATCCTTCTTATCCTCCGGCCCGTACATGGCATTTTTATAAAGATAAAGCACCGGCCGATAAGCATTTTTAAAAGTCAGTGTTCGGTTGGATCCCTCCTGGTTTTCCTCCATATCTACTTCCCAGAAAGGATTTTCGTCCTCTTTTACTTCCAGAACAGATACATCAGGAATCTCAGAAAATACTGCTTTTTCTCCATCGTGCAGATAAAATCTTCCCTCTGCATCCGTCGCATATACATTTCCCTCTACCTTTTGATAAACTCCCTGCTCATCTTTTCTCCAGAGGGTATACTCCCGGGAAGCAAACGGCACATCTCCATTATCATCCAGCCTGGTTATTGTAAAACCAAATTCCGCGTCCTTCATGACTTCCGGCGCTTCATTGCTGATTTCTTTTTCCACCTCCAGCGTCTCATGTTCATGAAGATTTACTCTGGTAGAATTTCCCACCACAGTCTGCCTCGTCTGACTGTCCACATCAAAAGAATAATAAGCAGAATTATTATAGGCATACTTAGGCGTAGGGAAGTTCTCCGGCGCTGTCATCTGGATCTGAAATCCTACCGACTGCATTTTCCCCAGGACATAATCCGTTCCCGACTGAGTTTTGCTGATATCTACCGCCACTGCTTTTACATCGGAAGCAGAATAGCCTTTCTGTTCCCAAACATCTTTTTTGTACCATCCGTTCGCTTCGGTCAGACTATCCTTCGGATTTTCTGCTCCCTTCGGTAATTCCACATTCCGGTCAGCATTATAATAGATAACCGGCTTAATTCCTAACAGTTCCAACGGTTTTGTATCCACCGCCCGGAAAGTTCCATACCAGGAATCATCCTGAAAATTCATATCTCCTTCCTGATCTCCCCGCCGGTTTCTCGCATCCTCCAGTACATCAAAAATCACAATGTCTTTCAGTTCCTCCGAAGCATTGGAAATGGTTATATCATAGGTATACCCGGCTCCGGTATCTACTACCGCAGTCTTTCCGAAAACACCGAACCGGTCATCATCTGCTTTCACCAGCTTCTCTATTTTAGAAGAAGTGGCAATGGCAACATCATCAGAAGCGCTGGCTTTGGCATAAAGAACCGTTCTCTCCTCTCTATTGCCATCTTCGTCAATATCCGATCCGAAGTCCCGGTAAGCCTCTCCAAATTCAGAAGGAACAATCACTCCGTCATCTTTTGCCACTTCCTGCTCTGTTCCAACCAGTGGACGATTATCATCCCTGGCCGGCATAAACGCACTGATATTCGTTCCATTTCCTACAATAGCCGTATCTTTCCATTCATAGTAAGCGCCAAAACTTACTCCCCAGCCTTCCATCCACATCTTATTGGTATAAACGGTAGAATCCGCTCCATCATAATAAATATGGAACCGAACCATAGTTCTTCCTGTTTCCCGGTAATTGGGAATAATATCTTCTTTTGAGTCTACCTCTACCCGCACCTGGGAAGAATCCCACAGATCCGGCCTGGACTGATAACGATCTTTTAAATCCTTATTGGTAATCCGCCCTGCGGTTGGCTCAATAGATGGGTCATACTTTACGCCATACGGGAGCAGATCATAAAAGACAACTTCATTTCTTCCCGGCTTTTCCTTTCCGGAACTTTCAAGATAAGAAACCGCCTCCTCCCCATAAACCTCATAACCATCCAAAGCAGTCAGATGATACGTCAGATTTACTCTTCCTGTATTCGGATCATTCCATGTCTCCACCGTTTTATGAGACTCTGCATGAGGAGAGAGTGAAGTTCCGTTAAAAAACGCATTGTATCTCATCAGGACACAGCCATAGAGAGCTTTTGTATTATCAAGCAAATGAGGTTCCGAATAATTTCCATTTTCTACTTTCTGATCCTGAAAATACTCTCCCTTCACTCCATTTTTCACCGTCCAGCCCATAACACCTGAGATATTTTCAATCTTCAGAAAGGACGGATTCTTGGCCAAAAGTTCACCCAGCTTTGCTGAATCATGCCGAAGCTTTACCGTTACCTCTATATCACACTCTGTTCTCCAGTTTGTCGTATTGTGCTCTGCCTTCACTCTCCATGGCTGACGCGCCAGCTGTTCCGGCGTAAACTCATATTCCATAAGTCCACTGGAATTCCAGGAAACCGTTCCCACTTTTTCCCACGTGTTTTGCCCCTTATACATGGCGTAAATATCGGTTCCGCCAGCAGCTTCGGGCGTATCGGTCCGATCTTCCCAGGGGTCATATCCCGTATCCTTCTGTGTCACCTTTACACTGGAAAAATAATAATCTGAAGAGTCCAGGATCTTATAATTCCCTGCACTGTCAAAAGCATAAATAAAATCATCTACCGAAGACATGGTATATGACATCCCGGGTTTCAGCTGTCCCAGCCGGTCACTATCCGTATAATGAGCAAACTCATAACCATTCGTTATCGTATACGTACGGAATCTGAAATCTCCGAGATCTTCCCCTCTGTTTCTGGCCTCTTTGTATACATCCAACCATCCTTTGCTGGTTTTCTCTTTTTCCGGCACCTCTCCATCCATAAGAGCTGCTTTTCCGATTCCGATCGTATTTCCCTCATAGAACCAGCTGTAATCTACATAAGTCCACTGACCGGAAGCAGAAGCTTTCTGATCGGGATCAATTTTATCCTGAGGAACCAGGATCACCTCTGCCTGATTACTTACCACCGTGTGATCGGACGTAATGCTGCTCTTAGGATAAGCTGCCACAACACTGTAGCTGTACCTGATCTCTTCTTTTTTTATGTTTTCTTCTACTTTATAGTAACCTGCATATTTTCCTGTTGTTATGTACTCTGCGTTGAAATCCGTCCAGGTCGGCTCTCTTCTGCTGATTCCTACAATCTCTCCTTTCGGGCCTCCCTGAATAGACGGCATATCTTTCAGATACATACTCCATGCCTGATTTGCATTTCCAATCACATCCACCTGCCATACCACATAGCGATAGTTGTCAAAATTCTTCTCGAAATGCTCCGGCAAAGATTCATGATTCAGCTGAGAGCTCACCTGTTCTTTCGTATATAATCCCGGTGTATACTGTAAGCTGGGATTATCCAGAGGAGTGGTTGTCACGCTGGACAGATGTACCTGAGAATCAAGTTCCCCGGTCAGTGCACGGGATTCTTTCTTTTCTGTACTTCCGTCTGCACTTACCTGAATGGACGGAGTCAGACTCCAGCTTGTCCCGTCAAGTAAATCAATCATCTTCAGATTTTTATATAAAACCTGAAACGCTGCATTACTTCCCGATATGATCTTTTCATAATTGAAAAACACCAGATCTTCCCCATCCTCATAATAATTAAACGGAGTTACTTTTGAAGTCTGTGCATTTCCCGGCGTTCCCTGCGGAACAGCCAGATCAGAAGGATAAACCGCTTTGCTTTCCCGGTTATCCAAAAGCTTCCTCGGAATACGGATTTCCACCGAATTGGGTTCCAGATCCCGGCTGTTATGGAACTCTATCTGATATTTCAAATTAAAGTCTTCTGTTTTTTCCACATGATAATCATCCGGCTGATTTACATAATAGGCATCAAAAGTCCAATCCTTCTCCCCGGTAATCTCCCGTACACTCTCACTGATCGTAGTGGTGGCAAAAACTTCTGCTTCCTCCTGTTTTTCCAATTCAGAAATCGGAAGCTGGTCTTTATACTTATCTTTCCATTCTTGATCCTGTTCCACACCTGTCTCTGGATCCGCCTCCGGACTCGTCTCCGGGGTTATCTCCGGCGTTGTCTCCGGCGTCACCTCTGGAGTTGTCTCCGGGGTTGCTTCCGGACTTGTTTCCGGAGTCACTTCCGGCGTTGCCTCTGGTGTCGTCTCTGGCTCTGACTCCGGGGTTCCTTCCGGCGTTGTCTCCGGCGTCACCTCAGGCGTTGTCTCTGGCTCTGCCTCTTTTTTCTCCAGCTTCAATTCCAGGCTGCTGCCTTCCTTCACCACATACGACTCGATATAGGCGAAGCAGTCCAACACTTCCTTCTCTTCCTCTTCCGGGAAAGCGAACTGGTACTCCGGCTCTTCCCCGTTCTCCTCCTCCGTCTGGATCACCTGGTACTCCTCCGCCTTCTGCTCCGGATCCAGAAACTGAAAGGCCACCCGGTAAACTCCCTCCGGAAGTTCCGGAAGCTCAAAACTCCCGTCCGGTTCTGTGATAACTTCCGCCACAGCTTCATTCTCCCGGCTCTGCGGATCAAAGGTCTCCTGCTCATAAAATCGGATCCGGACATCCGGGATCCCTTCCAGAACTGTTCCCCCTTCCGTCAGAACTACCGTTCCCTCCAGGTTTCGCAGGACCGGTTCCGGCTCTGCCGGTACTTCCGCTCCCTCTGTATTTCCTGCCGGATCTTCTGT
>OLQH01002545.1_pt1 | contig 10301 bp, 7 predicted proteins | sample 1672671 | NCBI WGS metagenome assembly OLQH01 (sample SAMEA3136712, study PRJEB25190) | human gut metagenome
AAGGCAGGTATATTACTACCTGCCAGTCCATTGGGTCTTTATAAAATAAAAAAAGTTCACTAATAACTGTGAACATTCTGCCTTTTACTAAATTCCGAATGCTCCCTACCACAGTGTTAACTGTCAGGTTCAAAGGGTTAGACAGCCTCTTCTGTCATTCTCAACTACACTTAGTTCCCCTGCATCGCTATTCAATTGGTTTCATTATAATCATGAGTCCATCCGTTGTCAATCATTTCTCAAAAAAAATATCCTATTCCGGAAGAAGGCGGGCTACGCCATCCCCTCCCAGATCTTTTCCATTCTGGCCTGCCCGCTGGTAGCCTCTGTAATCTCATACTTCAGTTCCTCAGCCATTTCAAAGGGGACCTGTACCTGAAGCCGCACCTGTTCCGTATATTCAGCATCCTTCACAGGCAGTCCTCTCTGCCCCAGCAGGTATTGAATTTTCCCGATCCCATTGTAATCCGTCGCAATCTCCAGAAGTATGACATGACGCTTTATCACCACACTGCTATTTTTCAATCCCTCCTGCACTGCTTTGGAATATGCTCTTACCAGGCCGCCGGTTCCCAGCAGGGTTCCCCCAAAATATCTGGTGACTACCACTGCCGTATCGTGAAGCTCCTCCCCCAGAAGCACATCCAGCATAGGCTTTCCAGCAGTCTGGCTGGGCTCCCCGTCATCGCTGCAGCGCATAGTTTCCCCCTGCGCTCCGATGACATAAGCATAACAATTGTGGGAGGCATTCCAGTATTTTTTTCTCATCTCCTCAAGAAAAGACAGCGCTTCTTCTTCTGATTTCACCGGGCGAACTGTAGCTATAAATCTTGATTTTTTCTCTACAATCTCTCCCTCTCCCCCAATTTCCACGATTTTATATTCATTTCGCATAATATTCGTATCCTCTTTATAGTTTTGTAGTATCTTCGCCTTTATTTTAACATGTTTCTTAAGGATTTGGGAAGCAATTGTGAAGTTTTTAATTGGGGCTTTATTTCACAATTCTCTTTTGTTATAATGGATGGGAAAAGGAGGCAACATTCATGAACTTTGGAAAAAGAGCGACTTCCAAGAAACGCAATGCCCTAACCTCCCGTTCCACTATGGTAGGTAACAAAGCACACGTTTCTTTCCTTCGGGTTATATTTGCATCTCTGATTGCAGTTTTTGTCCTGTGCGCCTGTACAGGCTTCGGTGCTGTGAGGGGTCTGATTGACAATGCCCCTGAGATTTCCGATGTAAATATTATGCCCATTGGTGCTGCTACCTTCGTGTATGATACAGAGGGCAATCAGATTCAGAAATTAACTGCACCCAATTCGAATCGTATGCCTGTGACCATTGACCAGATTCCTCTGGATCTGCAACACGCCGTAGTTGCTATTGAGGATGAACGGTTTTATGAGCATAACGGAATCGATATCCGCGGTATTATCCGTGCAGGTGTTAAGGGTATCACTACAGGCCACTTTTCTGAGGGCGCCAGTACAATTACCCAGCAGTTATTAAAGAATAACGTATTCACCGGCTGGACACACGAGTCAACGGTAGAAAGATTCAAAAGAAAATTCCAGGAACAGTACCTTGCCATCCAGCTTGAGAAACAGCTGAAGGATAAAAATGTAATTCTGGAAAACTATTTAAACACAATTAACCTGGGCGCTGGTACCTACGGGGTACAGGCGGCATCTCACCGATATTTTGATAAAGATGTACAAGACCTGACCTTGTCTGAATGCACGGTTTTGGCAGGTATTACACAAAATCCGACCAAGTACAATCCAATCACGCATCCTGAGGACAATGCAGAGCGCCGGCAAAAAGTACTGAAAAACATGCTGGAACAGGGTTATATCACCCAGGAACAGCACGATGAGGTACTGGCTGACAATGTTTACGAGAGAATTCAGCAGACAGAGGCAGAGACAGCAGACGATAACTCTGTATACAGCTATTATATCGATGAATTGACCAAGCAGGTGATCCAGGATCTGCAGGATCAGAAGGGCTATACCTCCCAGCAGGCATACAATGCTCTGTACAGCGGCGGTCTTCAGATCTACTGTACACAGGACCAGAATATACAGCAGATCTGCGATGAGGAATACCAGGACCCTGATAATTTCCCGTCCGGGTCACAGGTGAGTCTGGACTATGCCCTTACCCTCAAGCATCCTAACGGAGAAGAGGAGAATTACAGCAAAGAAATGATGAAAGCCTACTTCCAGGAATCAGATTCTGACTTTACACTCCTCTTTGACAGCGAAGAAGATGCCCAGCCCTATATTGACTCATACAAAGAGCATCTTATGGCCGATGGCAGTACAGTGGTAGCTGAAAAGGCAATCTACACACCCCAGCCCCAGTCTTCGCTGGTAGTAATGGATCAGCATACAGGATATGTAAAAGCACTGGTTGGAGGCAGAGGGGAGAAAACTGCCAGCCTGACACTGAACCGGGCCACTAATACACTTAGGCAGCCAGGTTCTACCTTCAAAATAGTATCCACCTATGCCCCTGCTCTGGACGTCTGTGACAAGACACTGGCGAGCACTTATGAGGATGAACCGTTTGAATATGAGGGAGGCCGTCCGGTCAAGAACTGGCTGACCAATTCCTACGGGGGAACCACTACCATACGGGATGCTATCATTAATTCTGTCAACGTGGTGGCAGTCAAATGTCTAACAGAAATCACCCCGGAACTGGGATATGAGTATCTGAAAAAATTCGGATTTACTACTATTTATGACTACAAGGAAATTAACGGCAAGATATACAGCGATGTCCGGCAGCCTCTGGCACTTGGAGGTATCACCCTTGGTGTGAGCAATCTTGAGCTGACCGCTGCCTACGCCGCCATTGCCAACGAGGGTACCTATACCAAACCAATTTTCTACACTAAGATTCTGGACAGCGACGGAAATACCGTCATTGACAATACACCTGAGACCACATCTGTAATCAAGCCAAGCACTGCTTATCTTCTCACAAGTGCGATGGAAGACGTGGTCAAAGAGGGTACAGGTACGCGTTTAAAATTATCCGGTATGCCTGTAGCAGGTAAAACAGGTACCACCTCCGGTTATAACGATGTTTGGTTTGCAGGCTATACGCCTTACTATACCTGCGCGGTATGGGCAGGCTATGATGATAATGAGAAGCTTCCGAAATCCGGAATCTACAGGTCCTATCACCAGACTTTATGGAAAAAAATTATGGGCAGAATTCATGAGGATCTGAAAGAAAAAGATTTTGAGATGCCCTCCACGGTGGAGAAAGAAACGGTATGTGCTACTACCGGGCTTCGTCCAAATGCCGGATGCCCGACTATCACAGAATATTTCGATAAGACAACACTTCCCACCAAGCGGTGCAACAAGCACAGCAATTACCGGAGAAGCGACGACACAGAATCCAATAATGAATCTTCCGGCAGCAATCAGAGGGAGGAAAACACGAATAACACCACTCCTCCAACCACCGGAGAGAATCCTAACGGCAATAATACAAACAATAACCAGCCGGAAAATCCTAACGGCAATACCGGTGAACAGCCCGGAGGCAACACCGGACAGCCGGGTACTCCGGAAGAGCCGACAACGCCCACACCGCCCGTAGAAGGCGGAGATCAGCCCGGAGGCAATACCGGGGATCAGCCAGGCGGGGATACCCCACAGCCGGGCACCTGACAGAGCATAAGATCACATAAGGACATTGCGCTTACAAGCGCAATGTCCTTTGTTTTCTCGTATCCCCCGCATGGGGCTGCAAGACGCCCAAATTGCAGGATGCAAATCCAGAGAGAAATTGGGGCCGGGTAGATATCACAATCAGCTCCCCACAGCATCCAGTATCAGCTTTGCGGCTCCCACAATACCCGCATCATTTCCCAGCTTTGCCAAAACCAGCGGAGTGTCCCTGCAGGCACTGAAGGCATATTTTTTATAACTCTTTTCAACAGCCTGTATCAATACATCCCCTGCCTTTGAAACACCTCCCCCGATAACAATGACCTCAGGGTCTACTACACAGGAAAAATTACCCAGTGCCCGTCCCAGGCAGTCGGCAAAGACAGAGACTATATCTGCCGCCAGCTGGTCTCCCTCTTTATAGGCGTCAAAGACTGCTTTGGCAGTAATCTCTTGTCCCCGAAGTACAGACATTTTTTCTGATTGGGCAAGCATCCTGCGGGCGATCCTGGCGATTCCCGTAGCCGACGCGGTCTGTTCCAGACACCCGTGGCCGCCGCAGTTGCACGCTTCTTCTTCGTTGGGATCAACACAGGCATGCCCAATCTCCCCTCCTGCACCGTGGGCACCTGCCACGATCCTGCCGTTTACGATAATTCCTCCGCCAACACCAGTTCCGAGAGTAACCAGAATCATGTTTCTGGCTCCTTCACCGCCGCCCTTCCACATCTCTCCCAGGGCAGCCACATTGGCATCATTTGCCGCTTTGACAGGGTATCCGGAAAGAGTCCTCAATTCTTCCTCTATACACTTTTGTCCCCAATGGAGATTAACCGCACAGGGAATTTCCCCTTTTTCATTCACCGGTCCGGGGACACCGATTCCTATACCAGCCACATCCTTTGCAGGGATGGAAGCATCCTTTGCCTTTCGAAGAATGGATTCTGCCACATCGGGCAGTATGTGCATTCCCCCTTCCTCTACACGGGTCTTAATCTCCCATTTGTCCAGTACCTTCCCACTGGTGTCAAATAGGCCGCACTTTATTGTAGTACCGCCTACGTCAATTCCAAAGCAATACTGTGCCATACATTAATCCTCCCTCTTTTTCGCAATATTCTCCTGTACCCGCTTGTACAGTTCCTTTGCCGCATTATATCCCATCTTCTTCTGTCTGTGGTTTACTGCAGCAGATTCAACTATCACAGCGAGATTTCTTCCCGGACGGATAGGAAGAGAATGGCACACTACCTTATTGCCCAGGAATTCTGTATATTCCTCCTCCAGCCCGAGTCTGTCATACTCTTTATCCTTACTCCATTCCTCCAGCTTAATTACCAGATCAATGGCCTGGGTATCCTTTACACTCTCTACGCCGAACAGGGTTTTTACATCTATAATTCCAATTCCCCTCAGCTCAATAAAATGCCTGGTAATATCCGGAGCCGAACCTACCAGTGTCACATCGCTGACACGCCGAATCTCCACAACATCGTCACTTACCAGACGGTGTCCTCTTTTAATCAGCTCCAGAGCAGCCTCGCTCTTACCTATCCCGCTCTCACCCATGATGAGAACGCCCTCTCCGTACACATCTACAAGCACACCGTGGACAGAGATACAAGGCGCAAGCTGAACATTCAGCCAGCGGATAATCTCCGCCATAAAATTAGAGGTTGTCTTATCTACCGTTAAGGTAGGTACCTGATACTTTTCAGCCAGCCGGAGCATATCCTCATCCGGATGTGTCATCGTGCTGAAAACCACACAGGGAATTTTGCTGGACACAAACCTTTCATAGGCGGCGACTTTTTCTTCCCGGGTAAGATGCTGAAGATATGTGTATTCCACGTATCCGATAATCTGTACCCTTTCATTCTCAAAATGCTCCAGATAACCTGTCAGCTGAAGTGCCGGCCGGTTAATATCCGGAAGGGTAATCCTTATCTCAGACATATCAATATCAGGGGTTGCATTATAAAGCCCCAGCTCCTGCACCATTTTCTTAAGTTCTACACCTTTCATATGTGCTCTCCTTTGCGATTTCTTAGATTTTATTCTACCACATACGATCTTTCACTTCAACAAATCCATCTGCTAATCTTCCCCTTCATGAAAAAATGCATACACCTGGCGTGCACTTCTTGCATTCATAGACGGCACCTTTTCCAGCTCCTCTAAGGATGCCTCCCTGATAGGTTCCAGCCCCTTGAAATACTTCATCAGCGCCTTTCTGCGGGCAGGCCCTACTCCCTCAATATCATCCAAGACAGAGTGAACCTGCCCCTTGCTTCTCAGCGACCGGTGATATTCAATGGCGAACCGATGGGCTTCATCCTGGATTCTGGTAATCAGTTTGAACCCTTCGCTGGACCGGTCAATTGGAATCTCTGCATTATTGAAATACAGCCCCCTTGTCCTGTGTTTGTCATCTTTTACCATTCCGCATACCGGAATCTCCAGACCCAGGCGGTTCAGAACATCCAGGGCAATATTTACCTGTCCTTTTCCCCCGTCCATCATAAGCAAATCCGGAAATTTAGTAAAGCTTCCGTATTCCCGTTCCAGATTTTTCTCCCTCTGTTCTTCCTGTTCATCCATCCCATGGGTAAACCGGCGGGTAAGTACCTCTTCCATACTGGCATAATCGTTGGCGCCCTTCACCCATTTGATTTTAAATTTCCTGTAATCACTGCGTTTTGGTTTTCCTTTTTCATAGACAATCATAGAGCCCACAGACTGAAATCCGCTGATGTTAGAGATATCAAAAGCTTCTATCCGGTTTACATCCTGAAGTCCCAGCCATTGGGAGATCTCTTTGACTGCCCCTATGGTTCTTCCCTCTTCCCGCTTTATCTTTTCCCGATCCTGGCTTAAAACAAGCTGGGCATTCTGGGCCGCCAGCTCCACCAACTTTTCCTTTGTCCCCTTTTTGGGCACTTTCAGTCTTACCTTCTGGCCCCTCCGTTTGCCGAGCCATTCTTCTATGATTTCCTGATCCTCTATCTCTTCCTGAAGCATAATTTCCTTCGGAATATATGGCGTACCTGCATAAAACTGTTTCAGAAAGCTGGAGACCACCAAAGCTCTGCCGTCACCTTCTGCCACTTTAATATAAAAGTGATCTCTTCCGATTAGACGTCCGTCCCTGACAAAGAATACCTGGGCCACCGCGTCCTCTCCGTCCATAGCCACAGCGATTACATCCTTGTCGTCTCCATGCTGATCCGTAATCTTTTGACGCTCCTGAATCCTTCCTACGCTTTGGATCAGATCACGGTACTGGGCAGCGTCCTCAAAGTTCATCTCTTCTGCCGCCTGCTTCATCTTTTCTTCCAACTCCCGGATTACCGGCTTACTGTTCCCTCCCAGAAAATCCAGAAGCTTCTCTACCTGTTTATGATATTCCTCCTTAGAAATGTAGCCCTGGCAGGGGGCTTTGCACTGTTTAATATGGTAATACAGGCAGGGACGTTCCTTTCCGATATCCTTGGGGAGATTCCGGTTGCATGACCTCAGATGATAAAGCTTTCTGGAAAGCTCCACTGCATCCTTCACCGCACCTGCACTGGTATAGGGGCCATAATACCGGCATTTATCCTTTTTCATCTGGTGAGAGAAAAGTACCCGGGGAAACTCTTCGTTCACGGTCACCTTGATAAAGGGATATCCCTTATCATCCTTAAGCATAGTGTTATATTTAGGCCGGTGCTCTTTGATGAGATTACACTCCAGGACCAGCGCCTCCAGCTCTGAATCTGTAATAATATACTCAAAACGCTCAATCTGCGTGACCATACGCTCAATTTTAGCGCCTTTGTTCCTGCTTGACTGAAAATACTGCCGCACCCGGTTTTTCAGACTGATGGCTTTTCCCACATATATAATTGCATCTTTCTTATCATGCATGATATAGACGCCGGGCTTTGCCGGCAGTTTTTTTAATTCCTCTTCCAAATCCATACTGCTCTCCTCTATCTGCCTGAAAGGCCTGCTTTCCGGAGGACACTGCCCGGGGAACCAGGTTATTCTCCTGCCGAAATATATTTATCTGTAAATGAAAATACGGTTCCGTAATATGCCTCCGGATCCTTGTCCTGAGACTGGGCATGCCCTGCACCCTCTACGATTAACAATTCTTTTTCCCCTCCAGCAGCCTGATACAGCTCTTCCGCCATTTCTGCAGGTATAAATGCATCTTCGTTCCCGTGTATAAACAACACCGGCAGGCTGGTTTTTTTGACCTGCTCCAGAGCAGACGCTTCCTTTATGTTGTAGCCTCCCCGCATCTGCAGAACCACATTGGCTGCATCCAGAAGGGGAAACGGCGGAAGGTGAAACCATTCCCTGAGCTGTTTCTTAAAGATGCTGTACACATCCGTGTATGCACAGTCAGAGACCACTGCCTTTACATTGTCGGGCATCTTCTCCCCCGCCATCATCAGTGCACAGGAGGCCCCCATAGACTGTCCGTGAATCACTATCTCTGCCTGAGGATCCTGACTCAATATGTAACGGATCCATATCATATTATCCGCCCTGTCCGTCCATCCCATACCGATAAAATCACCTTCGCTCTCTCCATGGCATCGCATATCCGGCGTAAGTACCTGATATCCTTTTAAGGCATATTCGCAGGCTATGGGATTCATCTCCTCTTTCCAGCCGGTGTACCCATGAAGCAGGAGCACCCACTTATGGCTCTTCTCCTTTTGATAAAATACTCTGGCCTTCAGTTTATAGCCGTCCGCCGACTCTGCCTCCAGCTCTGCCTGGGGTGCAGCCGACAGCCACACCTCCGTTTTACCGGAAGCTTTGGAGCGGTTTTCCTGTATATCATCTGTGTGCACCAGTGCCGCTACACTCTCTTCCGTAATATCCTCAAACGCCTGGGTCTTTTCCATAGAAGCCGGCACCAGAGCCACATCCACAAGTATATACGCTGTCGCAAAAAGTAATACAAGGAGAACCGCAAATACTATTCCTATTCTCTTTATCCACTTTTTCTTCATTTTGTCTCTCTCTTAAGTCCTTTCTCCTCTGCCCGGTGCCTTACTTTTATCTCATCTTGACGCCTGGGCGGTACTGCTACCGACATTTAGAGCCGGAACATATATGCTCCGGCTCTTATGATATTTTAGTCTTCTGTGATTGTCTCTTTTTCCTCTGAGTTCGGGATATCTTCCTGTCTGACCTCCTGCGCCTGGTCCAGAGAAGCCTCTGGCTGTTCTTCTTCTGCAGGCTCCAAGAGCTCTGGCAAGACAGGCTCCTTATTTGTCGTTATCTCCGAATCCGGTGTTTCTACGGTCTCTTTACTTTCTCTCTGGAGGATACGGTACTCCTTATTCTCTTCCCCTTCAGGTTCAGGAATACCCTTGACCTCCCGGAAAATCTTCATGAACTCTTTCCCTGTTATGGTTTCTTTCTCAATCAGGAATTCCGCAATTTTATCCATTACCTCCCGGTTCTCCGCCAGCAGGCCTTTTGCCTCATCGTAAGACTTTTTAAGAAGCTCCATTACCTCATGGTCAATTTCCGTGGCAGTGGCATCTCCGCAGTTCAGAACCGCCCTTCCGTCCAGATATTGGCTCTGTACGTCTGCAAGTCCCATAAGTCCGAATCTCTCGGACATTCCATATTGGGTAATCATTGCCCTTGCCACCTTTGTGGCCTGCTCAATATCATTGGACGCCCCGGTAGTCACAGTATCAAAAACCAGTTCCTCCGCAGCACGGCCTGCCAGATATCCGACCAGCATAGCCTCCAGCTCTTTCTTGGTGTTCAGATACTTTTCCTCCTCCGGTACATGCATAACATACCCTAGAGCCCCCATGGTACGAGGCACAATGGTAATCTTCTGCACCGGTTCTGAATGCTTTTGCAGAGCGCTTACAAGCGCATGACCTACTTCGTGGTAAGAGACAATCTTTCGTTCCTCCTTGCTGAGGATTCTGTCCTTTTTCTCTTTTCCTACAAGCACCACTTCCACTGCTTCAAATAAATCCTTCTGAGATACCGCACGCCTTCCCTTTTTAACTGCCAGAATAGCCGCCTCATTAATCATATTCGCCAGGTCGGAACCAACCGCCCCTGAGGTAGCCAGAGCAATAGCATCCAAATCTACGGTTTCATCCAATGCCACATTCTTTGCATGTACTTTCAGGATATCAACCCGTCCTTTCAAGTCCGGACGGTCTACAATTACTCGTCGGTCAAAACGTCCCGGACGCAGAAGCGCAGGATCAAGTACCTCCGGACGATTGGTTGCAGCCAGGATCAAAAGCCCTTTGGACGTGTCAAAACCATCCATCTCAGCCAAAAGCTGGTTCAGGGTCTGCTCCCGCTCGTCATTTCCGCCTCCGTAACGGCTGTCACGGCTTTTACCGATGGCGTCCACCTCATCAATAAAAATGATGCAGGGAGCGTTCTTCTTTGCCTCCTCAAACAAGTCACGGACACGGGAAGCTCCCACTCCCACGAACATTTCCACAAAGTCAGAACCTGACAGTGAGAAAAACGGAACGTGTGCCTCCCCGGCTACTGCCTTTGCCAGCAGTGTCTTACCGGTTCCGGGAGGTCCCACAAGAAGGGCTCCTTTTGGCAGTT
>OLQH01002547.1_pt1 | contig 10292 bp, 8 predicted proteins | sample 1672671 | NCBI WGS metagenome assembly OLQH01 (sample SAMEA3136712, study PRJEB25190) | human gut metagenome
ATAGCAGTAGACGGCAAAGAACTGTTGGACATGGCAGGAACCCATCACAGTGATCTGCTATTTGAAGCGGCGGTAGCGGGAGGAATTCCCATTATCCGCCCGCTGAAACAATGCCTGGCGGGCAATCATATTACGGAAGTTATGGGCATCATCAACGGCACCACGAATTTTATTCTGACTAAGATGACAGAAGAGGGAATGGAATTCGAGGAAGCATTGGCTCTGGCCACCGAGCTGGGGTATGCGGAAGCCGATCCCACTGCGGACATTGAAGGGTATGATGCGGGCCGAAAGCTTGCCATTATGGCTTCCATTGCCTTTAACTCAAGAGTTACTTTTGACGACGTCTATACCGAGGGTATAGCCAAAATCACTGCCAAGGATATTAAATACGCAAGAGAGATGGGCTGTGATATAAAGCTTTTGGGGGTTGCTAGAAATACGGATACCGGGATCGAAGTGCGGGTACATCCTATGCTGATTCCAAGTGCTCACCCCTTAGCCTCAGTAAAAGATGCATTTAACGCAGTCTTTGTTCACGGGGACGCCGTAGGAGATACGATGTTCTATGGAAGCGGGGCAGGTGAGATGCCGACAGCAAGCGCCATTGTGGGCGATGTCTTTGATATAGCCAGAAACATCCGGTATCAGTGCAGCGGAAGAATCAGCTGTACCTGCTATAAAGAGCTGCCCATCAAACAGATCGGGGACATTCGAAGCAGGTATTTTCTTCGCATGCAGGTGGACGACAAGCCGGGAGTGCTGGCAAGTGTGGCCAGTGTTCTGGCTAACAACTCTGTGAGTATTGCACAGGTCATACAGAAAGCAAAAAGTTCAGAGGCCGCAGAGATAGTGGTGATCACAGATTCTGTGGAAGAAAGACATTTTAATGACTCTCTGGCAATCTTTCAGGGAATGTCTGTGATAAGAAAAATCTCTTCCGTAATCCGTGTATATGGTGAATAATGCCGTTTTATGCCGAATAATGCAGTAAATCTTAACACATCTTAACTACCGGCACCTTACACTGCCCTTTATAATGATTTCTATATAGAAGTACGTGAGTCGGCAAAGGAAAGGAAGGTCAGGGATGAATGAAGCAGTATTAAAGAATGAGTTAGAGAGACTGCAGCAGGAGAACAGTATATTAAAAGAAAGTATTATTGTTCTAAAAAAAACAATTGCGGTAAAAAACCGGACCATAAACAGGATGCTGGACCGTTACATACTGCAGCAAAAATAGGAAGAGGCTGAAACCTCTTCCTATTTTTGTATGTCCCAGACGGTTCCGCTTCCGGAACCGGGAAAGGAGAAAACTACATGAACCATTCTTTAGAAGACGATAAAATTCCCGAGGACTGTCCTCTGGTTCAGGTTATGACCCTGGAGGAGTACAGAAATTCTCGGGAGAGGGTTTCCCAGGAGCTGATCTTTGAGAGAAATCTTCATCACATTCATTACTGCAAAGCAGACTGGCTGGATCAGGCAATCTTCGGAACCTTTTTGATTCCCAGAAAGGAAGCACTGCTGGGAGATAAAAGTGGCTTTTGCTTTTATCTGGATCGGAAACGGCTGCTATTTATTGATGACACTGGCTTTGCCCAGTCACTTATGGACAGCATAGCAGAAGAGAAAAGTTCCGAAAAGACGTCACTGGTACACCTGCTTTTTCAGTTTATGGAATACATGATTAGGGACGATGTCCTTTTCCTCCAAAAGTATGAGGAGAAGCTTACTACTATGGAGGAGGAACTGCTGGACAAAGGATTGGACAATGTGAACCGGGCAATTCTGCAATGCCGCAAAGAACTTTTGCGGCTGAATTCCTACTACGAACAGCTTGCAGATATGAGTGAGACTTTGGTGGAGAACCACAATGGATTTTTGGATGAGAAAGACTGTTATCTGTTTTCCCTGTTCGGTGACCGGGCGTCCAGGCTGTATTCCAACACTCAGGCCTTGAAAGAATATACCATGCAGATTCGGGAAATGTACCAGTCCCAGATTGACATCAGGCAGAACCGCATCATGTCGTTTCTTACCATTGTTACCACGGTCTTTATGCCTCTCACCCTTATCACCGGGTGGTATGGAATGAATTTTGATAAAATGCCGGAGCTTCATTGGAAATATGGATACCCTCTGATCGCCTTTCTCAGCCTTTTCATCATATTGCTGGAGATCTGGTATTTTATAAGGAAAAGGTGGTTAAAATAAAGGAAGAAGGCGGGAATATTCCAGCTTTTTTTCTTTCATTGACAAAGTGTGACAAAAATCTTAATTTTTGTTAAGATCTTTGTTTTCCTCTGCTATCAGAAAAAAATTATGCTATAATGTTAGCGTTATTGTGAAGAGAGTAGGAGTGTAAATAGAGATGTCGAAGAAAAAAAAGAAGCTACAGGAGAATCAGGTAGAAGCAGCAGGTACCGTGGATCCTCGAATTGACGAAGCAATGGCCAAGATCGTTCAGGACACCATAGGCAATGATACCGTATATGACCAGCCTAAGAAAAAAAAGAATAGAAAGGCTACAAAGGCCTCTGGCCAAAAGTCTAAGATGAAGAAAAAAAAGAGTAAAAATACGGCGTTAAAGGTGACTGGTATCGTTGCAGGTGTGATTGTATTGCTGGCTGGTGCAGCTTATGGGGTCGGCGCTTACTACTATCACGACAAGTTCTTCAAAGGAACAGAGATTAACGGAATTAACTGTGAGAATATGACTGTGGAGGAGACAGAAGATCTGATCCGCAGGCAGGTAGAGGATTATAAGATAACTGTTCAGTTCAGGGGAGACCAGGCTCAGGAGATTCTGGGAAGTGATATTGGTTATCAGTATGTATCCAATGGAGACGCAGAAAAAATTCTAAAAGAGCAGAATCCGCTGCTGTGGATTAGAGGCTATTTTAAGCCGGAAAAATACGAGGCGGCCAAGAATATATCTTTTGATGAGAATCAGCTGAGAACCAAACTGGATTCCCTGGACAGTATGATAGCCGAGAACCAGGAGGCGCCCCAGGATGCCTATGTTACCTTCCAGGAGACGGAGTTTGTTATAGTGGATGAGGTACAGGGCACAACCATTGACGAAAATACGATGTTTGAGGCAGTAAAGACGGCAGTCTCTGAGAGCAGACCGGATGTCTCAGCTGAAGAGGCAGGTGCCTATGCCGCACCCTCCGTTACAAAGGATAATCCAGATCTTATTGCCCAGAGAGATATGCTGAATACTTATGCCAAGGCAAGCATTACCTATACGTTCGGAGAACAGACAGAACTGCTGGACGGTTCTATTATAAAAGACTGGTTCGATTATGACGAGAACGGTAATATAATTGAAAATGAAGATACTTTTAAGGCAAATGCTAAAGAATATGTGAAGTCTCTGGCTGCCAAATATGACACTGTGGGGAAAGAACGCTCCTTCCACAGTACCGCAGCGGATGCAGACATTACAGTAAAGGGCGGCTCTTATGGCTGGAAAATAAATCAGAAAAAAGAGGTGGCACAGCTGATCGAGGAGATTAAGGCTGGTACAGTCACCACAAGAGAACCGATCTATTCGTCAACCGCCGTATCCAGAGAGGGCAATGAAATAGGCAATACGTATGTGGAAGTCGACCTGGGAAATCAGCATATGTGGTTTTATAAAGACGGACAGCTGATTGTAGACTCAGACTTTGTATCCGGAAATATGTCATATAAGGACCGTGTAACTCCCTCCGGGGTATATTCTCTCTACTATAAGCAGAGAGACAAAACCCTGAGAGGAAAGAAGAATCCTGATGGAACTTATGAATATGAATCACCGGTTAAGTACTGGATGCCTTTTAATGGAGGAGTGGGACTTCATGACGCTTCCTGGAGAAGCAATTTCGGCGGGAATATCTATAAGACCAGCGGTTCTCATGGCTGCATTAACCTGCCAAGAAGCAAAGCACAGGTGCTGTACGAAAATATCGAAAAGGATGTGCCGATTGTCTGCTTTTATTAAGTAGGATATCTATCAAAGACGCCCCGGAACAGAAACACCGGGGCGCAGTTATCATTAGAATACATAGTGTTTAGGAGGATAAGAATGGAACTAATTAAATGTCCCCAATGTGGCTCTCAGTTTCCTGATAATACCAGAAAATGTCCGGTCTGTGACTATATTCTGGATGGAAGCGGCTATTATGAACCGGAGAGTGATATTTCTCAATATGAGCCTCCCTATGGGTCCGTTTACGAGGAAAGGCCGGAGCAGACGGGCGGAACCGGTTTGGCTATAGCTTCTATGGTTCTGGGAATCGTTTCTATTGTACTGACCTGTCTGTTCATCGGAATACTGCCTGGTATTGTGGGATTGATTCTGGGAATTATCTCCATTGCCAAGGATAAGCCGGGGAAAGGAATGGCAGTTGCCGGGATAGTAACATCGGCCATAGGAATTGTCCTTTTCTTTTTGGTATTTGCAGTGATATTGGCAATACCCAGTTGATGTTATGATAAAAAGAGTGATGCCGCGGCTTAACAAACCGCGGCATCACCCTTTTTAGGATTAGAAGAAAGGAGGCGCATTTTTTACTTATTTTTTAGAAGCCATTCCAAAAAACCTTTTCCTGAGCAGCAGCGCTGCTGCCCCGGCAGATACGGCCGCCATCAAAGACAGCATAAGTATGGGGGCGGTATCTCCGGTTTTGGCTGCTTTTAAAGTTTTTGTTTTGTTGTCAGAGTCATTGGAAGAGGAGACGGTCTTCACAAAGGTGGCAGTAACGGTGACATCTTCTGCCGGCATGGTAAAGGAACTGCCTTTTATCGCTTTTTTATTCACAAGTATATTTTTTAATTTATATCCTTTGTTTGCCTTTGCAGTAACTGTGATCTTATCTCCTTCTTTTGCAGTTGTCTTAGAAACGGTGACCGTTCCGTTTGACGGGTCTTTCACTGTAATCTTATAGGTTTTTTCTGATACACTTATCTTCTGCTCTGCAGTTTTGCCTTTATAGGTTACAGTGATCATTTTGTCACTGGTTTTCAGCGCTCTGTCAGGAGAAATGGAGAGGTCTTTGTTGTCAATTGCCAGTTTGGAAGAATCGCTGAAGACAGCGGTTACTTCCATTCCCTTTGTGCTGAATGTTTCTCCTTCAATGTATTTTGTTTTATCCGGAGGGGTGGTAATGGTAATCTTCTCCAGGGTGACAGCAGCCAGGACCTGAATCTTCTGTTCTGCAGTTTTGCCTTTGTAAGAGACAATAACCTTTGTATCAGTGGTCTTCAAGGCGCCGTCAGGCGTGTAGGTCAGATCTTTAGTATCTAAAGCTTTTCTGGAATTGTCACTGAAAACTGCAAATACCTCCATTCCTGCGGGGTCAAAGCTTTCACCCTCTGTATAATTTACTTTCTGAGGGGGAGCAGTAATCTGGATACTTTCCATAGTTAGAACAGGCAGTACTTTGATATCCAGAGTGGCTGTCTTGCCCTTGTAGCTCAGAGTGATTTTTGTATCCTGAGGGGTCAGGCCTACCTCAGGGGAATATCCTACATCTTTCGTATCCAGCGCTTTTTTTGTAAGATTACTGAAGACAGCACTTACCTCCATACCTGAGGGATCAAAGAGTTCCCCTTCCTCATAGGTCAGTTTATCCGGCTGGTGAGTTACCTCAATACCTGTGAGGGTGACAGCCGGCTGTACGGTGACAGAAAGTGAAGCGGATTTTCCCTGATAGGTAATGGTTACAGAGGTGTCACTGGCGGTCAAAGGCCGGTCAGGAGTCATAGACAATTCCTGATGGCTGATGATTTTCGGTTCCCCTACGGTAAAAAAGGCGGAGACTTCCATACCTGCCGGGTCAAACGTCTCTCCCTCTGTGTAGGAAAGTTTATCTGGCTGCCTGGTCACTTCGATCCGCTCCAGTGTAACTGCAGGTGTTACATGAATAGGGAAGCTGGCTGTCATTTGGCTGTAGCTTACGGTAACCAGTGTGTCAGATGGCTTCAGATTATCGGTAGGTGATATGGTATATTCTCCGGGGGAGAGAACCTTTGGTTCTCCTTTGTCGTACACAGCTGTGACGGTAAGTCCCGTAGTATCAAGGCTGTCCCCTTCCTCATATTCTGTACGGTCCGGAGGCGTGAGCCTGAGTTCAGTCAGAACAGGAGGGGGATCTTCCTTTGGCTTCTGCTCCCGCACAACGGTTATGGGCTGAACGGCTGTGAGTCCCAGATAAGAAATGGTTATCTCCGTATCTGCAGGAGTCAGCTTGCCTTTGGGAGCAATGGTATAGTCGGAACCGGAGAGTACCTCAGAGGGAACCTGACTGTCCTTTTTATATACGGCTGTCACTGCCATGCCGTCAGGGTCAAATGACTCCCCTTCTTTGTATTCGGTCTTTTTAGGAGGGGATGTTACCGTAATTTTTTCGGGAGCTGATTTAACAATTACTTTGATTTCTTTGCTTTTCAGTGCCGTTTCCGGGGACGCCGCAAGTTTGGCTTCCACAACATAGACGGTAGTTCCGGCTTTTTCAGTGCCGGGAGTATAGACTGCACTGGAAGCATTCTTCAGCGGTGTGAGTTTTCCCTCCGAGGAAGTATACCACTGGTAGACGACGGAGCTTCCGTCTTTGGCAGTGGCTGTTCCGTCAAGCGCTTCCGATGTTTTGCCTGTACCGTACGTAAATGTGGCCCCGTTTTTCATATAATCCTTTGCGAAGGCCAGAACGTCTGCAGCATCTTTGGCCCATGCAGTGACAGGCACACTGCCTGCCGTTAACAGTAAAGTTAGAAAAATAGATAAAATACATTTCCTGGTTTTCTTCATATCCATTCGCCTCCAATCCATAATGGGCACAGCGTACCATCCGCTGCCTGCCTGGCTAATTCTGAAAAGTGTAGAAGAAGAACATAAATAGTCTGTATTTATATAAGTATTATATAATTTATTTTGACGAAAGTAAATTAAGATTCAATGAATTTTGTTTAATATCTTAGGTAATAATTGCTGAAATTGGAGGCGTTTTTTTAGAGAAATTCAGGAAAGAAATAAGCGGCTCAGATCCCTAAGACCGGAAATGCTGTAATCGGGATCCCTGGTGGTGCCGAAACCATAGGAGGCAAATACAAAGGGTATCCCAGCTTCCCTGGAGGCACTGTGGTCTCCGTCTGTATCCCCTACATAGACTGGAGACTGCAGACGGTGACGGCAAATGATTTCTTTGATATTAGAGGCCTTGGCGCAGCCTGTATCCCCCGGACAGAGATGATCCTGAAAGTAGTGCCCAAAACCGGTATTCTCAAGAAATACTTCTATATATCCCCCCTGGCAGTTGCTGACAATGTACAGGGGATAGACCGCTGACAGCTGCTGAAGCGTATGTTCCAGATCAGGATACAGAGGAACCTGAGCCTGGAGCAGTACCTCATGTTCTCTCTCACAGCACAGATGTATTAGTTCCAGCTGCCGGGCGGGACATTCATTGGGAAAGATAGCCCTGGCAATATCCGGAAGCGTACGGCCAAACAAAGATTTGAGAGTCTCCGCTGTGAGACGGGGAATGGATACCTCCTCCCGGATCAGAATCTGGTTCCATGCTTCCGCTACCAAATGAGTGGAATCCCACAGGGTTCCGTCCACATCAAAAATAATACTATCTATTGGTTTCATAATAGTTCTCCTTTGTAGTATAATAAGTCCTGTGACCGGACGGCCTGTATGCAGATACAGCAGAACGCCGGCGCATGAGAATATTGTAAAGAAACTCATATAAAAAAGCAAGAAATATTAGATAAGAGGTATAATATGAGATACAGCAGTGTACAGGAAGGGATTTTTATAAGACGTCCCAACCGGTTTATCGCCCATGTGATCACTGAGGGAAAAGAGGAGATCTGCCATGTGAAGAATACAGGCAGATGCAAAGAGCTTCTGATTCCCGGAGTTAAAGTTTACCTGGAAAAGAGCAGCAATCCCAACCGGAAAACAAAATTTGATGTGATAGGTGTAGAAAAGGGGAACCTTCTGATTAATATGGATTCTCAGGTTCCCAACAAGGCAGCGGGAGAGTGGCTTGCCAAAGGGAACCTCTTTTCCGGCAGTGCCCTCATACGCCCGGAGACAAAATACGGCAATTCCAGGTTTGATTTTTATGTGGAGGACAGAGGAAGGAAAGCTTTTCTGGAGGTAAAAGGTGTTACTTTGGAGGATGAGAAAACTGCCAAATTTCCCGACGCACCTACTTTACGGGGCGTGAAGCATGTGTTAGAGTTAGGAGAGTGCGTACAGGCAGGGTACGAGGCTTATCTGCTCTTTGTGATTCAGATGAAGGGAGTAAGGAAGATGATGCCTAACTGGGATACGCACCCGGAGTTTGGAGAAGCGCTGATAAAAGCCCGGGATCAGGGAGTCCATATTCTGGCTTATGACTGTCTGGTGGAAGCAGACAGAATTGAGATTATGGATGCTGTGCCTGTATCCCTGGAGAGACCGGAATAGAAAGGCAAAAGAATGATACCGAGAGAGATTGTACAGCCGCTGCTTGGCTGGTTTTATGAAAACAGGAGGGACCTGCCCTGGAGGAAGGAGCCTTCGGCTTACCATGTATGGCTGTCGGAGATTATGCTGCAACAGACCAGAGTGGAGGCAGTGAAAGGATATTATCATAGATTTTTGGAGGCACTCCCGGAGATTGAAGATCTGGCCGCCTGTCCGGAAACCCGTCTGTTGAAGCTTTGGGAAGGTCTGGGCTACTATAACAGAGTGAGAAACATGCAGAAGGCAGCCAGGGTAGTGGTGGAGCATTACGGGGGAGCGCTTCCCCCGGATTACGAAATGCTTTTGGGGCTTCCCGGAATCGGAAGCTATACGGCAGGTGCCGTGGCGTCTATCGCTTTCGGCATCTCAAGACCTGCCGTAGACGGCAATGTTCTGCGGGTAATTGCAAGAATTACGGAAAATGAAGAGGATATTTTAAGGCAATCGGTAAAGACTAAGACAGAGAGGGAACTGGCAGAGATTATGCCGAAGGATACCCCGGGAGATTTTAACCAGAGTCTGATGGAGCTGGGGGCCCTCATATGCATTCCCAACGGTATGGCCAAATGCGGAGAATGTCCTCTGGCAGAGCTGTGTCTCGCGAGAAAGCATGACAGGGTCATGGAGCTGCCGAAAAAAGCGGAAAAGAAACAAAGAAGGCTGGAGAAGAGGACTGTCCTGCTTATACAGGACGGGGAAGACTTTGCCATACGCAAGCGGGAGAAAAAAGGCCTGCTGGCCGGTATGTACGAATTCCCCAATCTGGAAGGTTACAAGAGCCAGGAAGAGGTTCTGGAGTATGTCAGGGGACTGTCCTGTCAGCCTGTGCGCATCCAGCCGCTGTCACAGGCAAAGCATATATTCTCTCATGTGGAGTGGGAGATGGAGGGGTACCGGGTACTGATAGAGCCCAGGGAAAAGAGAAATGCAGATGGTCTCCTTTTTGTGAACAAAAGAGAGACAAAGGGAAAGTACCCCATCCCGGCTGCCTTTGCAGCTTACAGAAAATATCTTGAGGAGGATATATAGATGAAATTACTATCAATAGCGGTTCCGTGCTACAATTCAGAAGCTTATATGCGCAAGTGCATTGATTCCCTGCTGCCGGGAGGAGAGCAGGTAGAGATCATAATCGTAGATGATGGATCTGCAGACAGTACTGCCGGGATCGCAGATGAATACGCAGAGAAATATCCGGACATTGTAAAGACGGTACATCAGGAAAATGGAGGACACGGCGCTGCAGTCAATACGGGAATTAAGAATGCTACCGGATTGTATTTCAAGGTCGTGGACAGCGACGACTGGGTGAATCTGGAGGCATATCAAAAGATCCTTGACACCATCAGGGATATTGCCGGGGGACCTTATACTCTGGACATGCTGATCAGTAATTTTGTATATGAAAAGCAGGGTGCCAAGAGGAAGAAGGTGATGAAGTACACCAAGTATCTGCCCCAGGACCGTATCTTCACCTGGGAGGATATGAGACATATGGGGACAGGCAAGTACATTTTGATGCATTCGGTGATTTACCGAACAAAGCTGCTTCGGGAGTGCGGACTGGAGCTTCCCATGCATACATTTTATGTAGATAATCTGTTTGTATACCAGCCGCTGCCCAGTGTAAGGACAATGTATTATCTTAACGTTAATTTTTACCGTTATTTTATAGGGAGGGAAGATCAGTCTGTCCATGAAGACGTGATGATCCGAAGAATTGATCAGCAGATAAAAGTAAATAAGCTTATGATAGAATCTATTGCATTGAAACGTCTCGACA
>OLQH01002549.1_pt1 | contig 10290 bp, 12 predicted proteins | sample 1672671 | NCBI WGS metagenome assembly OLQH01 (sample SAMEA3136712, study PRJEB25190) | human gut metagenome
GTGGGAGCCGGTCTTCTGCTGCAGGATCATAAAGAAGCGGCAGCCGCTTACATAGGTCCTTTCGGAACACTTTTTCTGAACTGTATCAAGATGATCGTGGTTCCTATGGTATTTTCTTCTATTATCGTGGGAATCTGCGGAATCGGGGATGCCAAACGGGTAGGAAGGATCGGAGGAAAGACGGTTCTGTACTTTCTCTGTACGACCGCTTTTGCAGCTACGCTGGGGCTTCTGGCAGCCAATCTGTTTCAGATCGGGAAAGGATTTCAGATTGCTTCTGATATCGGGGAAGTGACAATCCCGGAAAATCCGGGTATTATCAATACCCTCTTAAATATTATCCCCTCCAATCCGATCCAGGCACTGGCCAACGGAGATATGCTTCAGATCATTGCCTTTGCCATTATCCTGGGCGGAGGGATTGTGATGATCGGAGAGAAGGGGAGGCCGGTTTACCGGGCGTTTGACGCTCTGGCAGAAGCCATGTATGCGATCACCGGAGTGATCATGAAATTTACTCCGATTGCAGTATTTGCCCTGATCACACCGATCGTGGCAGAAAATGGGCCGGCGGTGCTGCTTCCGCTTTTGGGTGTGATCCTGGCAGTATACGGAACCTGTCTGGTGCACGCGGTTCTGGTGTACTCTTCTTCCGTGAAGCTGTTTTCCGGAATCAGTCCCAGGGAGTTTTTCCGGAAATCTATGGAGGCGATCGTGTTTGCTTTTACTTCGGCCAGCAGTTCAGCCACTCTGCCTTATTCGATGAAGGCGGCGGAGGATCTGGACGTTCCGTCGGAGGTATCCTCCTTTGTCCTGCCGCTGGGATCGACCATCAACATGGATGGAACAGCAATCTATCAGGGAATCTGCGCGATCTTTATTGCAAATGTGTTCGGGCTGGATCTGGATCTGGGTCAGCAGATCACGATCGTGCTTACCTGTACCTTTGCCTCCATCGGTGCGGCAGGGATTCCCGGTTCTGCTATGGTTATGCTGACGATGGTACTGCAGTCCGTGGGGCTGCCTCTGGCCGGAATCGGTCTTGTAACCGGAATTGACCGGATCACAGACATGGCGCCCACCGCCACGAATATTACCGGGGATATTGCTTGTGCAGTGGTGGTATCTGCCAGTGAGAGAAGGCGGGAAGCAAAGGCGGGAAGCCCGGAAGAATAGAAAAAGAAGATACATTTTACAGGAATCTGGCATAGTTTAGGCTCGTCCTCATATATTATCTTAAGAGGTGAGCTGGATGAAACAAGAAGAACTGACAAGGCTCTTTGCAGGGAGGCTGCGGCGTCTTCTGGAACGGGGGAATCCGGACTGGGAGAAGCTGCAGGAAATCCGCCTCCGTGTAAACGAGCCTTTTTTGCTGCTGATCGGTGGAAAAGAGTATTTTCTGGGAGAGGATGGCAGGATAACAGGAAGACAGGGGGAGGCCTGCATTGTCACAGCGGAGGAAATCCGGGAGACGCTGGAGTATGTCAGCAGCTATTCGCTGTATGCTTTTTCAGAAGAACTGCGGCAGGGTTTTCTCACGGTTCCCGGGGGACACAGGGTGGGCGTGGCGGGACGAACGATTCTGGAGGGAGAAAAGATCCGGGGGATGCAGCATATTTCTTATCTAAATATCCGCATTTCCCACGAAAAGAAAGGATGTGCCGACCGGATCCTTCCCTATATACTGGAGCAGGGGGAGGTACATCACACGCTTCTGATCGCGCCTCCCCGGTGTGGAAAGACGACAATCCTGCGGGATCTGATCCGCCAGATATCCAACGGTACAGAAGCATTTGGCGGATGCACGGTGGGGGTAGTGGATGAGCGCTCGGAAATCGGAGGATCTTATCTGGGGATTCCCCAGAACGATCTGGGAATCCGCACGGATCTTCTGGATTGCTGTCCCAAGGCGGAGGGGATGCTCATGCTGATCCGTTCCATGGCGCCGGTGGTGGTGGCGGTGGATGAGATTGGAGGGGATCGGGATATCCGGGCCCTGGAGACTGTGCTGCGCTGTGGATGCCGGATTCTGGCTACTGTTCATGGTACGTCCATGGAAGATGTGAGGCAGAGGCCTCTTCTGGGAAAACTGGTGAGCGGCCATGTATTTGAGCGGTACGTAGTTCTGGAAGGCGGAAGAGCGGGGGTGGTGAGCGAAATTTACGACGGACGGGGCACCCGGCTTTACGGAAGGAGTGTGGAAATATGCTGAAACTTCTGGGAGCCGTGCTGCTTTTAGCCGCCTGCGGAGGATGGGGTTTTTCTTCAGCCTGGCAGCTGCGGCAGAGACTGGCTGATCTCAGGGAACTGCGGCGCATTGCTTCCGTTCTGCGTCAGGAGATCGCATACGCGGGGATGGCGCTTCCGGAAGCGCTGCGGAGGATCGGAAACAGGACAGAGGGGATCTTTAAAGAATTTCTGGACAGCCTTGCTGCGGAACTGACTCGTTGTCCGGGGGACAGCTTCCATCTGATCTTTTCGGAACAGACAGATGAGATTTTGTCCCGCACAGCGCTGGAACCGGCGGATCTTGCCGACTTTAAGGAGCTGGGGAAGTATCTGGGGTATCTGGACAGGGGGATGCAGCTTTCCAATCTGGATCTCTATCTTTCTGAGGCGGAAGGGAAAATAGAGCGTCTGACGGAAGAACTTCCGGCGAGAAAGAAGCTTTTTCAGACCATGGGAGTGCTGGCGGGCGTGTTTCTGGCAATTCTATTTATCTAGGAGGGGAGGGACCGGGTGGAGGTCAGTATTATATTTAAAATCGGCGCAGTGGGGATTCTGGTGTCTGTACTCAGCCAGGTTCTGAAACACAGCGGGCGGGAAGAGCAGGCCTTCCTCACCAGTCTGGCGGGACTGATCGTGGTCCTGTTCTGGATCCTGCCGTATATTTATGACCTTTTTGACACAATTAAAAAATTGTTTTCTCTGTAAGGAGGCGGCCATTGGACGTAGTGAAAATTGCGGCTTTGGGACTGATGGCGGTGGCGGCGGGGCTGTTTTTCTGCCAGGTGAGGCCGGAGTATACCGTGTACATAAGCCTGGCAGCAGGACTTCTGATCCTGATCTGCGGTGCGGGAAAACTGGAAGCCATCTTTGTGATGATCCGCCAGATCGAATCCTATCTTCCTGTTAAGGCTGCTTATGTGACGGCGATCCTGAAAATGGTGGGGATCGCCTATGTGGGGCAGTTTTCTGCGGGTCTGTGCCGGGATGCGGGATATTCTTCTGTGGCCGGACAGATCGAGCTGTTCTGCCGGGTGTCCATTCTGCTGATCAGCATGCCTGTTTTCCTGGCTCTTCTGGAAACTCTGCAGGGATTCCTGGGATGAGACGGGGGATTTTGGCGCTGCTTCTGTTTCTGGTGTTCCTGAAACCGACGGCGCTTCCGGTGTGGGGGCAGGAGGGAACAGAGGAGCTGGCGGGCGATCTTCAGGAGGATCTGCTAAACCGGGAAGAAATAAAAGAGGTACAAAAAGCGCTGGAAGAACTGTTGGGGGAAGACAGTTTTTCTTTTTTTGACATGCTGCTTGATCTGATGAACGGGGAGACCGGCCAGCTGAAGGAAGAGTTTTCCGGTTTGATCCGGGAGGTTTTTCTGCGGCAGATGATCCAGGAGAAAGCGCTTTTTGTGGAAATTCTTCTTCTTGTGCTGGCGGCGGCTCTTCTGACAAATTTTACCCATCTCTTTTCAGAAGGCCAGATCGGGGAAGTGAGTTTCTATGTTATTTATCTGCTGCTTCTGACAATGCTGTTCAAGGCCTTCGGGGAGATGAGCCTGGAACTGGGGGAACTTCTTGAGAGGCTGGGAAACTTTATGAAGGTCCTCTCTCCGGCTTACTGTTTGGCTGTGGCGGCGGCCGGGGGCACTGTGGGAAGCGCCATGTTTTATCAGCTGGCGCTGTTTGCGATCACAGCGGTGCAGGTTCTTCTGGCGGGGGTGGTGCTTCCGGGAATTAATATCTATCTGCTGCTTCTCTTCGTTAATCTGATCTCAAAAGAAGATTTTCTCTCCCGGATGGCGGAACTTCTGGAGACCGTGATCCAATGGACGCTGAAGACGCTTCTGACAGCGGTTATCGGTCTTCAGGTAGTACAGCGCCTGATCGCCCCGGCAGTGGATTCTCTGAGGCGGTCGCTGCTGGGGAAAACGGCGGCAGCTCTTCCCGGGATCGGGAATGCGGTAAACGCAGTGACCGAGGTGGTGTTCGGAACTGCGGTTCTGATTCGGAACTGCATTGGAGTGACTGCGATGGCGGTGCTTTTGCTGGCGGGACTGCGCCCCCTTGTAAGACTGGCTGTCACCTCTTTTTTGTACAGGCTTCTGGGGGCTTTGGCACAGCCGGTTTCGGACCGGCGCATGGTGAGTGCGCTGGAAGCGATGGGAAAAGGCTGCGGATTCCTGCTGAGGCTTTTGTTTACGGCCGAACTGCTGTTTCTGCTGACCATTGCTCTGCTGGCAGGCAGTCTGTCCTGAGGGAGAGGGGGAACGTATGACGGAGGCAATTTACGGGTGGATCAGAAATCTGGCTTACATGCTTCTGTTTTTCACCGTGGTTCTGCAGCTGGTGCCGGAAGGAGGATATCGGAAATATATCCGGTATTTTCTGGGACTGATTCTGATCGTTACGGTGATTTCACCGGTCTTTTCTCTTTTTTCTTCCGGAAGTTCCATAGAGACGATGCTGGGGCAGGTTCTGGAGCTTTCTTCTTCCGGGGGAAATCAGGCGGCGGATGAGGGGGAGGAGATCGCAGCTTTTTACCGGCAGGAGGCGGCAGCGATTGCACTGGAGGGACAGCTTGAGATCCTGCTGGGGGAGGAAGGGCTGTCGGCGGCGGATCTGGATCTGGAATTAAGGGAAGACGGAAGGCCGGAAGAACTCTGGATTCTGGCGGTTCCGGAGGAAAAGAAGGGACAGATTACGGCGGGGTCTGCCAGAGGAGCGCCGGAAGCGGCAGAGACGGAAGCCGGAGAAATAAAAAAACGTCTATCTGAGGTCTATGAGCTGGAGGAAGATCATATTCATATCAGTATACGGGAGTAAATTATGGGGGAAAAGCTGGGGCAGTTTCTGCGGAAGATAAAAAGAGAGCAGTTTCTTGTGCTGGGACTTCTGGGGCTGCTTCTTCTTGTACTGGCGCTTCCGGTAAAGGAGAAGGAGGAAGAAGCGGCGCAGGAAACGGCAGGAGAGATAGCAGAACCAAAGATAAGCGACGAGAGGGAGCAGCTTCAGAGCCAGCTGGAAGAAGCGCTTTCCCAGGTGGAGGGAGTGGGGGAAGTCAGAGTACTTATCACCATGGACACGATGGGAGAGCGGATCGTGGAGAAGGACGCTCCGGATACTTCGGAGAAGACCAGCCAGGAGGACAGCCAGGGCGGAGTACAGGAGAAAGAGACGGTCAGCCGGGAGGAGAATACAGTGTATGAGAGAAGAGAAGACGGAAGAGAGACGCCTTACATTACCTCAGAGATCCTTCCCAGGATCCGCGGCGTTCTGGTGATCGCCAAAGGAGGGGGAAATCCGGAGACAGTACAGCAGATTCAGGAAGCGGTGGAGGCATTATTTCACCTGGAGGCCCATAAAATAAAAGTAATGAAAATGAAATGAGGGAAAGATTGTGAAAAAGATTTTTAAAAAAAATCAGATTATCATTACTGCACTGGCCATTATGATCGCAGCTGCCGGATATATCAATTATTCTGATTCCGGCCTGCAGCTGGGAGAGTCCAAAGAGGAGGGAGCGGATCAGGAGAGCGAGACGGCTGATTTCGATACGGTGCTCTCTGACATTGAAAGTCTGGATCAGGATCTGACGGATGAGACGGCAAAAGCGGAGGAAGAGATGACTCCGGAGGGGGAGAAAGTTCAGGAAGAGGAGGCGCAGACTTCTGCGGAGACGCCGGGAGAGGCGGTTCTCACCGGGGCAGCTACATATTCAGCCCAGGCGAGGATTACCCGGGAACAGACGCGGGCTCAGAATAAGGAGACGCTTCTGGAAATCATCAACAATGAAGCCTTGAGTCAGGAACAGAAGGAAGAGGCGATCGCTTCCATGGTCAATATGACAGATCTTGCGGAGAAGGAGGAGGCGGCAGAACTTTTGCTTCAGGCAAAAGGATTTGAGCACGCGGTAGTGAATCTCACCGGCGATACGGCAGATGTGGTTGTCTCGGCGGTTGAACTTGACGATGCGAAAAGGGCTCAGATTGAGGACATTGTGAAACGGAAGACCGGCGTAGAGGGGGAAAACATAGTGATCACTCCCATGAATCAGGAGACAGAAGGAGAAAATGGGGAAGAATAGCCTTGACAGTCCGATTTACCTATAATAAAATATCAAGCTGAGACGTATTTGATTTTTAAGCAAGGCGAGGAGGATTATCGTGCCTGATTATACGAAAGAAATAGAAAAAAGAAGAACATTTGCCATCATCTCCCATCCGGATGCGGGAAAAACTACTCTGACAGAGAAGTTCCTGCTCTATGGAGGGGCGATCAACCTGGCCGGCTCTGTAAAGGGAAAGGCTACCGCACGGCATGCGGTATCAGACTGGATGGAGATTGAGAAGGAGCGAGGTATTTCAGTTACCTCTTCTGTACTGCAGTTTAATTATGACGGACGCTGCATTAATATCCTGGATACTCCCGGTCATCAGGATTTCTCCGAGGATACTTACCGTACACTGATGGCTGCGGATTCTGCAGTGATGGTGATTGATGCTTCAAAGGGTGTGGAGGCGCAGACCAGAAAGCTGTTTAAAGTCTGCGCCATGCGCCATATTCCGGTATTTACTTTTATTAACAAGCTGGATCGGGACGCCAACGATACCTTTGAGCTTCTGGATGATATTGAAAATGAGCTGGGGATTCCCACCTGTCCGGTGAACTGGCCGATTGGCTCCGGAAAGCATTTTAAGGGAGTCTACGACCGGGAAACGAAAAAGGTACTGATCTTTTCTGATACCCAGAAAGGAACCAAAGAAGGGCATATTGAGGAGATTTCCCTGGAAGATCCCAGGCTGGATGAGATCCTGGAGCCAGGACAGAGGGAGCAGCTGGAGGAAGAGATTGAGCTTCTCGACGGAGCCAGCGCAGAGTTTGATCAGGATGCGGTGGACGAGGGGATGCTTTCCCCGGTTTTCTTTGGTTCCGCGCTCACCAATTTTGGTGTGGAAACTTTTTTACAGCATTTTCTTCTTATGACCACGACTCCGCTTCCGAGAACGGCAGACTGCGGTGTGATCGATCCCATGAAAGAAGATTTTTCTGCCTTTGTCTTCAAAATCCAGGCCAATATGAACAAAGCGCACCGGGATCGGATCGCATTTATGCGGATCTGTTCCGGTAAGTTTGACGCGGGCATGGAAGTTTACCATGTGCAGGGAAATAAGAAAATGCGCCTCTCCCAGCCGCAGCAGATGATGGCTCAGGATCGCCACATTGTGGAGGAAGCGTACGCGGGAGATATTATCGGCGTGTTCGATCCGGGCATTTTCTCAATCGGAGATACGATCTGTATGCCGGGGAAAAAATTTGCCTATGAAGGGATTCCCACTTTCGCACCGGAGCATTTTGCCAGAGTGCGGCTTCTGGACAGCATGAAGCGGAAACAGTTTGTAAAGGGCGTAACCCAGATCGCGCAGGAAGGAGCGATTCAGATTTTCCAGGAGTTTATCGGAGGCATGGAGGAGATCATCGTTGGCGTGGTAGGCGTCCTCCAGTTTGATGTGCTTAAGTATCGTCTGGAAAATGAGTATAACGTGGACATCCGCCTGGAAAATCTTCCCTATGAGCATATCCGCTGGATCGCCAATAAGGAGGAGGTGGATGTGGAGCATCTGACCGGAACTTCAGATATGAAGAAGGTAAAAGATATGAAGGGAAATCCTCTGCTGCTGTTTGTCAACTCCTGGAGTGTGGGTATGACTCTGGATCGGAACCCGGGACTGGAGCTGGAGGAATTTTCGAGAAATTAAATAGGATAAAAAGTTGCTGTATTCAAAGTCTGAATATGGCACTTTTTTTTTACCCCTTTTCATTTTTATACATTTTTGTTATAATGGGGAAAAGTGCAAAGACCCGGAGGAGGTTTTGGATATGGAAGAAAAGAAAATGATGGAGAGAGAAGCCTTTACAATTTATGATGATAATACAATCGGGACCGTTCGGATCGCCGACGAAGTGGTGGCGATCATTGCGGGACTGGCTGCCACAGAAGTGGAAGGAGTAGCTTCTATGGCCGGCAATATCACGAATGAGCTGGTAGGAAAGCTGGGGATGAAGAACCTGTCCAAAGGCGTGAAGGTGGAAGTGATGGAGGGAGTTGTCAGTGTAGATCTTACTCTCAACATGAAATATGGATATAATATTCCGGAAACCTGTGAACAGGTACAGAAAAGGGTGAAATCCGCGATCGAAAATATGACCGGGCTGGAGGCATCCGATGTGAATATCAGCATCGCTGAGGTGGAGATTGAAAAAGCAGGCAAATAATGCTGCACATATATATCAGAAAAATCAGGGGGGCTCAAAGGAACAGAGGCCCCCTTTTACCTTAATGAGAGAAAATGCGGGAGGATAAAGAATTGAGCAGACGGGAAATAAGGGAGAACATTTTTAAACTGCTGTTTATGGGAAATTTTAATAAAGGCGAGGAAATGGACGCCCAGCTGAAGCTGTATATGGAGAATATGGAGGGGGTCAGTGAAAAGGACCGAACCTACATGGAAGACAAATTTGAAAAGATCAGGGAACATCTGGAAGAGATTGATCAGCTTTTGAATGAGACTTCAAAAGGATGGAAGACCAGCCGGATGAACAAGGTGGATCTCAATGTTCTAAGACTGGCGGTGTATGAGCTGAAATACGATGAGGAAGTGCCCACCGGTGTGGCCATCAATGAGGCGGTGGAGCTGGCCAAGAAGTTCGGAGGAGATGAATCTCCTGCTTTTGTGAATGGGATTCTTGCCAGACTGGCATAGGAGAGAAAAGGGAGGAGCCATGAACCGGGTTTATTCAGTGGGACAGGTCAATACGTATATCAAAAATATGTTTGTACAGGATTACCTGCTGCGGAATCTGGCAGTCCGGGGGGAAGTCAGCAACTGCAAGTATCACCCCAGCGGTCATATTTATTTTTCTCTGAAAGATGAACAGGGTGCGATCGCCTGTGTGATGTTTGCCGGACAGAGAAAAGGACTGGCTTTTTCCATGAAAGATGGAGATAAAGTAGTTGTGACGGGAAGCGTCAGTGTCTATGAGAGGGATGGCCGGTATCAGATGTATGCCCGGGAGATTGCTCTGGAGGGTGCAGGGCTTCTCTATGAGCAGTTTCTGAAGCTGAAGCGGGAACTGGAAGAGATGGGAATGTTTGCCCCGGAGTATAAGCAGCCGATTCCCCGTTATGCAAAAAGGATCGGAGTGGTGACAGCCCCCACCGGAGCGGCGATCCAGGATATCCGAAATATTGCAGGCAGAAGAAATCCATATGTGCAGCTGATCCTCTGTCCGGCACTGGTACAGGGAGAAGGGGCAAAGGAAAGTATTGTAAGAGGCATCCAGACGCTGGATCGGCTGGGACTTGACGTGCTGATTGTGGGAAGAGGCGGCGGATCGATAGAGGATCTTTGGGCTTTCAATGAAGAGTGTGTGGCCCGGGCTATTTTCCAGTGCAGAACACCGGTGATTTCAGCAGTAGGACATGAGACGGATGTGACGATCGCAGATTTTGCGGCGGATTTAAGGGCGCCAACTCCTTCTGCGGCGGCCGAACTGGCGGTCTGTGATGTGCGGGAGCTTCTGGGGCGTCTGGAAGACTATGAGGATCGTTTCAGAAAAAGCATGGAGATGCAGATGGAACGGTTCCGGCAGAGACTGCGCCAGTACCAGATGCGGCTTATGTATGTGAGTCCGGGGCAGAGAATCCGGGAAAACCGGCAGTATCTGGCAGATACGGAGGGACGTCTGCGCCTTTTGATGGAGCAGAAGATCCGGGACAGACGCCACTGCCTGCAGATTTATATTGAGCGTTTTCGCGGGCTTTCCCCGCTGGAGAAACTGAACCAGGGATTTTCTTATGTAGAAGATGAAAAGGGAAAAGCAGTGACAGCTGTAGGGGAGGTAGAGAAAGGCGATCTTCTGACGATCCAGGTGACGGACGGCAGGATCCGGGCCAGGGTGGAAGAAGCAGAGAAGACAGAAGGTGAGGCAGAAAGATGACAGAAAAAAAGGAGACAGATCTGACGCTGGAAGAGAGCTTTCTTAAGCTGGATCGTCTGGTGGAGAAGCT
>OLQH01002554.1_pt1 | contig 10274 bp, 10 predicted proteins | sample 1672671 | NCBI WGS metagenome assembly OLQH01 (sample SAMEA3136712, study PRJEB25190) | human gut metagenome
AGATATTCCTTGTGATTATATTAGCGATATTAGCTGTTGTGGCAGCATTTTTATGGAAACGATACAGTCCTTCAAAAGAAAAGTATGATTTGAAAAAGTATTATGGGATTGAACAGGAAGGACAGTTGGCTATTACCGTTAATAATCAGGTCGTAGAACCCCATGGCATGATTGCGGATGGCAAGGCATATATCCAGTATGATGTCGTAAGAAAATACATCAACAGCAGATTCTATTGGGATCCAGATGAGAATATCCTCTTGTACACGCTTCCAAAAGACATGGTTTCCGTCGAAGTAGGCAGCAAGGACTATATGGTGTCGAAGGATAAGAAAAGCGAAGACTACGTCATCCTAAAGACCGAAGGAAGCACGGCATATATCGCACTTGATTTTATCAGCCAGTATACCAATATGGAGTATGAGGTTTACGATAATCCGAGCAGAGTCATGATCGTCAGCGACTGGGGAAAGACTACAGTGGCAACAATAAAAAGAGACACTCAGGTTCGCTATCAGGGCGGAGTCAAGAGTCCGATCCTTGCCGAAGTATCGAAAAAGGACGAAGTTACGATCGTAGAGAGCGAGGAGAACTGGAAGAAGGTCCGCACGAAGGACGGATTTATCGGATACGTCAGGAACAAAGACCTGAAGAATGAAGAGACCAAGACGATATCCAGGGATTTCGAAGAGCAGGAATTTACCAGTATTTCCAAGGATTATACGATCAACATGGCATGGCACAACGTGACCAACAGTGACGCAAATGGAAGCGTGCTGCAGAAGATTGCAGAGAGTAAGGGTCTGACGACAATTGCGCCAACCTGGTTCCATGTAAAAGATACGGATGGGAATATGGACTCCATAGCTTCCGCGGATTATGTAAATTATGCACATCAGGCCAACATAGAAGTGTGGGCGACTATCAGGGATTTTGACGGGGGCATCAACTCCTATGATGAATCCTATGCATTGCTAAGTTATACCTCTAAGAGGGAGAATTTGATCAACCAACTGATTTCCGAAGCATTGCGCGTGGGAATCGATGGAATCAACGTTGATTTTGAAAAGATTTCAGAAGAATGCGGAGAGCATTATATACAGTTCATCCGCGAATTGTCTGTAAGATGCCGGCAGAATGGAATCGTGCTGTCTGTCGACAATTATGTTCCTAAGGGCTATAATATGCAATATGACCGTAAGGAGCAGGGAATCGTTGCAGATTACGTAATTATCATGGGCTATGATGAGCATTTTGCAGGCTCGCCGGAGGCAGGCCCGGTTTCTTCTTATAATTTTGTAAAAGAAGGCATCGAAGAGACGCTCAAGGAAGTTCCGGCTGAAAAGGTGATCAGTGGAATCCCGTTCTTCACCAGGCTATGGTCGGAGACTCCGAAGACGGAGGAAGAACTGGCAAGCCAGGCAGGAACGGATGCCGCGGAATATACCATGAATGTGGACAGCCAGGCCTTGGGAATGACCAGCGCAAGCGATCAGGTGGCCCAGGCCGGGGCAGAGATTACCTGGGATGATAAGGCGCAGCAGAACTATGCCACATGGACCGTAGATAATGTGACATACGAGATATGGCTGGAGGATGAGAAATCTATCGAGCCTAAACTGCAGCTGATGAAAGAGAATAAACTTGCAGGTACGGCAGCATGGGCTTTGGGACAAGAGAATCCAGACATCTGGAATCTGATATTAAAATACGTAAATTAGTGAAATAAAATATAAAATACTTCCGGCAGTCATATATTTAAACAATATATAGACTGTCAGGAGGTATTTTTTTGCGTAAAAAAGTAGAGTTCGCAGTCCTGGTACTGGCGCTGGCAGGGCTGCTGGCCGTCAGCAAGAATTTGGAGAAATATGTATCCAGCGGGGATGTAAAGAAAGGAAGCGCTACCGTAGTCATAGATGCGGGACACGGCGGGAGCGATCCGGGCAAAATCGGAGTGAATGATGCATTGGAGAAGGACATCAACTTAAAGATTGCCAAGAAGGTCAAGAAGCTTCTGGAAAAAGAGGGCGTGACCGTAGTCATGACCCGTAAGGAGGATGCTACGCTGGCTAAGGAAAGCGACCAGAATCAGAAGATCCAGGATATGAAGGCGCGGGTCGATGTGATCAACAAGACGAAGCCGGCAATGGTAGTCAGCATTCATCAGAACAGTTATCATGAGGAGGAGATCCATGGAGCCCAGGTATTCTACTATTCCCATTCCAGCGATGGAGAAAAGGCGGCGGTAATCATGCAGAAAGCGCTGCTGGCCGTGGATAGCGATAATACCAGGCAGGCAAAGGCCAATGATACATACTATATGCTTAAGAGAACGGAGTTTCCGACAGTAATTGTAGAATGCGGATTCTTGAGCAACAATGAAGAGGCGGAAAAATTAGTCACGAAGGAGTATCAGCAGCAGCTGGCGGAAGCAATTACTCAGGGAATCCGAACTTGTCTGTCGAAGTAGAGTGTAGTATAATGAAATTTATGAGAACAATAATAGAGAAAATAGATAAAAACAAAATAAATACATATATTATAAGAGAAGCCGGACGCATACTAAGAGAAGGAGGCCTGGTGGCATTTCCGACAGAAACCGTATATGGACTGGGGGCAGACGCGCTGAATGAGCACGCAGCGCAAAAAATATATGCTGCCAAGGGAAGGCCATCCGACAATCCTTTAATCATCCATATAACCAACATGGATGACCTTGCAAAGATTACCTCTTTCATACCGGAGGCGGCTAAGGTTATTGCCGACAAGTATTGGCCGGGACCGCTTACCATGATCTTTGATAAGAGCGGCATTGTCCCATATGGAACTACCGGCGGTCTTGATACGGTGGCAGTCCGCATGCCAAGCCACGAGATAGCCCGGGAAGTGATCGATGCAGGAGGCGGCTATATAGCTGCCCCCAGCGCGAATACATCGGGAAGGCCAAGCCCTACGACAGCCCTGCATGTGGAAGAAGATATGACAGGGAAGATTGATATGATTATTGATGGAGGCTCCGTGGACATAGGCGTGGAGTCTACCATACTGGATATGACGGTTGTGCCGCCGATGATCCTCCGCCCTGGCGCCATTACCCGGGAGATGCTGACAGAACTGATCGGAGAAGTGTCGGTGGACAAGACATTGATAACGCCGGACAGTAAAAAGGCTCCCAAGGCTCCGGGCATGAAATACAGGCATTATGCGCCGAAAGCGGAATTGACTATTGTAGAGGGTGAAATCAAAGAGGTAATTGCCAAGATCAACAGCCTGGCGGCAGAAAAGCTGGAAGAAGGCCTGAAGGTGGGGATTATTGGAACCGAGGAGACGGTAGAATGCTATCCGGCAGGAGATGTAAAGAGCATAGGCACCAGGGAGGATGAAGCGACTATAGCGGGAAGCCTCTATGGCATCCTGCGGGAATTTGACAATGACGGCGTTGATTATATCTACAGTGAGGCATTTGCCACAGGAGGGATTGGGAGCGCGATTATGAATCGCCTGCTGAAGGCAGCCGGACATCACGTGATTCATATATAAACACTAATAAATAATAAGGACGAATGAGGAGGAAGAAAAGATGTCTAACGTACAGATCATGGATCATCCGCTGATTAAGCATAAGATCAGCTATATCCGTCAGGAGAACGTAGGATCCAGGGATTTCCGGGCAGTTGTGGGAGAGATTGCGGCACTGATGTGCTATGAGGCTACAAGGGATCTGAAACTTCAGGATGTAAAGATCAAGACTCCAATCTGCGAGACGGTGGGCCAGGAATTAAGTGGAAAAAAGATGGCGGTAGTGCCAATCCTGAGAGCGGGGATCGGCATGGTGGACGGCATACTGAATATGATACCTGCCGCAAAGGTAGGGCATATTGGCCTGTACCGTGATCCTGAGACTTTTGAGCCGGTGGAGTATTACTGCAAGCTTCCGGCTGACTGTGATGAAAGAGAAGTCTTCGTGGTGGATCCCATGCTGGCTACCGGCGGATCCAGCGTTGCGGCGATCCAGATGCTGAAGGACAAGGGCGTGAAGAATATCCGGTTCATGTGCATCATTGCGGCGCCGGAAGGCGTGGAGCGGATGACAAAGGCACACCCGGATGTGGATCTGTATATTGGGGCTCTGGATGATCATCTGAATGAGCAGAAATACATCGTGCCGGGGCTGGGGGATGCGGGAGACCGTATCTTTGGAACCAAGTAATGGCATATCTGCGGTAAGGAGGTAATGCATATGGGCAGCAAGAGGAAAGACTATATCAGTTGGGACGAATACTTTATGGGTGTAGCCATGTTATCCGGCATGCGTTCCAAAGACCCGAATACGCAGGTTGGCTGCTGTATCGTAAGCCAGGATAACAAGATTCTGTCCATGGGATATAATGGACTGCCGATGGGATGCTCTGATGATGAATTCCCATGGGAGAGGGAAGGGGACGACCCGTTGGAGACCAAATATGTATATACGGTGCACAGCGAATTGAATGCGATCCTTAACTACCGGGGCGGAAGCCTGGAAGGAGCGAAACTGTATGTGTCTCTCTTTCCATGCAATGAATGCGCCAAGGCGATCATTCAAAGCGGGATTAAGGAAGTGATATATGATTGCAATAAATATGAAGATACGTCCTCTGTGAAGGCATCCATGCGGATGTTTGATGCGGCAGGCGTGAATTACCATCAGTACCACCGTACGCAAAGAGAGATTACCATCAGGCTGTAAGCCTGGCAAGAATAAGGAAAGGGAAGATCCCGGCCGGTCAGGTGGGATCTTCCCTTTCTTTATTCTTGCTTATAAAACTATGCTTATGAAATCATCTTGGCCTGCCGCAGAAGGAAACGGTAGCGTTTCCAGGCAGCATTGCCTTTGTAGATATAGCAGTCGATCAAGTCCGGGTCTGAGGCATTCTGGAAGTTGTTGTATGCATCTTCGATTTCCTGCCTTGCCTGGGCGATCTCTTCAATCAAAGTATTGCACTGGGGATCGAAGGATAAGCGCCTGTATATATCTTCTTCGGCAGCACTTCCTCGCTCAAATAATCTCATAATCCACCTCCATTGCTGTATCGCTTGGTTTTCTTTTTTCTAGTATAGGCAGATTTGAAGAATAAAATACCAGATACGAGGATATATATGGAATTAGGAAATGAATTTGGGAGGGTGAATATGCCGGAGCAGAAATCTCATATTTTAGTTAATTTTTTAGTACGGGCAATCATAGGCATTGCAATTATTTTTTTTGTAAATGAGTTTTTGGCTTCTAAGGGGATTTCTGCGCAGGTTGGCATGAATCCGATGACATTTTTGACGTCCGGGGTCTTTGGAATACCAGGGGTCGCGCTACTTTACGGCATTACTTTCTACCAGATTTTGTAAGGGTTGCACAAAGTTCTACCTTTTTTAAAAAAGGGATGGACAAACAGGAAATATGTGGTTTATAATCGTCCTACAAGTTACATCTGGTGACTTGTATCTGATTATCTAATTCTATTGATAGATTCTATGCCGTATCGGCGGAAGATCACACAGACATGATAAGACAGCAACAGAGGAGGGATTTTATGTGAGCAGCAGGAGTCTGGTTATTTGCGACCAGGAAGAGAAGTATGCCTCTGCGTTCGCGGCGTATCTGACAAAGAAAAAGGAACTCGCGCTGCAAGTGCAGGTGTGCAGCGACCCGGGACAAGCACGGAAAATCCAGCAGGAGAAGGCGATTGATATCCTTCTTATCAGTAGCGGTTATTCGCAGGAGATGAGAAAGGAGATCCAGGCGGGGAGCGTGTTCGTCCTGACAGAGACGGCAAGTGCGAGTACTGGGCCTCTAGAAATCCCGGTATACCGATATCAATCGGGGGAGGCCATTCTTGCGGAGGTCATCTGCCAGTGTGGCCTAAAAGGAGAAGAAGAAGGATTATTTCTCCAAGCGGCAAAGAAAAGGCAGATGCGGATCATCGGGATTTTCTCGCCGGTACACCGCACGGGAAAGACTGGTTATGGGCTGGAAATGGGAAAGGAACTGGCCGTATCTTATAATGTCCTGTATATCAATATGGAACTGTATGGAGGGATCGGCGGTCATTTTCCAGAGGAAGGGCAGACGCTGGCAGATCTGATCTACTATTCCCGCCAGGAAAGCCGGAACTTCGGAATGATCCTTACCACGCTGGCAAAGCATATGGAATCACTGGACTATCTGCTCCCGTTCCGGGTATCCGAAGACATAAAGGCAGTCACGCCCGAGGAATGGACGAGCCTTCTTATGCAGATTGAGCAGTGCGCCATCTATGATGTCCTGATACTGGATATAGACGAAGGAATACAGGATGTATATGGAGTTCTCAGGCAATGTACGGAAGTGATGGTGCCCGTGGCTAATGATCCGGCTGCCAGGGCCAAGTTGTTCCAGTTTGAAGAGGAACTAAGGCTGCTTGGCTATGAGGATGTGAAGAAGAAACTGGTGAAAAAGGAGCTGGAGCGATGATACAGGCAGAACAGCTGCATGCCAGGATTCTGGAAGAACTGGATATGACCAGGGAGATAGAAGATGAGGAACTGACGGAACTGATCTACCGGGTTCTTCAGGAAGCGTCTTCAGAAGAGTATCTTTCTCTTTCGCGCAAGACGGAACTGGGCAAGGAATTATTCAATGCATTCCGCAAGCTGGACCTGCTTCAAGAGTTTCTGGAAGATGAAGGAATTACAGAGATCATGATTAACGGCACCAAAAGTATCTTTTTTGAACGGGATGGCAGGATCTATAAGTCGGACAAGCGATTCCTGTCGAAGGAAAAACTGGAAGATGTCATTCAGCAGATCGTAGCGAGTTCTAACCGTCTGGTAAATGAAGCATCTCCTATCGTGGACGCCAGGCTGGCCGATGGCTCCCGGGTCAATGTTGTGCTAGAGCCAGTGGCAGTGAACGGGCCAATTGTTACGATAAGAAAATTTGGAAAAGATGCCATTACCATGGATCAGCTGATTGCATGGAATTCCATCAGCAAAGAAATATCTGTTTTTCTGGCCACCCTGGTGGCAGCCGGATATAACATATTCATAAGTGGAGGGACCGGTTCCGGAAAAACCACTTTCTTAAATGCATTATCGCAGTATATTCCAAAGGATGAAAGAATTATAACCATTGAAGACAACGCAGAATTAAAACTGCAGGATATCCCCAATCTGGTCAGTCTTGAGGCAAGGAATCCCAATGTGGAGGGGACTGGCGCCGTAACGATCCGCGACCTGATCAAGTCGGCCCTGAGGATGCGCCCGGACAGGATCATTGTGGGCGAGGTCCGGGGAGCGGAGGCGATCGATATGCTGCAGGCCCTAAATACCGGACACGATGGCAGTCTTAGTACCGGACATGCCAACAGTACGGCAGATATGCTTGCCAGGCTGGAGACGATGGTATTGATGGGGATGAATCTGCCTTTGCCGGCAATTCAAAGGCAGATTGCCTCGGGCATTGATATCATCGTCCATCTGGGGAGACTGCGGGATAAGAGTCGAAAATTGCTTGAAGTGTCGGAGGTTCTGGGATATGAGAACGGAAAGATATGCCTTCAGTCATTGTATAAGTATGAAGAAGAAGGAGAAAAGGCAGGGAAGGTTACAGGGAATTGGAGGAAGATACATGAGATTACGAACGATCAGAAACTCAAGATGGCAGGATATGACCAAGAAGGAACTTGCGATGATCACAATTAAGTCAGGCGCAGTTACCTTAGTGACCGCCTGGCTGTACTACCGTTCATTCTGGATGTTGCTGCCACTGCTTCCCGTATGGGCCTGGCATTTTAAGATGATGGCAGAAGAGGTGGCTCGCAAAAAAGATCAGGAATTCCTACTGCAGTTCAAGGAAGCGATCCAAGCCATGGCATCAGCCCTGAATACAGGATATTCCGTAGAGAATGCCCTTCTTGAGGCGCAGAAGGAATTAAGGCTTCTGTACCCTGAGGATGCAAGGATATCACGAGAATTCCTGGTGATGGCAAGACAACTAAGGCTTCACGTGCCAATGGAGCAGATCCTGGAGGAGTTTGCCGGAAGGTCCGGGCAGGAGGATGTGGAGAACTTCGTGGCAGTATTTGCAGCTGCAAGAAAAAGCGGAGGAGATATGATTTCTATTATCCGCAATACAGCGAACCAGATAGGAGACAAGATTGATGTGAAAAGAGAGATAGATACCGTGCTGGCGGCGAAGAAGTATGAGTTTCGGGTAATGGCGGCAATCCCGTATGCGATTATCGGCTATATGTCATTAAGTTTCCCGGAATTTATGGACAGCCTGTATGGGAACATAATGGGAATCGGGGTGATGTCGGCTTGCCTGACAATGTATTTGGGCGCATATTATCTTGGAGCAAGGATCATAAGGATCGAGGTATAAAGATACTGGCAGTAAGCGCCATCCTGCTGGCGGGAATTCTCCTGCTGTTTGTGGATTACATGTCAGCGTCTGCCAGGACAGTGGGGAAAATTGTAAGGAACAGTCATGGGCAGGGCGCGAGCACGGAGATGCTGGAGGTATTGCTGGAAGGCGCGGCAGAAAAGATACCTGTGGAGATTAAAGTATCCGAGCAGCAATATGGCAAAGAAGAGGTCCGGGAATTATTTCAGAGGGTAATGCGTAGACTGGACAGGCTGATTCTCGGGAAAAATGAGAGCCTGGACAGGATAGAATATGACATGGATCTTGTGACGCAGGTGCCGGGCGAGCCAGTAGGAGTTGAGTGGGAGCTGGATCGTTATGATGTGATGAATATCAGGGGAGAACTGCAGGAGAACGTGCTGGATCAAGAGGGGACGCTTGTAAAGCTAAGCGCTGTCCTTACCTATAGCGAAGATCCGAAGGAACAGGCACTATATGAGTGCATGGCAAATGTATTTCCGAAGGCCTTGACCGGGAAAGAACAAAAGGGGCAGCGGGTCATGCAGGAAATTATGAAGCGGGAGGCAGATAGCAAGACCAAAAGGGTATGGCTGCTTCCGGAGAAGATACAAGGAAAGGCAGCCTCCTATTATAAGAAGATGGACTACCGGGGACTGGTCTTGATCGTGATGGCAATATTGATAGCCATCCTGCTGTATGCCTTAAAGCAGCAGAATATCCGGAAGGAAGGAGAAGAAAAGAAGCGGCAGATGATGCTTGACTATCCGGAAATTGTCAATAAGTTGGCTTTGTTCCTGGGGGCAGGCATGACTGTAAAAAGAGCGTGGAGAAAAGTAGTGGAGGATTATGAACGACATAAGACAGATGGAAATGCCCGACATGCATATGAAGAGATGAAAAAGGCGTGTTACGAGATGGAAAGCGGGGTTATGGAGACAGAAAGTTATGAGAATTTTGGAAGGAGATGCAACGTGCAGTCTTATATCAGATTAGGGGCGCTGGTACTGACCGTAACGGTTGGAGCAACGACCGCATTCGCAGCCGGAGATCCGTTGTCCGTTATCAATAACCTGTCTACCTTTATTTTTTCTCTGATTCGTGCGATCGGTTTGATTTTGCTTGGATTTGGTGTTGTGCAGGTTGGTCTGTCTTTAAAAAGCCATGATCCAAGCCAGAGGGCAAATGGATTTCTGACACTGGCCGGAGGGGTAATTATTACGTTCGCCAAAGAAATCCTCGATTTGATTATGGCGTAAACCTCTTTGAAAAAATATATCAGGAAACAGCAGGAGTGCCGGAAGGTACTCCTGTATTCAAAAATATGTTTAAGGAGGTGAGAGTTTTTGAGTGATAACTGGATTGTACAGAATCTAAACTCAGCACTATCCACATGGAGTGAAAAGATGGCAGAACTGTGGACTCTGCTGACTGAAAATCCGGCAACTTTTAAGGGCGGCGGCATCTGGCGGATTATGGTAAATATTAATGATGCACTGACAGCCATTGCTTATGGATTACTGGTATTATTTTTCGCAGCCGGAATCATAAAAACGTGTGGCAGTTTTACAGATCTGAAAAAGCCGGAACATGTGCTAAAAGCATTTATCCGTTTTGCACTTGCTCAGGGAGCAATCACATACGGGATGGAACTTATGCAGGCACTGTTTTCCATTGTGCAGGGAATCGTGACAACCGTAATGAGCGGCTCCAGTATGGCAGGAAGCGTGACAGAACTGCCAACGGAGATTGTAGATAAGATTGAGAGCGTGGGAATGCTGGAATCCATTCCATTGTGGATTGTCTCACTGCTTGGCAGTGTGCTGATCACTGTATTGTCATTTGTGATGATCCTGACTGTGTATGGCAGAAT
>OLQH01002558.1_pt1 | contig 10264 bp, 8 predicted proteins | sample 1672671 | NCBI WGS metagenome assembly OLQH01 (sample SAMEA3136712, study PRJEB25190) | human gut metagenome
TGGCCGATGTCAGACAGCATATAGGAATACTCGGAAGCGGTGGCGGGATCCACAGCGCGCTGCCAGCCGAACACGAAGTCGGCAGCGGTAACAGCTTCGCCGTTGGACCACTTAGCGTCGCGCAGGTGGAAGGTGTAGGTCTTGCCGTCCTCGCTGATGTCGTAGGTCTCTGCAATGGCGGGAACTGCTGCGCCGTCTGCATCCATCTGCATCAGACCGTCGGTGTAGCCTGCAATGACCTCAAAGGAGGTGCCGTCGGTGGCTACCTGCGGGTCCAGCGACTGGACCTCGGTCTCCAGCATGATGTTCAGGGTGCCGCCCTTTGCAGTGCCAGCCGCAGAGGAGGCAGTGCCGGAAGCGGAAGAAGCCGCCACCGAGCTGGAAGAGCCACCGCAGGCCGTCAGAGCCAGCGCTGCGGAGGCAACACCGGCAGCTGCCAGAAAGCTGCGGCGCGAAATACGACGATCGAATCTCATAGATGTTTCCCCTCTCTTTGCCGCTTTAGTTTTATACTCTGCTAAAGCATTGCGTTCTAAAAATACACAAGGGATGTCCGTTCCTCCTTCTGGAACTTTGCACGCCCTTGTGCTATGGCGGCATTATACCGCTCCTTTCTGCAAAAGAAAAGGGGTTTTGCAAAATTTGTCCGCGGGATGCGTCCATTTCTGCGGTTTGGCTAACATAACGCCAAAAAAATCCCCCGATTTTTGTACAATTTCATTTCATGAGTGCATTTCGCTTTTAAACGAATCCACTTGAAAAATCGTGCTTTTTCGGCTTTATATCTTGCTATTTAACGGTTTTTCTTTATTTTGTGAATATAATTGTGCGTTTTCCTTTTTAATGTTAAGCGTGGGGAAAATCTAAATTTTCATTTCACTGTTGTCCTCGAGAGAAATACAATTTTGAAGCCGGGAAAGTCGGCTGCGGGGCAGACAAAAAGGAGCCGATGCAAAAAATGACGTGCACTCCGTCAAATGGACAATAAAAATAATATAAGATTTTATTCGCCGTTTCACCAAAGGAACGGCGAATTTTTTGTACAACCAGCCAGTTAAGCTACCCGATTCATGGCACTGACATGAGCCTGCATGGGAGTCTGGATGAACAGTCTGTGCTGGTAACGGCGGTTGTTGTAGTAGTCAATATAGTTTTCAATCGTGGAAATGAGCTGTTCTCGGCTTGTAAAAGTATGCCCATAATAGCACTCACGCTTCAGGATTCCCCAGAAGCCTTCCATCGGGCCGTTGTCAATGCAGCGGCCAACACGGGACATACTCTGAGTCATCCCGGCATCCAGCAGTTTCTTGTGGAAGGTTCTGCTGGTGTACTGGAATCCACGGTCGCTGTGGAACAGCGGGTGTGCATTCGGATTTTCCAGAACAGCTTTATCAAGCGTGTCAAAAACCAGCTTGTTGTCATTTCGGTCACGAATAACATAGCTGACGATTCTCCGGTCACACAAATCGAGAATCGCACTCAGATAGAGCTTGTGGATAATTGGACCTTCATACCACTTGAACTCCGTTACATCGGTCAGCCACTTTTCGTTGGGATGCCCCGCCCGGAATTCCCGGTGCAGACGATTCTGTGCTGTTGCCTGCACCACAACAACAAAATCCGAAATTTTTTCCAATAGGAGAAGGGTTCGGATTTTTTGTATTCTTTGGAAAACAGAACGAATCCTTTGCTTTCATCGAAAAACGTCCTAGACCTTATCATAAGAAAGCACGACAGACCACTGTGAGAGTGCCGTAAGGCGGAAAGGACACAAACATGAAGTACGATGAAAGAGTCTGCAAATTCAACATGGACACCGGCTGCGTGGAACTGCTGCTCCGGGATGGGAGAAAGATTTCCATCAATTGCACCGGGGTCGAGGATGCGTTGGATGTTACCATGGCACAGAGGTCAGAGTTGGACTACCTCATTTATAATGACCCACTTGGTTATGCCGATTTGATTCTGAATGGCAATCCAGAAGAATACTTGAAAAACGTAACCGGGAACCATGGGTTAGAAGATTAAGAGAAAAGCGCAGAGCACCTTATTCAGAGTGCTCTGCGCTTTTCTGCATCTTGCGCCATTGTTGCGGGGTCATGCCGTACTTTTGCCGGAATAGTTCGTAGAAGTGGGTGCGGTTGGTAAATTTGAGTTGTAGGGCGATCTCACTGACGGAAAGTGTTGTTTCCCGCAGCAGCCGTTCAGCCTTCTGGAAACAGAAGGTCATGCCGTAATCGAAAAGACACAGACCGGTGCGGCGCTGGACGATGGAATTGAGGTAGCTACCGTTGTAATTCAAAAGCCGTGCCAGTTCGCTGCGAGGCAACCGACCATCTGTATCTTCCAGCAAACGGCTGATACGCAGAAAGAGCAGGCTTTCGGGGCTGCTGCTCAGGTGCACCGGGGTGACATAGAACCCGGACGACAGAAAATCGAACAGTTCGCAAAGTGCGCCCTTCAAATAATAGGTGGCGGCGGCACTGGGTTCGTGCAGGATGTGGGTCATGCGGGCGATGAGCGTTGCCAGGGTTTGAACACTATCGGTGTTTTCCGGTGTGGGGAAAAGGTCCTGATATTCCTTTCGGAGGTCTTGTCCCAGATTTGCCAGCATGAACTGCAAAATGGGATTTTCCGGCAGATGGCGCTCGGCTTCAAATAATTGCAGGGATGCAGATTCCGTCAGGCTGCGGACAAAATCTACGGACAGACCAAGAAAACAGAGCTTGGCGGGGCCAATGAAGCGTTCGTTATGGAGGATGCTGCGGTTCACCAGACAACAGGTTCCGGCACGGTAGGGGTATTCTTTTTCCTCGATCTGTTGGATGACCTCCCCTTCCAACACCAGCATCAGTTCAAAATAATCGTGGCGGTGCAGCGGACGAGAGCTGAGGGCACGGAATAAAGCATCCATAGAGTTTTCATGCAGCCAGCAGCCATTCGGTGAGAACATCTGAATGCTGTATTGGTCGGTTTCTCCCAGACCGGTACAGGACTCCAGTGTGATCTGCACCGGGGACATGATCTTGTAGAAGGTAGAGAGCTGACTGCCCCAGTTTTCAACCTCCAAAATATTCTCATAGCTGGTGGAATCCGGTTTCATGAAAGAGTCTCCTTTTCCGCAATGTGTGAATATGATACAATCTGATGGATGCGGCACACGATGCTGTCATTGTGGAGTGTGAACGGAATTGCTAAAATGTAGACACAATACAAAAACATTCTGTAAAAGCTGTGCGGCCGATGGCTTTATTATAGAGTGCTTTTGAAAAAATGTAAAGAGACAGACGCATTCTGTCGCCGTGAATGATACAGCACATCTTGAAAGGAGAATCCCCATGTCTGCTACTGCAACGACAGAGAAAAAATATCTGAAATGGTATCAGAAGCTGGCCTACGGTTCCGGCGATCTGGCCTCTAACTGCTCCTACGGTCTGGTTTCCAGCTTTGTACTGCTTTATCTGACCGGAACACTGGGTCTGGACAGCGCCATCATTGGCTCTTTGATGCTGGCTTCTAAGATTCTGGACGGCATCAGCGATGTGATCTTTGGTACCCTGATCGACCGCACCCACTCCAAGCTGGGCAAGGCACGTCCGTGGATGCTGTTTGGTCAGGTAGGTGTTTCCCTCTGCCTGTTTTTGCTGTTTGCCATCCCGGCTGGCAGCACTACCATGCAGTATATCTACTTCTTCATCGTTTACACGGCACTGAACGCAGTGTTCTATACTGCCAACGGCATTGCATATTCCTCTCTGGTGGCACTGATCACCAAGAACAACAATGAGCGTGTGCAGCTGGGATCCTTCCGTTTTATGTTTGCGGTCGTCACCAACATCTTTATGGGCTTTGCCGTTACCGGCATGGTAGAGAAGTTCGGCAGCGGTGCCGCAGGCTGGCGTACCACGGCTCTGATTTTCGCGATCGTTGGTCTGGTGATCAACACCATCAGCTGCCTTGCAGTTAAAGAGCTGCCGGAGGAAGAACTGAGCGGCAACACCAGCAAAGCCGCAGAGGAAGGCAAAGCAGTTGCCGATGAGAAAAAGCATGGCTTTGCCGAGACCGCTAAGATCCTCGTCCACAACAAGTATTACCTGATGATCCTCGCCATCTACATCGTGTACTATATCATGAGCAACCTGACCACCGGTGCCGGTGTGTTCTGCGCCACCTATTACTGGGGCGATGGCAGTCTGCTGGGGCAGTTCTCCATGATGAAGATGTTCCCTGTTATCATCGCACTGGCCTTTGCGCCTGTCCTCATTAAAAAGACCGGCAGTATGCAGAAGGTTAACTTCTGGGGCTACGCCATCAGCAGCGTGCTGGGCATTCCCATGATCTACTTTGCCATGCAGAAGAATCTCTCCATGTTCCTGCTGTTCATGTTCATCAAGGGCGTCTTTGCAGGTACCCTCAGCGGCTCTTTGAACGCTCTTATTGCTGAGGCCAGCGGCTACACCACACGCACCACCGGCGTCCACATGGACGGTATGATGTACAGCTGCTCCTCTCTGGGCGTGAAGGTCGGCGGCGGCATCGGTACTGCGGCTGTGGGTTGGCTGTTGAAGCTGGGCGGCTTTGTGGGCACCGCAACGGTCCAAAGCGAAAGCGCCATTCGGATGATCTTCAACCTGTACATCACCTTCCCCTTTGTGATTGGCATCATTATTACAGTGCTGCTGGCTTTCCTTGATGTGGAAAAGGCCAATAAGAAGTGGGATGCTGAACACCAGAAAGAGGCACAGGCATGATTCGACAGAATTTCAACGCAGATTGGACGGTAGAAAAGGGCGATGGCAATTCCCGGATGAATTCCTTTCTGGGAAATACCCAGACCAAAACCGTGCATCTGCCCTACGATGCCATGATCCATGAAGCCCGCACTCCGGACACAAAAAACGGTGCACAGACCGGCTTCTACCCCGGCGGCGAGTACATTTTTCAGAAGCATTTCACCGCACCGCAGGCGTGGCAAGGCAAGCCGGTGTCCCTCGTATTTGAGGGCGTGTACCAGACGGCGCTGGTCTACCTGAACGGCTGGCTGCTGACCCGGAACGTGAACGGCTATGCGGAGTTTACCGTGGAGGCTGGTCCCTACCTGAAATATGGTGCCGACAACCTGCTGAAGGTCATTGCAGATAACAGTCTGGAACCCAACAGCCGCTGGTATACCGGCAGCGGCATCTACCGCCCGGTGCGGCTGCTGGTGGGCAACAAGGTCTATCTGCCGCAGGATACCGTGCGTATCACCACCCGGGAGGCGGACGAGGGCTTTGCCCTGCTGGATGTGACGGCACAGGTGCAGTCTGCCAGCACTGTTACAGAACGGGTGACCCTGCAGCAGACCATCTGCCGGGAGGGCACGGCAGTGCTCACCGACCGGCAAAACCTCCTGCTCCAACCCGGCGAAAGCAGAACCGTCTCCTTCCGGTACTGCGTGGACAGCCCGGCTCTGTGGAGCCCGGAGAACCCCAACCTCTACACCAGCACCATGCAGGTGCTGGAGGGCGAGGAAGAACTGGACCGGGAAGAGACCGGCTTCGGCATCCGTACCTTGAGCATCGATGCAGCGCATGGGGTACGCATCAACGGGCAGACCGTCAAGCTACGGGGTGCCTGCATCCACCACGACAACGGCATTCTTGGTGCAGCTACCCTGCCCGATGCCGAGGAGTGCCGCATCCGTCAACTGAAGGAAGCGGGCTTCAACGCCATCCGCTCCTCCCATCACCCGGCAGGGCGGGCGCTGCTGGATGCCTGCGACCGGTACGGTGTGCTGGTAATGGACGAGCTGAGCGACGTATGGAACGTGCGGAAAAACCCCTACGACTATGCCCTGTACTTTGAGCAGAACTGGAAGCCCACCATTCAAAAGATGGTGGCCAAGGATTACAACCATCCCAGTGTTATTTTGTACTGTGTGGGCAACGAGATCTCCGAGGCTGGCTCGGAAAGCGGAGCAGAGACCAACCGGCGGCTCTGCAACACCTTCCGGGAGCTGGACCCCACCCGCTACACCACCAACGCCCTTAACGGCCTTATGGCAGCCGGTTACCGCCTGCGGGAGATCATGGGGGATGTGATGCGAAAATTCCCGGCGCAGCCCGGTCCCTCCGGCGGCGATGGCGGCGGCAGCAATGCCCTGAACAGCTTTATGAGCCTGATGTCCGGGGAAAAGGGCGACTACTTTGCCACCCATCCGCTGCTGACCGAGGCGCTGTCCGGTTGCGAGGATTCCTGCGATGTGATCGGTCTGAACTACCTTACTGGACGCCATGTGCTGGAGCATGAACTGCACCCCCACAAGGCAGTGCTGGGCACCGAGACTTACCCGGCAGATATCGTGCGGCTGTGGCGCATCGTGGAGGAGAATCCTCACATGATCGGCGACTTCACATGGGCTGGCTACGATTATCTGGGGGAGGCAGGCTGCGGCATCTTCCATTACGATGGCGGTGCCAACTTCAGCAGCATCTACCCGGAACGCACCGCCTACATTGGAGATCTGGATCTGCTGGGCAACCGCCGCCCCATCAGCTATCTGCGGGAGATCGTTTACGGTCTGCGGAAGGCACCTTATCTGGCAGTGTTGCGGATGGAACACAACGGTCAGACCTCCAGCAAAACGCCTTGGATGTTCAAGGATAACCTTGCCAGCTGGACATGGCCCGGTTTTGAGGGACAGACGGCTTCGGTGGATGTGTACTCTGCCTCGGAGGAAGTGGAACTGTTCCTGAACGGTGCTTCTCTGGGCCGCCGTACCGTGGTGGATTTTACCGCCACCTACAGCGTGCCCTACGCTCCCGGCGAGCTGAAGGTTGTGGGCTATACCGGCGGTGTGTGTGACGGCGAGTTCACGCTGCGCACCGCACAGGATGCACAGATGACCCTTACAGCAGATCGTAAGACCCTGCAAGCTAACGGCGAGGATGCCGCTTTTGTGATGATCCAATTCGTGGATGCAAATGGCACAGCAGATCTGCACACCAAGCACACCCTGAAGGTGGAGTTGGAGGGTGCAGGCATTCTGGAAGCCGTAGGCAGCGCAAACCCCTGCTCTGAGGAGCGTTACGACACCCCGGAAAGCGAGACCTTTGACGGCTGCTGTATGGCGGTGATCCGCGCAGGAGAAGCTGCGGGCGAAATTCATCTGACCATCACAGCAGATGACAGCGTTCAGAAGCAGCTGACGATCCTGATTCAGGAAGCAGAGTGCTGAAGCTCAAAAAGCCGGTGAAGGCTCAAAACAAAAACAGGGTGCGCCCCCGAATAGGACGCACCCTGAAAAATCCACATGCGATAGCAATATGTACAACAGGGAGTTTCCCAGTGGGAACTTCCTGTTTTTCGTTGTTTGCATGATGAGCCTGTTCCGCCTGCCACGCAGCGAAATCGCGCTGGCCTTCCTCGCTGTTCCAGCAGGCAAGGATGGCCGGGTAGAATGCCCGTGCCAGATGGTCGATGACTTCATCGGGATAAGGGGAAGTGTTTGTGGACTTTTTCTTTTTGTTCAAACGCACGCTCCTTTGATCGTCCTACCGTGGCAAAGCCGGGCGAGAAAATCAAAGTTCCATTTTTATCAGGCGCAAGGGCGCGGATAGTTTCCGCCCTGCACTTGCGGCTGGTGGCCCGTTGATGGCTTACAAGTGCCTGTCGTTATGCCGTTTTAGAGGATTCACCGCTGGATTCTGCAAGAACTTCGTCCAGCGTTTTCAAAAATTCAAGATGAGGTTTCAAGGCAAAGCGAAGAACTTTGACCTGTTCCGGATGCGTAAGAAGTTTCGGGTTCAAGTCGAACGTAACTTCCCAACTCTTTCGCATGAGAGATTCAGCATTGTGGAGCCGGTAGTACAATTCGAGAAACTTTTGGGGAACATCATAGTTTTCATCAATGGCGTTGCTGGCGGCTTTCTCTGCCTGCTTCACCGTTACTTTGTTAGGCTTGACTTTCTTCGGCTTCGGCACATAATTCTTGATTTCCTCAAAAATTTCAGCCTGTTCTTCGGGCTTGGCCTTGCCGAGATTTTCGAGAAGATAATCGGGAATGTGCAGTTCCTCGTGGAAGAACCGATCACGGAAACCGGGAGACAGTTCATCCGCAACGTCAACGCCGTGGGCATAGTATTCTGCACGGCGGACTGAACTTGCCCTGCTGTGATTTTCCTGTGCAATGCGCTCACAGGTTTTCATGGGCTTCTGGTTGTGTTCAGATTGAACACCGCCAGATTTCTTTGCAGTATGCTGATTGCCGCGAAATGCTTCGGTACACTTTTCAGAGGAATACTGCTTCCCCATAAGGAACTTCTTCTGCTCCGGGGTTAAATTGCGCCGCCCCAGCTGGTTCTTACAAATCCAAGCGAGAACTTCTTCTCTGCTTTCAAACGGGAGCGGCATGGTGGAGAAATAAATCTCCGGGTGTTTCTGGAGGATGGCATAACGATTGTGACCGTCAACAAGTGTATTGTTCCAAACGATCAAAGGAGAGAGCAGCTTGCCTTCCTTGAGGATATTTTCTTCGAGCTGCTTAAATTCATCATCGGTCAGAGGAGGAATCTGGGACTGGAACTCCGGGTCGATTTTCAGATTGATCATACGCACACTCCTTTATCTCTCCTGCTGCGTCTGTTCTTCCTCCCGGAAAAAGGACGCAACATTCTGCTTTGCGGTTTTCAGCTTGAGCAGTTCCTCTTTGGCTTCCTTGTACTGCTCGTAGAATTTTGCCTTTTCGGATGCCAGCTGCGCATACTCGGCTTCCAGCTTGTTCGGGCTGGGCAGCTTGGTGATATCGTTTGCCTTGGAATAGGTCGCTGCTGCCCGGTACGCTGTCAGCTCTGCACGGTGCTGTTCTTCAAAGGCTGCGGGTCGTTTTGCGGCTTTTAACTGTTGTGCGATGTTCTTGGTGTTGGTGTAGGCTGCGACCTGATAGCGCAGCTCTTTGTTGGCTTTCATGCGACCTTCGAGATCTTTCACCACCGCCAACGAGTCGTGATACTTGGTTTCCAGTTCGGTGATGCGCTGGTTCAAGGCGTCCTCATCGGTCAAGCCCTTTTCTTCTAAGAGGATCAAGGTCTGTGCCATGGCTTTGAGGTTGTGCTTCTTCGCCCAACGCTCGTAGCCGATACCCTTGCCCTGCTTCAGCTTTACCTGAATATCGACCAGCTTCCCGATGCGGTCAGGCTTAAACTGAATCGCGCGCTTACGCTCAGCATTTTCTTTCAAGGCGGCAAGCACAAGTCTTTTCTCGAACTTGTCGCCGAGATGTTTCGCTCGGATAAACTTCGTTCTGCCAGCGGGCAGATAGCTAAGCTGTCCACGGCTTTCCTTGACGGTGATGCTATACTGCTGCATGAGCCTATCGGAAAACTCTTCAAAACTCGTTGTGCGGTATAGCACTGAAGAAATCTGTTTCCGCAAAATTTCTTTTGCGGTTTCAAACTTCTTCTGCCGGGGCTGCCGTCCATCTGCGGTGAGAGCTGCGTTTTCACGGTCAAGTTTCAATTGGCCGCGTCTGCGCACCCAATACTCAGCTTCGCTCACGCGCTCTTTCGAGCCGTTGAGCAGGTCGATCTGGTACAGTCCAGCACCTTCGCACAGCTCCATGACCTCGACACGCAAGTGCCGCATGGTCTGGGCCGTGCTGGAGTGCTTCATGCCTTCTAGCCAGTCGCGGGGCTTTTGCATATAGGGCTTGCGTTCCACTTCTCGCGTTCGGATGCTGCCGATCACGATGTGGACGTGGATGTTTCCCGACTGGTTGTGCCCATCTGGGTGAGTGCAGACGATGGCAGGATGACCGGGGAAGTTTTCTTCGCAGAATTTCAGGCCAAGTGCCTGTGCCTTTTCCATGGTCAAACCATTGTCGGCTGCATCTCTAGGATCAAAACTGATGATATATTGATGGCTCTTGATATCACCATGCTGGGTGTTCTTGCCGTACTTTCGGTTTGCCAGCAGACAGGCAGTTGCAAACGAAAAATCGCCACACTCAAGAGTATCCAGAATGTACGATTCCCGCAGCTTCGGTCTGCCTTGTTCATCCAGAAGTTGCTTTCCAGTGAACGCATCGTGCTGGTAAACGAGGTACGCTTCGATGGCGGTGTAGTCCGAATTTTTATTACAATTCGATTATTCAATTCGTTGGCAACAACATCGAATTGTATGTCGCAAATATGCCGTTTATGGTTGAACAATGCAGCTGCCCTTGCGACTGAGGCGATATGCTTGAGCGTTGCCATACAGTTCACCCAGAACTTTCTCGGCGTGC
>OLQH01002559.1_pt1 | contig 10262 bp, 6 predicted proteins | sample 1672671 | NCBI WGS metagenome assembly OLQH01 (sample SAMEA3136712, study PRJEB25190) | human gut metagenome
CAGCATGGTAAAAAATACGAAAAACGAAAACAGGTATCTCCCCGGTAGCTCTTTTCTAGATAGGGGATAGGCAAAGAGTGTGGTGATCAGAACACTCAGCACAGTACCCACCACTGTGACAAAAATGGTAATCCCATATCCTCTCAGGATTTTCGTGCTGCTTTTGAACAGATAGGCATAAGACGCCAGACTGAACTCCTTCGGCCAGAAGCTGTACCCTTCTTTCATGAGTACAGGTTCACTGGTCAGAGAGGAGGAGATGAGCAGCAGAAACGGCGCCAGAGCTGTTACTGCCAGCAGAATGAAGATAATGTTCAAGACGATCTGTCCTGTTTTATTTTTACTGACCATAATTTCCTCCTTTCTCAGAACAGTGCATTTTCTTCATCGACCTTACGGACAATAAAGTTGACAGTCAGGACCAGTATAAAACCCAGAACGGACTGTAAAAATCCGGCTGCTGACGCACGGCCTATATCATTTAACTGGGTCAGTCCCTTATAAACGAATACGTCGATGGTATCTGTCACGGATGATATCAGCCCGGAGCGCATGGGCACCTGATAAAACAGACCAAAATCCGTGTAAAACATACGTCCGATATTCAAAAGTACCATGGTGATAATTGTTCCTTTCAGCCCCGGAAGTGTCACATGCCATACCTGGCGCCACCGTCCAGCTCCGTCCACAGTGGCTGCTTCATAGAGTGCAGAATCAATACCGATAACCGTTGCGTAATAGAGAATACTGGAGTATCCAAATCCCTTCCAAAGATTTACAAGGACCAATATAAAGGGCCAGTATTTTACCTCTGTGTACCAGCTTACAGTATCTCCGCCCATGGAAACGATCATCTTGTTCAGGAAACCATTTTCCTGACTGAGAAACCCAAAGACTATGTAAGAAACCACAACCATGGATATCAGATATGGGATCAGAATTACTGTCTGGTAGATTTTTTTGTTCATCCTGCCCCGCAGGAAGTTCAGCATAACGGCAACCGCAACCGCTAAAAGATTTCCCAACAGAATGAATACCAGGTTATAGCAGACCGTATTTCTTATAATATTCAGGGCATCCTGGGTTTTAAACAAGTAAGTAAAGTTGCTCAAACCGCACCAGTCACTTCCCCAGATCCCCTTGCTGTAGTCAAAACGTTTGAACGCTATGACCAGGCCTGCCATGGGAATATAATTATTGATGATCAGGTAGATAAAACCCGGCAGCATCATGGACAGCAGAGCCAGAGTCATTTTTCTCTTGGCCATCTTCCGATGAAGTCCACCTGCCGGTTTAACCGCTGTTTTCGCCATGGGTTTCCCTCCTATCTGCCTGCCAGGAAGGTGTCGAGCTGCTCCTGTTTTGCTTTGATGATATCATTCAAACCGGCTGCCTCAAACTCCTTATCAGCCTGTTCAATGGTGCTCTCCACATCCACAGTTCCGGACATAAGAGCCTTATAGTATTTGTCCATAACACTGCAGCAGGCAGCATACTGATCTGCAACTTCCGTTGTGTCAAAAGCGAATCCGAAGGCTTTGGATTTCATGGTCTCCTCATTGAATTTCAGCAGATCCTCAAAGAAAGATGCTCCGTTGACATCCAGAGGAAGGCTGTTTGCAGAGTAAGGTGTGATCCAATACTCATCAGCCATGCCGTAACCGCAGTCAGCGGCTGTCTTGCCGTCCGGGAAAGATATGGTGCCGTCATCATTTTTTACATAATGCGTTCCCTCAATACCGTCATTTAAAAGCTTTGAGACTTCTGCATCTGTGTACAGGATCTCCATGACTTCCCAGGCCGCATCCTTGTCTTTGGAGTTCATATTGATACCGTAGCACAGCTCCGAATAGGAATTAGCCACAGCCCATTTATCTAAAATGACCGTACGGATCATACCGTTCAATCCGTTTACACCATAATTATCAAGGCAGGCAATCGCCTGTTTATTGCCGATCATGGTCTGCCATGGCTGTGTATTGCTCAGAATATCCTGCATGATCAGGCCGTCCTTGTACCAGGCTCGTGTCCAGGTGCAGAATTCCCGGAAATCTTTTGTATCAAACAGGTTCTGTACCTCTGTGGACTGTCCGCATTCCGGAAGGACACCGATGTATTTGCTGTCTCCCAGACCATCCCAGCTCCACTGTCCGATAATCGTATCCGTTCCCTGAGGTGCCAACGCGTAACGGTCAGGATACTTCTCGTGTGCTGCCCTTAAGAAGGTATCCACGTCCTCCATAGTCAGCTTCTGGCCTTCCTCTATGCCAAATTCTGCCGCAATATCGGAGTCGATATTCAGTCCAAAATAGTTTCCGAAATTCCTCATATTCGGCACTGCATAAATCTTTCCGTTTACCGTTGTACCCTGCATCTCCTCCTGGGACCACACAGCTTTAAACGCATCAGATGCCTTGTCGTAATACTCTGTCAAATCCACAAGCTGCCCATTCTTCACATATGTTGTGAGCGGTGTGGAGTATACAGCGATCACATCTGCCTCGTCACCGGTAAAGAGCAGATTGGACTGCTGCAGCCAGTTTCCTGTTGTAATAAAATTCAGATCCAGGCGGATTTTATATTTCTCCTCTGTGATCTTGTTGATCTCATCCTCCACTTTCTGCGCATCCGGCAGATCATATACGGTAGGGATATGGACATTTACAGTTTTTACCTCATCTTTCCCGGATTCTTTTGAAGAGGCACTATCCCCGCCTCCGCAGGCTGCCAGGGAAACCGCCATGGCCGCCGCACTGATCACAGCTGCTGTTCTTCTGATGTTTTTTCTCATTTCAAACATCCTCCATTCCTTTTCTTTTCCTGCCCATCGACAAGCTTTATGATGTCTCTATTTTATCCGGGATCTCTGTTTTTATCTGTAACTTTCATGATGGGAATTCGTACTTTTGTGATGTTCTGCGTGACTCCTGCCATAGTCCCACCGAAATTCTGCCACTTTCGTGATAGGTCCTGTCGCTTCTGTGACTTATCTCTTTTGATTGTCCTTTCTGTACTCCTGGGGTGTCATCTCTGTCATTTTTTTAAACATTTTAGAAAAGTGAGAAAAATTGTCATATCCCACCTTGGACGCCACAATACTGACTGACAGATGGGTCTCTGCCAAAAGCTTCTTGGCTGCTTTCATTTTCTCCATCATCATAAAATCTTTGAAGGTATCCCCTGTCTCCTGTCTGAACAGCCTGGAAAAATACTCCTCATTTAAATGTACCAGTTCTGCCACCTCCGCTCTGGAAATATTTTTGCTGAGGTTTTTTCTGATATATTTCACTGCCGTATCAATGGGATCTATCTCATCTATATGTCCTGCTGCCTCCACATCATCCCAATAGATCCCCGGCTTTTTCTCCCTATTTCCCTCGATCCGCCTGCCCAGACGCATGAATATATGGCTAAAGGCATAGTCCTCGTCCAGCTCTGCAATGGGATATACGCTCACAGAGAAATCCATATTTTCATTGACAAAAGCATAAAATTCTTCCAGTCTCCTGTGCCACAGCTCCTCCCCAACCGCTCCTCTCTCAGCCGCAAGAAACAGCCAGTAGCGGTTCTGAGGCAGGAAATCCCTGCCCGAACATCCTGGTCCGCAAACAGTTCCTCCGCAATATTGCAGAGAGTCATGCGTACCAAATTTTCCTCCCACGTTTCTGAAAGCCTTTTCCACTTTAAAATCTGTACAAGAACAGGATGTACAGCACAGCTGTCATACTCCATGCGGAACATCTCCACATAATGCCGGTATATCTGGTCAGCTTCCTCCCCTTTATCCCGCGTCATTTTGGAGAGCATGGCATCCAAAATAGTATTTCTCTGTTCTATGACCAGCTTTCTGGTATTTTCCAGGCGGCGCAGTTTTTTCCTGCTGCTGATGTTATCCCATGCTTTTAGGAGCACTGCCTCCACCTCTTCGTATCTTACAGGCTGCAGCACATAGTCAAATCCCCCCATAGCGATAGCCTCCTTCGCATAGGCAAAATCCGCATGGGACGTGAGAAAAATGCATTCTATCTCCTGGAACTGCTCTTTTGCCCATCTGCACAGGGACAGACCGTTCTCCTCGGGCATTTCAATATCACTGACCAGTACGTCCACCTCAAAATTGCGCAGCACCAGCTTTGCCTCCTTTGCGCTGCACGCAGTATAGACCTGACTCACAGGCAATTTCCCCCACTGAATTCCATTCTTCAGGCTCTCCACGATGGCCTTCTGGTCATCCACTAATAATACATTCATCGTTTTGCTTCTCCTCCGGTAATATTAACTCACTCATAGCTCCATCCTGATTGGTAAAATAATACTCTGCCCTCTCCCCATATAAAAGCTGGCAGCGCCGCTTTATGTTGTTGATCCCCACACTGCGGCTGCCTGTATTTGTTTCTTTGTTGATCTCCTCCAAAATTTCCTCAGGATACCCCTGTCCGTTATCCTGAATACTGAGATCCAGAAAACGTCCCTCCTCAGTCACAAGCACATCTGCCGTAATCTGAATCTGCAGGGGCACCTGCACACTTCCGAATCTGGCATATTTCACACTGTTCTCCACAAATGTCTGAATGCATAATACCGGGACCATCCACTGCTCTGCATCCTCCACAGTCTGCACCTCACAAAAAACCTGGCGCCCGGTCACATGTTTCTGCAGTTCTACATAATTTTGTACAAATTCAATCTCCATTTTCAGCGTTACCGTCTCCCTGTCCACCTGCAGAAGATAACGGATGTGTTTTGACAGATTCAGAATCAGCTCCTGCATCTTATCTGTCTCCTTCTCCAGGACCAAGGCATTGAGGGTTTTCAGCCCATTCAGATAGAAATGTGGTTTTAACTGGAGCTGGAGATATTGCATCTGTGCTTTCTGCTTCTCCACAGCCTCCTCCACAGTTCTCACCCGCTGCTCTTCCAGAGCCTGCACCATCTGGGACAGGGTGTCATTGATCTGCCTTATTTCATAAAACCGCGCATCCATATCCGGAACCACAGCACTCTCTCCCGCTCTGATCTCATCCATAATCTCAGTCAGTCTGCGGATAGGTGTGAGCACCTGTCTCCTGGTAAATCGATACAACACACAGACAGCCAGCACAGACAACACTGTGACAATAAGCAGCAGCAACTGCTGTACATTCATCACACTCCAGAGGTTGGTTTCATATGCTGTAAAAATCCAGAGATTAGTATTGCGGATCCGCTCACCGTAAACCTGGTATTTTCCGATACGATTCGTGTATTCTTCTCTGGAGTCCTGCACCTTTCCCGGCAGTTCCAACTGTTTAGCCAGCTCTTTGTTCTTCAGAATGATACCGTCCTCTAAAATCATCACATCCGGTTTTTTTCCCGCGCTTTCCTGCACCTCATTTTCTATATTACCCAGACTGTGAAGCCCGTACAGAGCTACCTTTCCCTTCTCACAACTGATGGCAAGACAGACCTCATCCTCTGCGGACACTGTCACCCAGCTCCTCATCTGACTCTCCCTGCTGTCCGGCGTATTTAGATTCCTGTTCAAAAGCTGGGTGAGCAGATTTTTCAGAACCGGAGCCTTTTCCGGTGCGATCAGCTCTGTGTTCACATTGTACCAGGGTTTTGTCCTGCCCCCGTAGAAAATATAATAGCCGTGCAGATTCTCCTCGATCAGCATTTTCTGGTTCATGGTCTCCTTTAGTTCCCAGGCATCTCCATATTCCAGAACATCCGGCTGTATCCGGCTCAGCCTGTCAAAATTATCGTCAAAAGAATAGATGTCATAGATGAGCTTGTCCACCTTGTTCATGGCTGCCTCTGTGCTCTCCACATAAGTATGGAGAAGGCCCTTCTCCTGTTCTCTGTTCTTACGCTGGTACTCCCCAATGAGATACCAGTCCATACACAACATAAGTATCAGCAGCGCCAGATAACCTATCATCATTACCAGAACTATAGTTCTATTGAGATATAAGGTTCTGTGTGTTCTTTTCATGATCTTCCCCCTTATGATATAAATGCAAAGGAGCCATAGACACTGCCGGACGCATCCGCCAGTGTCTATGGCAATTACGATTCTAAAATAACTGTTCAGAATACCTTAACAGTTACTTTCAGATAACATACAGACCTTATTTACAGAGGCAAAAATGAGCCTGGTTTTCTGTTGTGCTGTCAGTTCCGATAAACACCAGAAAATCCCCCGGTTCACTGGCAAAGCCGTTACTAGCGGTATGGAAACGCAGCATAGGTTCATCGATGAAAAACACGATTTCCCGCTCCTCCCCTGGCTCCAGCGTTACTTTCTCAAATCCTTTCAGCTCCTTTACCGGCCGCACCACACTGGCCGCCACATCTCTGATATATAGCTGTACTGTCTCTGTTCCTCTTCTTGTCCCCGTATTTTTGATTCTCACACCTGCCCGGACAGTATCCTGCAGGCCCATCTCCTCTTTATCCAACACGACCGGAGATATATGGAAATCTGTATAGCTCAACCCATATCCAAAAGGATAAAGCGGCTCATTGGGAATGTCAATATATCTGGAACGAAAACGCTCCTGCATACCTTTCCTGTTGGGCCTTCCCGTAAAAAACTCATTATAGTGTACTGGCACCTGCCCTACACAATAAGGAAAGCTCATGGGCAGCTTACCGGACGGATATTCTTTTCCTGTCAGCACATCCACAACTGCATTTCCGCCCTCTGTACCGGGACGCCATACTTCCAGCACAGCTCTGGATTTCCCTGCGATCTCCCTGATATCCAGAGGGCGGCCATTGAACAGAACCACAACAATATTAGGATTCACCGCCCGGACAGCCCTGTAAAGCTCCATCTGTATCTCCGGTATGGTAATTTCCCCGCGGCTGGCAGCTTCTCCGCTCTGCAGGTAATGTTCCCCCAAAGGCATGATGACTGTGTCCGCGTTTTTTGCTGCCTTCACTGCCTCAGAAAGCATCTCTTTTTGTTCTTCCGCTGTGAGTTCTTCCGTAGCGTCCTCCCGGAAATCTGCCGGCTGAAATCCAACAAGTCCGCTGTCCCCTCCCATAACTGGGGAACCTTTCAGGTATACAGTCCTCCTGTTGTCAAACACGCGTTCGGCTGCCTCCTTTATCGTCACACAGTCCTTATCATCCCCTGTAAAAGACCAACTGCTCTTTATCTGTTTTTCATCTGTAAAAGGCCCGATAAAAGCAATTTTTTTATTCATATCCAACGGCAGTATCCCGTCATTTTTCAGCAGTACAAAGGATCTCACAGCTGCTTCCCTTGCCAGTTCCCGGTGTTCCTTACACAGGATCACTTCTTTTTCTTTCTCTTCATCAGCGTCCTTATAAGGATTCTCAAATAATCCAAGTTTATTTTTAAGCTCCAGTATCCGCATGACGCATTCGTCGATCCGGGAGATTGACACCTGTCCCTCTTTTACTAGATTTTCAAGATTGGCAGCATACACATTTGTCATCATATCAATGTCCACACCTGCCTCCAGTGCTTTTTTCGCTGCCTCTTTGCTGTCTTTGGCACAGCCATGGGCAACCGTCTCAAGTATGGCAGAAAAATCTGAGATCAGCACACCGTCGAATCCCATCTCGTCTCTCAGAATATCACGCATCAGCCATTTATTCGCACTGGCCGGGATACCGTTTACTGTGTTGAAGGAGGTCATGACTAGCGCTGCTCCCGCGTCAATTCCCGCTTTGTAAGCTGGGAGATAATACTCTCTCAGTGTATGTTCTGAAAGCTCCACTGTATTATAATCCCTTCCCGCCTGGGCTGCGCCATACGCCGCAAAGTGTTTCACACAGGCAGCGATCTGATACGGACTGCTCAGATCATCCCCCTGAAAACCTTCCACCATAGCCTCGGCAAAAAGGCTGTTCAGGTAAGTGTCCTCACCTGTGGATTCCATCACACGTCCCCACCTTGCATCCCGGACCAAGTCTGCCATGGGAGCAAATGTCACGTGAAGGCCTGTAACCGCAGCCTCCTTCGCCGCAGCCCTTGCACATCTTTTTGACAGTTCCGGTTCAAAAGCTGCACCCTGCCCCAGAGGAATGGGAAATATGGTTTTCATGCCATGGATCACATCCATCATAAAAAGCATAGGAATATGATGAGGCTGTGTCTCCATATAATTTTTTTGTATGTCTTTTAGTTTCTTCGCCCCTGCAGTTCCCAGAATGGATCCTGCCATTCGGATATCTTCCTCGTTAACGCCCAGTTCTCCTGCGGGGCCTGTCATGACGCTGTCCGCATCCTCATAAAAATCGCCTGTAAGCTGCAGCATCTGGACAATTTTTTCCTGCAGTGACATACTGTTTAACAAATCCTGTAACTCTTCCTGTCTCATATCTTCTCAATCCTCCCTTTCTTCCCGCTCTCATTTATCAAAATAACTTCTCTCTCCGGTTCCAGGGAAATTTCCGTTCCCCAGACCCTCAAAGTGCCTCCCGGCACCGTGGACATCACCCTGACTTCCCGGCTGTCCATGGACACTGACACACTGCCGCCCGCCACAGGAACTCTGCCCGAAAAGGATGTAATCCCTCCCAGATCTGGACACACTGTAAACGTATCATAACCGATACCGGTATTCTGCACACCCAACCGGTAATTTCCCAATAGATAGACAGGGCTTGCACTCCATGCATGGCATAGGGATTTCTCATAAGGATTTCCATACATGGCATAGTGTTCTGCCCCCTGCTGTTTTGGATCATATGCCTCATACAGAGTCGTGGCCCCTGTTCCCAACATACTCCCGTAATAGGTGCGGATGGACTGCTCCAGAATATCTGTATTTCCTTCCATACAGTGTACCTGATTTTCATAAAATTTGAAATAAGGTGTGGTGATCTGCGGCACCTTTTCATTCAGAATCACATGGGTATAAATATCCCTTTTCTGTTCCTCTGTACAGGGAAGAAAAAGATATGCCAGAATATTTGTCTGGCGGGTCACAATATTCTTTCCGGACTCATAACTGTCAATAAACACATGGTCCTGCCGGTCATAAAAACGCTCAAAAACCGCTTTCTGCACATCCTCCGCCAGCCTTTGATATCCTTTGTCGTCCCCTTCCAATAGCTGCAGGATTTTTCCAAAACATTCCATCGCCTTTGCGTAGAGGATCTGCTCTGCGCAGACTGCCCCGGTCTTATCCATGGGTGCCCAGTCAATGAAGATCCAGTCTCCCGGCTTTTCCCGCATAAATCCGTCACTGTCCGTTCTGCTTCTGCAGAAATCCATTACATGCTCCATCTGGGGCCTGATCTGCTCCATGAATTTCCGGTCCCCATATGTACGGTAATACTCATACAGACTGATGATCCAGAAAAAACTATAGTCCATAATAGTATTAATGTGCACCTTAAACGGGGTCTTCCCTCCCAGCGCAATCAGGGTTCTCCTCTCCAGATCCCGATCCAGAAACAAGTACCGGTTTACAAACAGACACTGGTACGCATCCGCTGCCCACACCCACCTGTCCCTCTTAATGCCGTCCAGAAAAAACTCTCTGCAGTTCAGATGGAACGTATATGCCGCTGTGTCCCATACCCGGTTCAGAACCTCATCGCTGCAGCAAAAGCTCCCTCTGTATGTAAGAGGCAGGTATTCATACTCCGCCTCCACTTCCGCATTTCTGTCACTGACAAAAATATAGCGGAATGCATACGGTTCAAAGGAAATATTTCCCTCAACAGGCTGTCTGTCAAAATGTATCACACTCCATTCCCTGTCCAGAGCCTCCTCCCTGGATTCCCCGAATTGAATATACACTTTTCTGTCACTCAGCCCGAAGAATCTGGTTCCTGCAAAGGTCTCTCTGCCAAAGTCAAAGAGCACACCGTTTTCCAGTACCTCTCTCTTTTTATAATATATCTTTTCATAGGAAAAAGGAAATACTTCCGGCGTTTTCTCCGCCTCTGTGAACATGGAATTCGTCCCCACAGGTGCCCAGTCCTGGCTCATATCATCTGCCGTCCAGGTCTCATCGCTGTTTACTAAACCCTCCACATAAATACAGGGAAAGGACTCTTTATTCGATGTACGTATAGTAATTTCTACAGTTCCCGGATCTAAGTCAATGACACTTCTGCCGCCGTATTTTCTGATATTTTCACCTCTGTATTTGTCTCCGATTTTTGCCACAGTGACTGAAAAAGTTCCGCATGCCCGAATCCGAATGCTGCCTCCCTTTGTGGTCACTGTCTTTCTGAACTGCACTACAGGCTCCGGTGTGTACATTTTCCACACAACCGGCTCCGGATATCCA
>OLQH01002562.1_pt1 | contig 10247 bp, 8 predicted proteins | sample 1672671 | NCBI WGS metagenome assembly OLQH01 (sample SAMEA3136712, study PRJEB25190) | human gut metagenome
GTAAAGGTCTTGCTAACGGAGTTCAAGACATGCGGCGTATGGCGGTCGCCCTCACCCAGCCATTGCTCCTTTACGACCTTTCCATGCTGGAGGATCATGATACTATGCAAGTCTTGATCCGCCTTTTTCACCGCCCGTAGGTAATTGCCGAACGCCTTATCCAAGGCTTTCGAGGCTTCCGCACGAGGGAGTTCCTTGGTCAGGTCGTTATAGCTGATCAAGTCTATGTTCTTATCCTTCAAGGCTTGCTTCACCTTCGGACTGGTAAAAAGATCGGTCACGCCTTGACGGTCCATCGCCACGTTCTCGTAGCCGATATGCCCGACGGTTTTCATCTCCTCGTTATCCAAGGCCGGGTGATCCAAGAACATATAGCGTTTACCGGGTTCCAGCTTATCCAACATCCGGATGAAACTGGCCTCCTTCTCGGCCGGGGTCTTGGAGGCTCCATCATACCCGGAATAGGTGAAATCGTATTCCTGCATCGCCTCTACCCGATCCACGACCGGCAGATGATATTCCTCGGACAAGCGACGCATCAGCTTCACCACCTCCGGATCGAAACCGGTCGATCCCATATGGCCGGAGATATGGCTGATCTGGGGAATGTCTCTATCTGGGCCCGGGCCTCTTGCTCGATCTCGGCCAAGCTCCATGTATTCTCCAGAATGGCCAGACCCGGGTAGGCGGGATTCGGAGACATCATCGGCAAGAAATAGCCATTGCTATCGGTCAAGCTGGGACAATGCGTCATCGGACGCCATTTCACGTTATCCCATTCGCTGGTCAGCGTCAGGTGAAGCCCGACATCTATCCCCGGGTTCTCCCTCAACAGCCGGGCGGCCTCGGGGAACCACGAGGTGACAACCATAACCTCTATACAGGTCTCCACCCCATTCTTATACCCTTCCATACACGCTATATTGGCGGAACGGAACGACCCCATGTCATCCGCACGGATGATCAGGCGGGGATTCGTGGCAGGCTGGCCGAATGCCGGCCACGTAGCGGCGAACAACAGGCAGCCGCAAAGGATTCTTTTTACATTTGAAGTCTTCATGATATTGATAAATAAGTAACATCTTTTCTATACTTGGGGATGGACCACACAGAAGGTGCCGGAAGATTTGCTCACCAACTTATCGTCGCAATAAATCTCGCACTCACAAAAATGTATATTCCGTCCCGCCTTGATCACGGTACCCTTGGCGATCAGCTCATTGCCCCAAGCGGCCCGTAAGAAAGACATTTTCAACTCTGCCGTCAGCACGTCTTTCTCCAGCGGGGTCATCGTATAGGCGGCGAAACCGGCGATCGTATCCGCCAAAGCAGCCAAGACACCCCCATGCGTCACGCCGCTATATTGTCTCTGCTCGTCATGCAAGGGCATATGCGCCTCCACACGACCTTCCTCGATAACCGTGAAGTCGATCCCCAGAAAATTCACATAAGGATTCGTCTTCGCACGGTTAATCAACTTTTCTTTTATTCTCTCATCCATATCTTTTCTATTAACGAACCGTTATCTTACAATCATCCAGATTATCGATAATGGCGAGGCTCTCCACACGTATGCCCTTTTCACGCAGCAGATTCCCGCCATCTTGAAACGCCTTCTCTATAATAAAACCCATACCCTCAATCACGGCTCCCGATTGCTCCGCCAACTCGACCATTCCCATGGCGGCGTTTCCGTAAGCCAAGAAATCATCGATAAACAGGATATGATCCTCCGGAGTCAGGAAATTATTGCTGATACATACCGTATAGTCACGATCCTTCGTGAAGGAATGGACCACGGTAGAGAGCATGTTCTCCATCGTCTTCGGTTTCTTCTTCTTTACGAAGACCACCGGCAGCTGCATGATATAACCCACCATAATGGCCGGGGCGATGCCGCTCGCCTCGATGGTCACGATCTTGTTAATCTTACGATCTTGAAAGCGACGGATAAATTCCTCGGCGATCTTATACATCAACATCGGGTCCATTTGATGGTTGATAAAACTATCCACTTTAAGGATACCGCCGGGATAACAGCGGCCGTCTTGCAAGATGCGTTGCTTCAATAATTCCATAATTTGTTATTCTGTTTGATCTTCTTTTACACGTATAAATAAATTCGCCAGAATGGCCGTCAAGCCCCCCGTCGTAATACCGGAGGAGAAAATGCCACGGATCACCTGAGGGGCGGCCCCTAGAATATCCGGCATCAGCTCCACCCCCAACCCCAAGGACAAACTAACCGCCAACACCAACGTGGCCTTCCGGTTGATATCTTGGGCGGCGATAATACGGATACCTGCCGCCGCCACCGTACCGAACATCAGCAGGGTAGCCCCTCCCAGCACCGGATCGGGCATCAAGGAGAAGATAACGCCGACAACCGGGAATAATCCCAACAGGATCAGCATACCCGCGATATAATACCCTACGTACCGGCTGGCGACTCCCGTCAGCTGGATGATCCCGTTATTCTGGGCGAAGATAGAGTTCGGGAAAGAGTTGAAAATTCCGGAGATAAACGAGTTCACCCCATCCGCCAGCACCCCGCCGGAGACTCGCCTCAGGTAGCCTTCTCCCACGATCGATTTTCCCGATATCATCGAGTTGGCCGTAATATCCCCCGTAGCCTCGATCGCCGTGATCAGATAGATCAATGCGATCGCCACGAATGAAGAGATATTAAAATCCAATCCATATTTGAAAGGAACCGGGATATTAAACCCTCTCAGGTTTTGCGAGGAGACAGCCTCCATATCCACCATCCCCATGGCGAAAGCGATCGCATAACCGATACACAACCCTAGCACGATGGAACTCATCCGCAAGTACTTGTTCTTACAACGATTGAAGAACAAGACACTCAACAAGACGCACACAGCTACTCCGATATTACGCAAACTACCGAACGTACCGTTATCCATAGCCGTATACCCCCCGCCGCAAGCGACCACTCCTACCTTGATCAAGCTCAAGCCGATGAGCAACACCACGATACCCGATACCAAGGGAGTAATCACCGAGCGCAGATACTTAAAAGTACGGCTCACGATCATCTCTACCGGAGAGGCGGCGATACAAACGCCGAAAATAAGGGGAAGCCCTCCCGCCAGACCAGCCGTGATAATCGGGCCGATAAACGAGAAGCTGGTCCCTTGGATACATAGCAGCCCCGCCCCGACCGGTCCTAATTTACGACATTGAACGAATGTGGATACCCCGGAGGCAAACAGAGCCATGGAAACCAAGAAACCGGTCGTCTCCAGATCCAGTTTCAGCGCCCCGGCGATAATCAAGGGAGGTGTTATGATCGCAACGAAAATAGCCAGCAGATGTTGGATGGCGGCAAAAAGCGTCTCTTTCAAAGGCGGACGGTCATCGATCCCGTAAATCAAATCCGTATCCATACTGTCTCTTATAATTTCAAGTCTAATAAGGTCTCTCCTCTTGCGTTCAACACCCGTACACTCATCTCGTTTCCTTTCTTCCGCAATACCATCACCGTAGCCGAATCGAGCTTATACCCCCCGCCTACGATCACCGGGAAGTTGTTTCCCAACGAGCCTTTCGGGTGGAAGGCGTATTGATGCGTATGGGCGGATATATTCACGTTGAAAGGGGCTTTCGCCAACAGGCTTCCCCAAAGCTCCGGACAAGGCTCATAGGCATCCCCGTTTCCGTAGATAGGGATATGGTTCAATAAAACCCGCTTCGAGGCTTGCTTAAACTCCTTGCCGTTCAATTCTTTCGAGAGGAAACACTGATCCAGTCCAATTCGGAAGGATGTATGATGAGCTGGGTTGGGAATTTGCTTGGGAAATGCATCGCCGCAGAGATGCCATTCGTTTTGGTATATATACGACAAAGAGCTGGTTATCTCACAAGCCTGAGGGGGATTATCGTTCAGTATTCCCTATTCCGGAAACAGTATTGACCTCAAATCCAAACCTAGAGCAGAATCCTAATTATTTATAAACAAACATAATGTCCAACCTAGGTGCCCTTCTTTTAGAAGGACACCTACAATAAAACCATTATATGAGCAGGAGTCATACACACATTTTCTATTTACTTATTGGACTTTGTTTTTCTGTAAATATTCAAGGGCAGATTTTAGATCGTCATTTATCTGATTTATATGCGGATAAATTCAACCAGCAAGATAAGGAAATATACATACAGTCCATATCGAACAAACAAGCTAAAGATTTTCTCGCCGAAAACATTCCTTTTTTCGAATGTCCCGATAAAGATATCGAAGAGATTTATTATTTCCGATGGTGGACTTATAGAAAACATATAAAAGAAACACCAGAGGGATTTATAATAACAGAATTTCTGCCTGATGTCTCTTGGGCTGGGAAATATAACGGAATTTGTTGTCCAGCTTGGTTTCATTTCAGGGAAGGGAGATGGCTACATGAACAGCGTTACTTGAATGATTACGCCTATTACTGGTTAAGGGGTGGAGGTGATGTTCGATCCTATAGTTTTCCTATAGCGAATGCAATCTACCAATATTTTTTAGTCACAGGGAACGACTCTATATTAAAAGAGTCATATCCTGAGCTGGTCTCTAACTTCAACGGATGGGAAAAAGAGAAATTTAATTCCGAAACCGGCCTTTTCTGGCAAACAGACAACCGTGACGGCATGGAAATTTCTATCGGAGGAAATGGCTATAGGGCTACCATTAACTCATATATGGCAGCAGAAGCAAATACTCTTTCTTGGGTCGCTCAGAAAAAGAATGATCCTCAAGGTTCCTATTTTCACGAGAAAGCAGAGGCTATCCGTAACAAAATGTTTGATTTACTATGGGACGAACAGGCTTCTTTTATAAAAGTACTGCCTATGGATAGCAAAGCAATATTACGCGATGTCAGGGAATTGCATGGTTACACGCCTTGGAGTTTTGATCTAGCAAATCATTCTTATGCTATCGCATGGAAATTTCTAATGGACAAAAACCATTTTTTTGCTCCATATGGTCCTACAACCGCAGAACAATGTCATCCCAAATTCAAAGTTGTCTATGAAGGGCACGAATGCCAATGGAATGGTCCGTCTTGGCCTTTCGCCACAGCCATGACATTGACAGGGTTAGCGAATTTACTGAACGATCAAGAACAAAACTATATATCCAAAGACGATTTTTGGACATTACTGAAAATATATACAAAAAGCCAACATCTCACACTCAATAATGGTAATGTCATTCCTTGGATCGACGAGAACCTAAATCCTTTTACGGGAGATTGGATATCCAGAACCATGTTGAAAAATCACCAACCTAAAGAGAGAGGCAGAAACTACAACCACTCCTCTTTTTGTGATTTAGTCATAAGTGGGCTGGTAGGAATTCGTCCGCAAAGCGAAGACGTTCTTATCGTCAATCCTTTGATACCAGAAGATAAATGGGACTATTTTTGCCTAGATCATATAATGTATCATCATAAAAAAATATGTATTCTATATGATAAAACAGGAAAAAAATATAGTAACGGGAAAGGATTCTTTATCTTCGTCGACGGAAAAAGAGTAGCATCAGCAGATGCTTTGACAAAAATGGTTTGTAAACTTTAAACTTTTTATTATAAATCAGACCTACTAACATCAATAGGTCTGATTTATAAAAGCATTGATTAGATTATAACTTTAAATCTCAAAAAAATGAAACAGTTCGTATTATTATCTTTGACATGTCTAACATTATGGGGATGTAAACAAGCTCCCCATAAAGAAGCTCCTTTCAAAATGATTGACCAAGTGGACTTCTCACAAGTTCATATACAAGATAATTTCTGGTCTCCCAGGTTAAAGAAACATATATCGACCACTTTGCCTGTTTGTATTGATCAGATCGAGAACCAGACAGGGCGCATCCGCAATTTTGAGAATGCGGCAAAAAGGGAAGGGGAACATTCCGGTATTTTCTTTGATGATTCTGATGTATACAAAGCGTTGGAAGGCATGGCATACAGTTTGATCAACAATCCAAATCCAGAGTTGGAGAAAAAAGCGGATGAATGGATCGATAAATTCGCCGCCGCCCAACTACCGGATGGATATATTAATACGTATTACACATTGACCGCCCCGGAAAAACGATGGACTAATATGGACAAGCATGAAATGTATTGTGCCGGACACATGATAGAGGCAGGAGTGGCCTATTATAAAGCTACCGGAAAACGAAAACTACTAGATGTTTGTATACGAATGACCGATCACATGATGAGTATCTTTGGACCGGGAAAACGAGATTGGGTTCCCGGACATGAGGAAATTGAGTTAGCCCTTGTCAAACTATATCAAACCACAGGAGAGCAAAAATACCTAGATTTCGCTGATTGGTTGATCGAGGAACGAGGACACGGGCATGGCTCGAAAGGTGGGGAAGGTGAATGGGATCCATTCTACTACCAAGATGACAAACCTGTACGTGAGATGAGTGATATCGCTGGTCATGCCGTTCGTTGCATGTACTTGTATTGTGGTATGGCGGATGTGGCAGCGTTAAAGCAAGATTCTGGATATATCGAATCTTTGAATCGGTTATGGGATGATGTCGTACTCCGAAATATGTACATTACCGGGGGGATCGGCTCCTCACGCCATAACGAAGGTTTCACAGAAGACTATGACCTGCCAAACCTAGATGCTTATTGTGAGACCTGCGCTTCGGTTGGAATGGTATTGTGGAATCAACGAATGAATCAATTTACTGGTGACTCCAAGTATATTGATGTCCTCGAACGATCCATGTACAATGGAGCTTTAGCCGGTATATCGCTGGAAGGGGATCGTTTTTTCTATGTTAATCCTTTGGAATCTAAAGGAGACCATCACCGTCAAGCATGGTATGGTTGCGCTTGTTGCCCAAGCCAAATATCTCGCTTCCTTCCATCTATCGGTAATTATATTTACGGAACCTCCAATGAGGCGATCTGGGTAAATCTGTACATAGGTAATTCTACTGAGATAAACACAGACAACACAAATGTCACGTTGAGACAAGAGACCAATTATCCTTGGGATGGAACTGTAAAACTAACTGTAACTCCTTCTAATCCGTTGAAAAAAGAGATACGTTTACGTATCCCTAGTTGGTGTGAACAATATACCTTATCGGTAAACGGGCAACTAGTAAAAGCTCCAACAGAGAAAGGATACGCCGTATTAAATAAAGAGTGGAAACAAGGAGACGTAATCTCCTTATCAATGGAGATGCCAGTCAAATTGATGACCGCAGACCCTAGAGTTAAGCAAAACATCGGTAAGCGTGCCATACAAAGAGGGCCTCTCGTATATTGCATGGAAGAGGTAGATAACCCTCAAGATTTTGATAACCTAAAAATCGCGGCGAACACCTCTTTTAATGCCCAGTTTAATCCGAAATTATTAAATGGGATTACAACCATAAAGGCCACTACGAATGAGTTGGCAATCACTTTGATCCCTTATTATACATGGGATAACCGGAAAGCGGGGAAAATGAAAGTATGGATTGATTATAACGAATGATATAAACTACTAATTTACTAACTTATGAAACTTCTTCCTAAAATATTAGCATTATCGCTCGCTATGGTCGTTACCACTTCCGTAGCGGCCAATCAGCTTGCTAATGAAAAAACAGCTATCTCTGTTAATTACAAAAACAACCGTTATCCGTTGCTACAGAAACCTTACATAGAATTACCGATCGGTTCTATCCGGCCTACCGGCTGGATGCAGGAGCAATTAGTACGGATGAAGAACGGCATGACTGGAAACTTGGATCAAGTATACGAGAAAGTCATGGGCCCTCGTAATGGTTGGCTAGGTGGTGATGGTGACGTATGGGAACGTGGCCCTTATTGGATAGACGGTCTTCTTCCACTAGCCTATATACTCAATGATCAAGCGCTTATCGATAAGGTAAAGCCATGGGTCGAATGGACCTTGGCTTCCCAAAAGCCCAACGGCTATTTCGGACCGGATACAGACCGGAGTTACGAACCGGGATTACAACGGGACAATTCCCGGGATTGGTGGCCTAAGATGGTGATGATGAAAGTAATGCAACAATATTACTCAGCCACAGGCGATACACGGGTCATTGATTTCTTTACTCGATATTTTAAATACCAATTAGCCGAGTTGCCTCAAAACCCACTAGGTAAATGGACCTTTTGGGGAGAGCAAAGAGGGGGTGATAATTTAATGGTCGTCTATTGGCTATATAATATCACAGGCGACAAGTTCTTATTGGATTTAGGAGAGTTGATTCACAAACAGACGTTTAACTGGACGGATATCTTCTTAAATCAAGATCATCTATCCCGCCAACTCAGTTTGCACTGTGTCAATCTGGCGCAAGGCTTCAAGGAACCGGTTGTTTATTATCAACAGAATCAAGATCCGAAACAGATATGCGCCGTTAAGAAAGCGGTAAAGGATATACATAATACGATCGGTCTCCCGACCGGGCTTTGGGGTGGCGACGAACTACTTCGTTTCGGTGAGCCGACTACCGTTTCCGAATTATGTACCGCCGTGGAGATGATGTTCTCATTGGAAGAGATGCTGGAAATTACAGGGGATGTTCAATGGGCCGATTATCTGGAGCGAGTGGCCTACAACGCATTGCCGACTCAAGTGACAGATGATTACTCTGCCCGTCAATATTATCAGCAAACCAACCAAGTAGCCGTTACTCGTGAGTGGCGTAATTTCTCCACGCCACACGATGATACGGATATCTTATTCGGAGAACTTACGGGTTATCCTTGTTGTACCTCAAACTTACATCAAGGCTGGCCTAAATTAGTTCAAAACCTTTGGTACGCTACGGCGGATAATGGTATAGCCGCTCTTGTATACGCACCTTCGAGTGTCAAAGCTAAGGTAGCCAACGGAGTGACCGTGCAAATCGAGGAAGAGACCGCTTATCCGTTTGACGAGACTCTGCATTTTAAATTCGCTTTCGAGGATAAAAAAATAAAGAGAGCCTTCTTCCCTTTCCATATTCGCATCCCAGCATGGTGTAATCAGCCGGTGATCAAACTGAACGGAGAGAATGTCGTCGTGGATGCATATCCCGGGGAGATCGCCCGTATCAACCGGGAATGGAAACAAGGTGATGTCCTAACCGTTGAACTCCCAATGCAAGTAGCGGCCAGCCGTTGGTACGGAGGCAGTGCGGTAATCGAACGGGGGCCATTGGTTTATGCCTTGAAGATGAACGAGAAATGGGAGAAGAAGACATTTGAAGGAGAGAAGGCGGCTCAATACGGTAACTGGTATTATCAAGTGACTTCAGATTCTCCTTGGAACTATGCGCTTACACATAAATCCTTGGAACCAGACCAAATCAACGACAACTTTGTCGTAGAGAAAACGAAAGTGACTACCGACTATCCTTGGAACATAGAGAATGCCCCGATTACAATCAAGGCGAAAGGCAAACGTCTTAATGGGTGGTCTTTATATAGAGGTTCCTCTGGTTCTATCTCGTATTTTACCCAGCAAGGCAATGATATGGGCGACGAAGAAAGCATCGAGTTAATCCCTTATGGCTGTACCACTTTACGTATAACTGAATTTCCGGTACGGTAAAAATAATGTACCAATATGCCAATGCTTATTCTACACAAATAGATCTGCATTGGCATATTGGCACATTCCCCCATTGGCACATTATTTCAATTCTTATTCATCGTATAATCCTTCACCCCCAAGGAATCATACGCCTGCAAAAGCGCCTCGTCATTATCGGAGATCATTAACAACTTGTCGTTCTCCTTTAATTCCGTATTTCCTTTCGGGATGAAATAGCGGCCTTCCCGTTTCACCATTACCGCCAAGGTATGATCGGGTAAAGTCAGCTGCATCAATTTATTTCCATGGGATAATACCGCCGGGGTAATATCGATCTCGCTCATAGCGCTCTTGATCTCCTCGGGAAGCTCGATGCCAAACTCATCCTTTCGTTCCGGCTCATCCACCATATCCAGCCATTTAGCGGCTTGGGTAACCGTGGTTCCTTGAATCAGCAAAGAAAGAATCGTGATAAAAAATACGATATTAAAGAACATACCGGCATGCTCGATCCCGGCGATCATCGGGTAAGTAGCGAAAATAATAGGAACCGCCCCGCGTAATCCCACCCATGAGATATACAGTTTACCTTTGAAGGAGAAATTCTTATAAGGTATCAAGCAAAGGAACACGCTAATCGGACGGGCGATCAAGATCAT
>OLQH01002563.1_pt1 | contig 10240 bp, 9 predicted proteins | sample 1672671 | NCBI WGS metagenome assembly OLQH01 (sample SAMEA3136712, study PRJEB25190) | human gut metagenome
CTGTCCGGAGGAAATCCTACTCCGGTGGATGCAACCGCAGGAAAGACAGCCCTTTTGGTTACCTGGTTGTATAAGCTGACTGTTGATAAGAAATATTTTAACCTGGGTGCCGTTATTGGTATTATGACATTCGTGGTATTGGCTATTGTTGCCCTGGTTACTTATCGAAATACCACATCCTACAAAGATGAGGAGGGATTCATGTAATGAGTAAGCAGAAAACAGCCACATCAGGCGCAAAAGTACGTAAAACACTTGTAAATGTTTTGATTCATATATTTCTTGCAATATTAGCATTTATCTGGGTACTTCCGGTATTCTGGGTAGTACTTACAAGCTTCCGTGCGGAGAAAGGTTCTTATGTTGAGACCTTCTTCCCGAAGACTTATACTTTAAACAATTATGTTAAGCTATTTACAGATACCAGTATTCTGAACTTCCCGAAAATGTTCATGAATACATTGATTATTGCAATCTTTACCTGTATCATTTCAACCATCTTTGTACTTTCAGTTTCATACTGTATGTCAAGAATGCGTTTTAAAATGAGAAAACCGTTTATGAATATTGCAATGATTTTAATAGGTGTTCTTATTTTTCTTTCTTTTCCATTTATTGTTTTGCAAAAAATCAAAAAAACGAAACAAGAAGATACATACGAGGCAAAGAAAAAATTAAATTTATTTCTTATTTGTATGATGCCCGTTCCAGTAATAGCTATTGTACTTATTTTACTTGGTCTTAAAGCATTTATATAGTAAACATCGGAACTTTACAAGTGAAATGAGGGACTCTATGGATAAAAAGGAACTTATAAAACTTTATTTACAAAATGTGGATAAAATGTTCGGATATGCCAACATGGACGCATATATTGATGAGCGATTAAAGAAATATATGAAATACTGTCAAAGTAAAAAGCAAGAAGAACAACTTATTATATGGCTGAAATTATTGCATGAAAATTTCAGAAAAAAGATTGTTTATTTAGGAAGTTATCTAGCATTACAAGAAAAGGATATGAGCTACTTAAATAATGCATTCAATTCGGCAGTAACATGGGGACAACTCACAATAACAAACAGCAGTTGCGACCATTCCATTTACGCTTGGAATGTTTTACCGCATATATTCTGTGCAAACCGCTTTCGTGATATTGAAAATATATTTCCAAAAGAAAACGGACTTAGTAAGAATGGGTTAAAATCTGCGTGCAGTATTACAAATTTAGTGATGTATCTGTATTATCAAGAACCTGCGTGGAAACAATATGTGATTGAAGAAAGCAAAGGATTTTTGCAAGGAAAACATACATCAGAAGAAATGGCAGTGATAAGCACTTTCCTTTCATTGTTTGAAAAAGATTGGGAGAAATTTTCATTGGAATTAGCTAATCTCTGTAAAGCACATAAAAAATCAAAAGATTATGGCGAAAATCCGTTTACAAGAAAAATTTCCTTTTTTGCATTTGGATTGTATAACTTTGCAAGGTACTTGTATAAAGAAGAAGCGAAAAATATCATACTTCCTCAAAACGAATTTTTATTCGAGGATTTTAGAATTTATCAAGAAAGCAACAATTATCAAACGGGACAATCGTTTTGCGTTTTTGAAGAACCGCTATTGCTGTTGAATGATCTTGAAAAAATTGATTTACCGATTATGCACTTAACAGCGGGTAGAAAAAGGACTTTAGATATTGAAAATTACAGACAAGAAGTGATAAAGAAAATACAAGCACTTCATTACAATCAGAGCAGTTAGTCTTAGGATTGAAGTGAACCCATAAAGTTGGACACAGATTATCACACCCGACTGATTAAGGATTGATTCCTATATTGTATAGGAGTTAATCCTTTTAATTTTACTGTGATTCTTTGTGTATTATAATAAAAAGCTAGGAATTAAATCGATTTAACTCCTAACTTTATAATACAAAAGTCCCTTTTAAAGGGACTAATCATGATTGCCATGATGACGGTTTTGATGATGTGTTTCCTGATTACTCTCATGTGCACGCTCACTATGACAGCCTTCAGGTACAGCGGAATCATCGTATTGTTCTAATAGCGCATATAATTTTTTCATACTATAGTTTGACAATTCTTCAATTGTATAAGCTGCATCATAAGAACGTATTTGTTCAATCACACGATATTTGCCCTGACTTGTATGATGCATCTTGGCCGCTTCATGTGTCTTGGAATCAATAGATGCACAGTGATATCGTTTTGCCGTAGCATTGCTTTTCAGATAAGCGCCAATTTCTTCCTCTAGACTTTTTTGCAGAGCTGCATCATCGGCATAGATACCGACTTCCAAGATACCATTTGCTAAATATTTCTGATAGGTAGCATTCGCAAATAATAAAGTTAATGCCTCATCAAGTTCTTTGTTTTTAAGATCAATGCTCGCTAAAATCTGTTTCGCATCTTTATTGTAAGCTTTTGTTTGTAAAATGCGATGTTGCGCATCCACAGATAATTCCATACTTGGATTCACATCTAAGGTGATGGTTGAGGCAATGGCTGCCGGTGAAGTTGGTTTTGTTGGAAGATCATCAACTTTCCAAGGCTGCCAAAGCATAACCAACAAAACACTGATCGCACATACGAGTGCTCCTTGCCATATTGGCAATGTTTTCTTATGACGTTGTTTTGATAAAACATACTGTAATGTTTTTTCTTTCGTTTCTTCACTGGCATGCAGCTGATCTAAGTCTTTTAATGGATAAGTCAAGATCATCACCTCCCAGCATGATTTTCAAATCATCTTTTGCTCGTTTCAGCCAGGTATGAATCGTATTTTCTTTCTTTTGCAGAATATCTGCAATTTCACGAATCTTATAACCTTCATAATAATATAAATAAATAACATTGCGATAATTTGGTTTCAAATGAAGAACAGCATCCAACATTGTGGAATGCATAGAAGTAACACTGGGTGCATAACTTTCCAATTCATCACTCAAAATGACCTTACGGCGAAACCATGTAGTTAAAGTATCATGACATTCATTGATGGTCACCCTAATCAGCCATGCCTTTTCATGTTCATCATCATGAAAGCTTGATTGTTTCGCATATTTCAAAAAGACAGATTGAAAAACATCATCCACATCACTCTCCTGTTTCATATGGATAAAGCAGATTTTGCGAATCATGTCCGCATAACGATGAATCGCTGTCCTCAATTCCTCTTCACTTCGCATGGTTTCCTCATCCCTTATTCTTAGTATACTGAATTCTAATTGTTTTGCCTAGTGGTGATTTCCGTGATATCCTCTATTACAAGCAGTGTGATTACTTCTTCCGCTACGTGTTTGTTTCATCTGGTAGTTACCTTTGTTTGGACATGGTGTCTGTGTACGATGTTGCTTTTGACAATTTGGGCATAAGGTTTGGTTGTTGTTTTGACACTGTCTATTCTCGTTAGCGCAAGGCTGCTGATTTCTATATTGCGAATCATCATTATTGCTTACTGAACGCGTATTTGTAGTATTTGTGGACACCGTTGTTGGCGTAAGAGGGCTTTTTTGTTTTGGGGTGGCTGTTTTCACAGATGCCTTATTTTGAGATATCGCATGGTGTGTTTCTTTATGCTTTTGTGTATTGTCACAATGTTCATGTGTTTCATAACCATGATGAACACCAAAATGTGGAAAGGTGTCAGCTTTTGCCTTCAATAAAGTTATTGAGAGTATAAGGGTAGCAGCGACTGCAATTACGACGACTGTTTTTTTCTTCTTCATAATAAATTCCTCCTTGTGTACCTTGTACACCTATAACACGATGCTATTTTATAAAACCTTTCAAATTTTTTATTTTTTTTTAAAATAATGCGATTCAGAATGCGAAAAGTTAGGCGAAAAGGTCATACTAATGTATAATAGTAGTTGTTTGGAGGTAGAAATATGAGCCATGATTATATAGATATAAAAGGTGCCCGTGAGAATAATTTAAAAAATATCGATATTAAGGTACCACGCGATAAATTTGTCATTATGACCGGAGTATCCGGTTCAGGAAAAACATCTTTGGCATTTGATACGATTTATGCCGAAGGAAGACGACGTTATGTGGAGTCTTTAAGTGCTTATGCCCGTCAATTTTTAGGCAATAGTGAAAAACCGGATGTAGACTCTATTGAAGGATTATCCCCATCCATTTCCATCGATCAGAAAACGACGAGTAATAATCCGCGATCAACGGTTGGAACCGTAACGGAGATTTATGATTATTTGCGTTTGATGTATGCCCGAATCGGTGTACCATATTGTCCTACGCATAATGAACCTATTACATCTCAGACAATTAAACAGATGGTAGATAAAATCATGGAGCTGGAAGATAAGACACGTTTAACGATTTTATCACCGGCCGTCCATGGTCAAAAAGGAACGCATAAGGATTTATTTGACCATTTACGTAAAGAAGGGTATCTTCGCGTGCGAGTTGATGGTGAAATGAAGCTATTGGAAGATGTCGAGGCATTAGAGAAAAATAAGAAACATAATATTGATGTTGTGATTGATCGTATCGTAAAAGGAAGCGATCGTTCACGGTTGCATGATTCATTAGAAACGGCATTAAAGATGAGTGATGGCTTGGCAATCGTCACGTATAACCATGAAGAAGTCTTGTTTTCCAGTAATTATTCTTGTAAATATTGTGGATTTAACATTCCTAAGCTAGAACCTCGATTGTTTTCTTTCAATGCGCCTTTTGGAGCATGTGATACATGTAAAGGGTTAGGTATTACCCAAAAGGTTGATGTTGAATATCTGATACCGGATCGTACAAAATCCATACGTCAGGGTGGTATCGTTTATTATAAGAATATTGTCAATACGGAAAATCTGGAATGGCAAAAATTTGCGGCTTTATTAAACTATTATGATATCAGTATTGATAAACCAATCAAAGATTTTACCAAAAAAGAATTGGATATTGTCTTGTATGGTTCTAAAGATCTGATCTCTTATAAACTTGAATCACGCAGTGGGAATGTGATGAAAAAAACGGAGTTTATCGAAGGTGTATGTACTTTAATCGAACGACGTTATATGGAAACCAGTTCACAGATGTCACGGGAATGGTATGCGACTTTCTTAGCAGAAGCACCATGTCCGACCTGTGGCGGGCGACGTTTAAATGAACAGGCTTTAAGCGTGCGTGTCGGCGGCATTAATATTTATGAATGGACGACGATGTCAGTGCGTCAGGCAGCTGTCTTTATGGAAGAATTAACACTGACAAAACAGGAAGAAGAAATTGCCAAATTAATTGTAAAAGAAATTCGTGAACGTTTGAGTTTCCTGAATAATGTCGGCTTGGGGTATCTGACCTTAGATCGTTTAGCAGGTACTTTATCCGGTGGAGAAGCACAGCGCATCCGGTTAGCAACGCAGATTGGTTCTCACTTAAGTGGGGTATTATATGTGCTGGATGAGCCTAGTATCGGATTGCATCAGCGTGATAATGATCGTTTGATCAATACGTTAAAGGATATGCGAGATCTTGGAAACTCCTTGATTGTTGTTGAACATGATGAAGATACTATGCGGGCAAGTGATTATATCATCGATATCGGTCCGGGTGCCGGAATTCATGGCGGACAAGTTGTTTCTGCCGGAACACCGGAAGAAGTAATGGCGGATCCTAATTCCATTACCGGTCAGTATTTAAGTGGTAAGATGAAAATTGAAGTACCAAGTGAGCGACGAAAAGGTAATAAGAAAAAGTTAGAGGTCATCGGTGCTTGTGAAAATAACTTGAAAAATGTCGATGTGCAATTTCCTTTAGGAACCTTTATTGTTGTTACCGGAGTCAGTGGCAGTGGGAAATCATCACTAGTGAATGAAGTCTTAAGCAAGGGCATCATGCATGAATTAGGAAGAACGCGTATCAAAGCAGGAAAGCATAAGAAAATCAAAGGTATTAAGAACATTGATAAAATTATTGATATCTCACAGGACCCAATCGGTCGTACACCACGAAGTAATCCAGCGACTTATACCGGAGTCTTTGATGATATTCGTGCCCTGTTTGCACAGACACCGGAAGCAAAGATGCGTGGTTATGATAAGGGACGTTTCTCGTTTAATGTAAAAGGAGGACGTTGTGAGGCATGTCAGGGAGATGGTATCCTACGTATCTCCATGCATTTCTTGCCAGATGTTTATGTACCTTGTGAAGAATGTGGCGGTAAGCGTTATAATGATGAAACTTTACAGGTTACTTATAAGGGAAAAAACATCTATGATGTTTTGGAAATGAGTGTGGAAGAGGCAATTGACTTTTTCGCAAATATGCATAAAATAAAACATAAGCTGCAAACCTTAAAAGATGTCGGTCTTGGCTATATTAAGCTGGGGCAAAGTGCAACTACATTATCCGGCGGAGAGGCACAGCGTGTGAAATTAGCAAGTGAACTACAGCGTAAGGCTACCGGTAAGACATTGTTTGTGTTGGATGAACCAACGACAGGTTTACATAGTCATGATGTTAAACGTTTATTAGAAGTATTACAGCGCATTGTATCCAATGGAGATACTGTTTTGGTTATTGAACATAATCTCGATGTTATCAAATCAGCTGACTATGTGATCGATATTGGTCCGGAAGGCGGAGATGAAGGTGGAACGATCATTGCATGTGGGACGCCGGAAGAAGTTGCACAGGTGGAAAATAGCTATACAGGACAATATCTGAAAAAAGTTCTGTAGGAAAGGATGTCATCATGGAAGAAAAAATCAGCTGCCCGGTACGTCGTTTAGTGGAAGCATTTAACTTTGAACAGATTACCGGAAATGATAAATCATTGGATCGCCCGATTTCCATCGCGGATACAAATCGTCCCGGTCTTGAATTGGCAGGATTTTTTGAAAACAGTCAAGTAAAGCGACTGGTGGTATTAGGCGATAAGGAAATCGCTTATATTCAGACGATGAGCGTCGCAAAACAGCGAAAATCCTTTGACTTTATTACCAATGAAGCAACTCCAGCATTGATTATCACAAAAAATCATGAATGCCCGGAATTATTACGAAAATGTGCAAAGCGAAAGAATTTTCCGATCTTTCGCTCTGCTTCACCGACTTGGCGGTTAATCGTCGATATGGTGGCTTTTCTGGATGAACAACTGGCAACCAGTGAATGTCTGCATGGCGGTTTGTTATCCATTTATGGAAAAGGTGTGCTCATTCGCGGTGAAAGTGGCATGGGAAAAAGTGAGATTGCTTTGGAATTGATCAAACGCGGACATTTATTAGTTGCGGATGATCGTGTGGATTGTTATCGTATTCATAATAAGATTATTGGTAAATCACCGGAATTATTAAGAGACATGCTGGAAATCCGTGGTATTGGTGTAATTAATGTGGCACGCATGTTTGGAGTAAGTTCGGTATTGCCAAAAACAGAAATCAACTTTCAGGTTACTTTAGAACCATGGGATCCTGATCAGGATTATGATCGTGTTGGCATAGAAGATAAAAAACACGAAAACATCCTCGGCGTAGAAATACCGAAAATCGTTGTTCCTGTGCGTGAAGGACGTTCTATGGCAGTGATTATTGAATCTGCCGTGACCAACTTCATGTTGAGTGAAATGGGTATGGACAGCGCAAAAGAATTTGAACAACGCGTTTTAGATTATATTGAACGCAATAAGCAAGAGAACTAGGAGGGGTGTTATGACGTTTTTTCCTGATATGAAAACTTTTATTGCCATAGGTGGGTTTCAGATAACTTGGTATGCCATTATCATTTTGACAGGTGCCTTTGTAGCTTATTATCTGACCTTACGCCAAGTTCGCAAATGGGGCTATAAAGAAGAAATATTTGAAAATTTTTTCCTGCTAATGCTGCCGATTGCCATCGTTGGGGCAAGATTGTATTATGTGATTTTTGAATGGAATAATCTATATGCTGCAGATCCTATTTCCGCTTTTTATATATGGGAAGGTGGATTGGCGATTCATGGTGGAGTAATCGCCGGAACTTTATTTGGTGTCTGGTATTTCCATCGTCATCAGATAGATGGTTTGCGCATTGCAGATGCTATATTTCCTAATTTAATGCTAGCTCAGGCGATTGGTCGTTGGGGTAATTTTATGAATCAAGAAGCCTATGGACAAATTGTCAGTGGTGACTTTTATGCCCATTGGCCTTCCTTTATAAAAGATCAGATGTATATTGACGGATATTATCGTCAGCCAACTTTTTTGTTTGAAAGTGTCGGTAATATCGTCGGCTTCCTTTTGATTACCTTTGTCTATAAAAAATATGGCAGAAGAAAACGTGGTGATCTGGCCTTTGCCTATTTGGCATGGTATGGTATGGTACGCTTCTTTGTGGAAGGAATGAGAACCGACTCTTTAATGCTTGGACCTTTACGTATCGCACAAGTCGTGTCTTTGCTTGGGGTCGTATTAGGTGTCTTAGGTATACTTGGTGTCTTTGATCGCCTGTTTAAAAACATTTGGCCATTTAAGCGCCGTAAGCCTGCTATTATCTTTGATTTAGATGGTACGCTTGTTGATACAAAAGCACTTATTTTTGCTTCTTTTCGCCATACATTTAAAAAGTATCTGCCAGAGCATACCTTAACGGATGAGGAATTGCACTCCTTCTTAGGGCCGACATTAAAAGAATCGTTTTTACGTTATTTTGATGCCGAAAAAGTTGATGAAATCATTGCCTATTATCGTGCGTTTAATCATGCACATCATGATGAATATGTAACGGAAATACCGCATGTGAAAGAAACACTTGCCTATCTGAAGGAACATGATTATCCTTTAGCAGTCATGTCGAATAAGCTGTTGGATATCGTGAAGATGGGGTTAGCGCAATTTGATTTAGAAGCATATTTTGAGGTCATCTTAGGTGGTGAAGAAATCAGCGAGCCCAAACCAAGCCCAGTTGGTATTTTGGAAGCATGTGAAAAACTCCATGTGCCGCACGATGATGTTATTTACATAGGAGATTCTCCGACCGATATACAGGCTTGTAAGAAGATGGCTGCTTATTCCGTCGCATTTGTATATGAAGAGGTAAGAGCAGAAGAGATGAAAGCAGAAAAACCTTGTGCTATAATACATGACATGACAGAGATCATCAATTTGGTAAAGGAGGATCACGAATGGAGCGACGTTACGATTTAGTTATCATCGGGGCTGGCCCTGCGGGAATGAGTGCTGCTATTTATGGAAGCCGTGCCGGCTTACAAGTGGCTATGCTGGAGATGGGAGCCCCCGGAGGTAAGTTAGTAAAGACAAATGAAATCAGTAACTGGCCGGGAACCATAGAAACAAACGGTGCTAAACTGGCTAGTGATATGTTTGAACATTCTACGGCATTCGGTGCAGAATATCTGTATGGAAATGTTATCAAGGTAGAAGATGCAGGAGATTATAAGAAAGTTATCTGTGATGATGGTGAGGTATATGAAGCAAAGGCTGTTATTGTCGCAACCGGAACACAGGAGCGTATGATGAAGATTCCAGGCGAAGCAGAAAATATCGGACGTGGTGTATCCTATTGTGCAGTGTGTGATGGGGCATTTTTCCGCAATCAGGAAGTTTGTGTCATCGGTGGCGGTAATTCGGCTTTAGAAGAGGCAAATTACTTAACGCAATTTGCAAACCGCGTGAATATCATAATTCGTCGAGATGTATTTCGGGCAGACAGTATCGTACAAAAAGCAATTAGAGAGAATCCTAAAATCCATGTCATTCCAAAACACATTCCAATTGCTGTTATAGATGATGGAAATCGAGTGGTTGGATTAAAAGTAAGAAATGTTGATACAGGTATTGAAACAACAATCGAGACACATGGCATTTTCCCATATATTGGTTTAGATCCGGCAACTTCTTTCTTAGCAGATTTGCCTGTACTAAATGAACGTGGTTATATGGTTGTGGACGAGAACTGTGAAACAAAGGTAAAAGGTATTTACGGTGCAGGTGATGTGATTGAAAAACAATTACGTCAGGTTGTAACGGCAACCAATGATGGTGCAATTGCGTTTCATGTTATAAAAGGTTTATAATGGTAAAGAAGTCATATCCGTAAAAAAGATATGACTTTTCTTATTTAAGACAAGAATATCCTTATTTCAGACATCACCATAAGAATCGCTTTTTTTGTGCTATAGTTTTCTTACAGGAAGAAAGGTGAAACCAAATGTGGAAAAGACAAATAAGTACTTTTACAGTTACCTATATTTTTTA
>OLQH01002566.1_pt1 | contig 10231 bp, 6 predicted proteins | sample 1672671 | NCBI WGS metagenome assembly OLQH01 (sample SAMEA3136712, study PRJEB25190) | human gut metagenome
TTTATGCTCGACAAGGAAAAGGAGATTTATGTGAAACCCTTGCGTTGATTAACAGGCAAGGCCAGGGCGGGCAGATACGTTCGGCAAACTGGAATTTGCAGCAGATATTATTACATTATCGGAGGAATTAATATATGCAAAACTTTTTCAATGCGTTGACAAGTGAAGGTAAAAATGTGGAGCTGCCCGAAGAATTTAACTATTTCGGGAAGCTTATCGGCAGTTGGAAAATCGATTACATTGATAATAGCAATTCTCATTCGATAAAAGGTGAGTGGCATTTTTCATGGATTCTAGACGGAATGGCAATTCAGGATGTTATTCTCCTGCCCGATTATGAATACGGAACGACGCTCCGCGTTTATAACCCCGGGACGTATGCTTGGGATATTGCGTATTGTTATACAGGGAAAATTATGCGCTTTGAAGCGAGAAAACAAGACGATATCATAGTCCTTACGAACATTGAGAATGAAAGACGAAAATGGGTGTTTGTCAAAATCGAGGATAATAATTTTCATTGGCAGGATGTGATGGTAAAGGATGACGGTGAATGGCAGATTAATTTTGACATATATGCCCAGCGCATATGATAAGCATTGTGTATGCTGCGCAAATCGAGCTTCCTGCTTATGGAAGGATGAACGGAGACTCACTTCGCTGATTTCTCATGAGCGGCATGCTCTAAAAATTTCATATCATAAGCATAGATGCCGGGCAAGCCTGCTGCTTGCCAAGGAAGGGCCAGTCTGCCTTGTGCGGATTGGCCCGTTTTGCGTGCAGAGGGAGCTAGTATTCCAGAAGCAGGGAAAGGAGTGAACAAAGAGAACCCATGATATGTAAAATATTGAAATCCTCATATGGAGAAAAAAATAATATAATGGTAGAATAAAAAACATACGAAACTAATGATGTGCCTCAAGCCTTTTTCCATCCACAGAAAGATCGGGTGATGCAATGAAATATCTGGAAGCCATAGAGGAGGCGGCCTATTTATCGGTGCCCAGCTCCCCCCAATACCGAAAAATCATGCGTGTATGCTATCAGGAATATGAAAAAATGCATTTTCAGCTCTATAAAGAAGAGATTTATGAGCAGCTCCGGGAGGAACCGGAGTTTGTTTCTTATACAATTGAGCAGTTAAAGATAGACTTGGAGGCGCTTGTAAAATGGAAGAACCTCACTCCTATTCAGGATCCTGGAAGGGTATATACGATTGCGGATTACAAAAACAAACAGTACCGCTACACCATGTCGGAATATGCGGTGGAGATAGAAAGGATGACGGTGCGCCTGGAAAATCTGTTTCTGGAGTCAGGGAATTTGTCCACAAATCTGTTTGTGCGTCTGGAGAGAAGGCTTGATGAGGCGGAGGACATGAAGCAGTGCAGCCTGAAGGAACTCAATGAGTGGTGGAGAAACATTCAGGAGGATTTTAAGAGGCTGAACCAGAACTATCAGGATTATCTGAGAGACTTTTACTCTGGCCGGACCGATCATCTTCTGAAATCCGTGGAATTTATTGTACATAAGGATAAGTTTATCAAGTATCTGCATGAATTTGTCCAGGAACTGCAGAATCATGGGAAAAAGATCAGCCGGATCCTGGAAAAGCATCAGGAGGCAATCGAGGGTGTTCTGCTTGAGAAGGTAGTGCAGAGTGAACTGGAGATCCCGCATGCACTTCTGGAACTGCACGGGGATGCAAAATCTAGTATCCGGGAGAATGTCCGGGGAAAGTGGGAATCCCTGAAAAACTGGTTTTTGGATACGCCGGAGCATGGCTGTGAATGCAGCAAGGTTCTGAAAATAACAAATGATATTATCCGCAGTATTATACAGAATGCGGCCCTGATTGTCCAGGTGCAGAACTGGGGAATCAGCCGTAAGGACGATTACAAAAAATTTCTTAAGCTATTTGCGGACTGTGGAAATATGGAAGATGCACACAAGCTCTCCGCACATATTTTTGGGGTGCAGAATATTCAGCATTTTAAAGCAAATGCGGTCAGAGAAACCGATGGCATTACCGGCAGTGTCTACGGGGAAGCCCCCATGGAATATTTGCTGAAGCCTCATACGCGGAATTACAGAGAAAAAAGAGACCGCCAGGGGTTTGCCGATAAATCTTTTGAAAAGCTTTTGCGCAGAAATGAATACCTGCAGCGTATAGAAAGGGAAAAACGTCTGGTGCTGCGGTATATCAAGGATAACCGGCTGGAGTTTTCCCGGATAGAAGAGACCGTGCCGGAAACGGCCAGAATTGTGTTTCTGCAGTGGATTGCCCAGGCGAATATGAATTCGGAGAAAAAGGGCAGGACGGAGTTCGGCCAGGAATTTCGGCTGGTAAATACAGGGGAAACCTGTGTACTGAAGTGCGAGGACGGAGACTTAAGAATGCCGGCTTATATTTTGGAGTTTGACCTATGAGTGAGATTAGAGAGTTGCTGGAAAATTACTGGATTTGCAAGGATACGGACAAAGAGGCGTATTATAAGGTAAAGCACGGGATATCACACTTTCAGAAGTTTGTGAGGGAACAGCTGGGATGGCGGCTGATCCACACAGACCACCTTTTGAAACTGGAAAAGATACCTGCACATGCGGAGGCATTTATGGGAATTCAGGAGTTCCAGGAAATACGGGATTACTGTATTTTATGTGTACTTCTGATGTATCTGGAGGACAAAGAGGAACAAGAGCAGTTTCTTTTGTCAGAGCTGATTGATTTTGTGGGGGTGCAGCTGAAAGCATTTATGGAGATTGACTGGACATCATTTTCACAGAGAAAGTCCCTGGTGAGGGTGCTGCAGTTTCTGGAGCGGCTTTCTATGCTTCGTGTATACGAGGGCAGCAGTGAGTCATTCGGCCAGGAGGCAGGACAGGAAGTGCTGTATGAGAATACCGGATACTCCAAATATTTTGCGGCCAGCTTCAGCGGTGATATCTCCGCCTTTCAATCCTGGGAGGACTTTGAAAAAAACCAGATGGAAGAGCTTACAGAGGACAGAGGGCACATCAGGATAAACCGTGTATACCGGCAGCTGGCGACCAGTCCGGCTTTGTACTGGGAGAACAACGAGGACCCGGATTCCCTGTATCTGAAGAACCAGCGCGCCTGGGTTTCCAGATATATGGGAGAGTATCTGGGGGGAAGGCTGGATATACATAAAAACGCCGCATTCTGGATGCTGGAGGAGGATGACTGTTACGGAAGGTCACATCCCCGGGATGCTATGCTTCCGGAGCTGGTGACACTTGTCTGTGCCAATATCCGCGTGGAATTGGAAGCGGGCAGGCTTACAAAGGCAGAGAATGAACGGATTTATATGGAACCCGCGGCCTTTGCCGGGCTGGTATGGGAGTGCCGGGAAAAATGGAAAGGGGCCTGGAGTAAGGAATACAGGGAAATGGAAAAAGAGAAGCTGATAAAAAATGTACAGGAGTATATGAAATCCTGGATGATGCTGCGGGCAGAGGAGGAGAAACTCTGCATTCTGCCTGCAGCAGGAAAAGTATCGGGATTTTACCCGGCAGATTATAAGGGTGGGGAGGAAGATAAATGAGCGGCCGTTGGAAAATGAATCGCATTGGGTTTGTAAATTTTTGGCTGTACGATGAAGAGATTATAGACCTTACGGACGGAAAGCTGCTTCTCCGGGGCCAGAACGGCTCCGGAAAGTCTATTACAACCCAGAGCTTTATCCCTTTTATTCTGGATGGAGATCGGACACCCAGCCGTCTGGATCCCTTTGGTTCCAGTGATCGGAGGATGGAATATTATTTTCTGGGAGAGGAAGGCAAAGAAGAGGCCACCGGTTATCTGTTCCTGGAATTCATAAAGGAGGATACCGGGGAATACCGTACCATCGGGATCGGCCAGCGGGCCCGCCGGGGGAAGGCAATGGATTTCTGGGGCTTTGTGCTCCTGGACGGGCGCAGGATTGGGTATGATCTTTGGCTTTACAAGGAAACAGGAAGCACCAGGCTGCCGTACAGCAAACAGGAGCTGAGAAAAATCGTGGGAGAGGATACCCCTTTTACCGATGTGCCTGGGGAATATAAGGCAATGGTGAATAAATATATCTTTGGATTTCGCAGGCCGGAGCAGTATGAGCAGTTTATCCGGCTGCTGGTAAAGGTCCGTGCGCCCAAGCTGTCCAAGGAATTTAAGCCCACTAAAGTGTATGAAATCCTCAACGAATCTCTGCAGACACTGACAGACGAGGAGCTCCGTGCCATGGTAGACGCTATGGAAAAAATGGACGGCATTCAGGAGAGCCTGGATCAGCTGAGCCGCGCCTTTGGTGATGTTAAAATTATCCGTAACGAATACATCCGATACAATCAGTTCATGCTGGCCCGGAAAGCCCAGGCTTATCTTGCCCGGAAACAGGAAGTGGATGCCGGCAGACAGAGATTGGAGGCAAGGGAAAAAGAGTGCAGGGACATGAAGGAAGAGATCGCGGGGAAAAAGAAAGCGGCAGAGGAAGATCAGGCCAGGCTGTCACTTGCGGACTCTGAATTGGTCAGTCTGTATGATACGGATATGGAGGAGGCAGACCGGAAGCTTGATAAAGCCAGGGCAGATAAAGCAGACGCGGAGGAACAGAGGGGACGCTGGGAAGAAAAAATTACCCTCTGCCATGAAAGAATCCGGGAGAGCGAAAACAATCAGAAAAGACTCCGGACAGACATTGAGATGGATCAGGATCAGCTGAGGGAAGCCAGGCAGGAACTGGATGACATCCAGGAAACCCTGGGTTGGGACAAACACCGGGAGGCAGTGAGGATACTGGAATCGTGCGGGGAAGAAGCGTTAGACACGGTTTCCTCCGGCCTGAGGCAGTATGAGAGAGCCATTACAGAGGGGAAGCAGCTTATTGACAGACTTCAGCAGCTGCAGGAGGAGTACGATCAGTCCGCAGAGCTTCTGGACACCGTGCGTCAGCAAAAGGAGGCAAAGGAAAAGGAAGAGGAGGAGATTCAGGAAGAGATTCTGAATTGCCAGGACGAGCTGATCACAGCGTTTTACGGGATGAGGGAAAACCAGGAGTGGAAACCCGCGGCGGAAACCTTGCGCCAGGCAGAACAGAGGATACGGGAGTATGAAAGAAGCAGCGATGAAAATGAAATCCAAAGGATCGTCCGGGGTGACTGGGAAAAATGCAGGGAAACCTTGCTGGACAGACAGAAGGAAAAAATAGGGGAGCAGAACCGGCTGGAGGAAGAGACTGCTGCTGTGAGGGCAGAAATAGAACTGCTGCGTCAGAAAGAGGAGATTGAGCCGCAGCGGGAGGAAGCTGCAGCGCGGTTCCGCCGGGAACTGTCGGAGGCGCAGATTGCACACGTTCCGTTCTTCAAGGCGGTGGAGTTTGCAGATGGTTTGTCTGAGGGAGAGTGCGCGCGGCTGGAGGCGCAGCTTTTACAGGCTGGCATTCTGGATGCATTGGTGGTGGAGGAATCGGATTTTGTTAAGATAAAAGAATCCTTCCCCCAGATGCTGGACGGTATGATTCATGTCCGCCGCCGGGGCAATTCCGGCTTTTGCAAACTGAAAGTCAGCGAAGATCTGCCCGGAAGGCTGCAGAAAGAGGTTTTGCGTATTCTCAGCAATATATACGAGAGCGACGGAGAAGGAACCCTGTATCTGGGAGGCGATGGGTATTTCCGTCAGGGTGTCTTGTTCGGCAGGGCAGACAAACCAGGGGGAGCGGAATTTGTAGGATGTTTAGCCAGAATGCGCAAGAAGGAGCAGATGCTCCGCTCCCTGGAGAGCCGGCTGGAACAGCTGGAGGAAAGTCTTGGAATCGTTGGAAATGAAATTGAGACATTAAGGCAGCGGGTGAGGAGACTGGAGGAGGAGTATAGGGCACTGCCTGGCTTTGGGGGACTCAACCGGAGGCTGGAGGCGCTAAAAGACTGTCAGATGGCGCTGGAACATCTGGAAAAGCAGTATTTTGACCAGGAGAAAAGGACTGATCTGTGTGCCAAACGGAAAAGTGAGGGCTACCAGAAGATGCTGCAGCACTGTAAGGGTCTTCCCTTTGGCAGGACTTCGGCAGAGTACCGGGAGGGCCTAGAGGCGGCGGAGGAATATCAGCGTGTATGGCAGCAGGTCCCCGGGGTTGTTCAGAGGATGCAAAGAAAGAGGGATGAACTTCTCAGGGAGAAGGATGCTGCGGAAGAAAATGAGGCCCGGGCAGACGAAGCCTTCACGGAAAAACGCAGATATACGGGCCGTATCCAGGAGCTGGAAATTGAAATCAGGAAATATGATGAGTACCTGAACCGTCCCGAAAATATTGAGAAGGCCGGCAGAAGACAGTCTCTGAAAGAGGAGATCCGGAAACTTGAGGAACGCATACGTGTGCTTGATAAATCTATCACCGTTCTGCAGACCAAGAGGGATAACATCCTGTCGCAGGAGGCAGAGGAGAAAGAAGCGCTTCTGGAAAAAATTGTAGAGGAAACCGGCCTTCTAAATTACTTTGAGGAAGAGCTGGCCCTGAAGCTGGTGCTGGAGCCCGGAGGGAGGAGCCTGGAAACCTGCGCCCGGGAAGCGGTGGGCATGCTGCGGGAAAGCGACAGAGGAAGGGAGCCGGAGGATTTGCTGAACTCACTTTACCGGGTGTATCAGCAGCATAACAGCAATCTTTCCAGCTACGGGACCTCTATAGAGGATTGTTTCGGAGAGACAGAGGAGGGCCTTCGGGCAACCAGGAAACGGGTAAGGCTGGTTTCTGTGTGGAACGGAAAGAAGCTTTATCTGGAGGAATTCTATCACACCCTGAAATCCGCGATTGAGGAGACAGAACTGCTCATCCAGGAAAAGGACAGAGAGCTGTTCGAGGACATTCTCTCCCAGACCATCAGCCATCAGCTGACAGACCGGATCGCAGAGAGCCGGAAATGGGTGCAGGATATGTCCGGGCTTATGAAAGATATGGATACCTCCATGGGACTCAGTTTTTCCCTGGACTGGCGCCCTAAGTCTGCGGAGAATGAAGAGGAACTGGATACCCTGGAACTGGAACATATATTGCTCCGTGACCGGAAGCTTCTCACGCCGGAGGACATCGAAAGGGTTGCCTCTCATTTCAGGAGTAAGATTAAAACAGAAAAGCGCAGGCTGGAGGAGGAAGGCGGGGTGGTCAATTATATGGATCTGGTACGCGACGCGCTGGATTACCGCAAATGGTTCACCTTTCAAATGTCCTTTTACAGGAATCAGGAAGGAAAGAAGCCGCTGACCAACGCTGCATTCAACCGCTTCAGCGGAGGGGAAAAGGCAATGGCTATGTACGTACCTCTGTTTGCGGCGGTGAACGCACAGTATCAAAAGGCAGAGAACCGGGACCATCCGCGGATGATTGCCCTGGACGAGGCATTTGCAGGCGTGGATGACAAAAACATCAGCAGTATGTTTGAGCTGGTAGAAAAGCTGGAGTTTGATTATATTATGAATTCCCAGGCACTCTGGGGATGCTACGAAACTGTAAAAGGGCTGAAAATTGCCGAGCTTTTGCGGCCGCAGAACTCGCAGGTGATAACAGTCATTTACTATACCTGGAATGGACACGAAAGGATATTAGATGAGCAATAGTGGGGAATGCGGTGCTTACTTCAGGCAGCAGAAAGAGTTAAAAAGGCTGTTTGATGAGATGCGCAAAAAATGGCAGTCCTACGGGAGATGCGCGGGGACTATATGTCTGAAAAATTGCTCCGGGGAGGAGAGAAAGGCTCTGGAAAGAATGCTGGGCCAAACCTTTTGGGAGGCGGATGTAAAAATCACACTGAACCAGGTGGAAAAGGCCCTGCAGGACACCAGGTTTGCTCCAATTACCCTGGAGGAGTTACTGGAAGCCTACTTCCGGGAAAAAATAGTGACCAACAGCAATAAAAGGCAGGAGAGGATGCGGCAAAGAGAGGCTTTTTTCCATCAGGTGCAGCAATATTTCCGACAGAGAGGAGCCCACGGTGTCTGTCAATGGTATCAGAGGATGCAGGAGGAGCGGAGGTATGGGTATGCGGTGCTGAACCGGGAGCAGGAAAACAGTGAAAAAAACGCCTTTCTTCTGGCAAAATATGTGGGAGAGGCCCTTGCCTGGACCCAGGATAACACCCGGGGGGACATTCCTGTGGCGGTGCTGTCTGCAAAGATTACCGGGAATCCCCACTACTTTGACAGGGGAACCCCGGCCGGAACACTTTTGATCCATAGTCTCTGCTTTTCTCAAAGCCGGGAATATCCCGCCTCGGCCTATGAGTGGAAAGAATTGCTGACAGCGGCAGGGATTCTTCCGGATGATGTAGCCAGCATGGTAATCACATACGGCGTACATCTGAGAAAGAACGGAGGTCTGCATCCGGGGCCGGAGGCGTTTTATCATTTACAGGAGCCGTTAACTCTGACCAGTATGAATCTGATGGGGTGTGAACTGGCATTGGGGGAAAATGGACGCGCCTTTATTGTGGAAAATGAAATGGTCTTTCGCTATCTGTATGAAAAGGTGAGGAGGCAGAATATTACTCTGCTGTGTACGTCCGGGCAGATGCGCACCGCCGCACTGGAGCTGATTCGTCTTCTGGTTCAGGGGAAGACTGAGATCTATTACAGCGGGGATATCGATCCCGAAGGCCTGGGCATTGCAGACAGAATATGGCAAAGATACCCGGAAAATATCCGTATCTGGAGAATGTCGCCGGAAGATTACAAAAGAGGGTTATCTGAGGAGATGCTGGAGTCAAGAAGTATGTCACAGCTAGATACCATTCAGAATCCGGGTCTGGCTCAGACAGCTTTGTGTTTAAAAGAGATAAAAAAGGCAGCTTACCAGGAAAATCTTCTGCGGAAACTGCTTGGAGATTTGTCAGAAGGGCAGCCTCTGAGGGCGTAAAAGGCTGCCGGACAGGAATGTTACAGAATTATAGATAAGGGATGGACTACGATTGCGAGTACGGTTCTTTATCGGTTAAAAGATTAGTGATAACACTTATGATTCCTGTCAAATATTCATCCGAAATATCCTGCTGTAAATGAAAATGGGGCAGTAACTGGGGCGGCAGTACCTTATTCACATTTTCCTGAATCTCCAGGACCAGCTCACTGGTAAAACGGAAGCCGCAAAGGATGATATAGCGGGGATCCGTAATGGTAATAATGGTAATGATGACTTTTGAAATCAGATCCACAAATGTGCTGTCGCCGGCACATTGTTCAATCAACTCTTTTCTTGAGGACACGTAAGGCAAAAAGTTGATCTCGCCGGAAAAGTTAGCGTTTCCGCGGATAAGATGTCCGTTCACCATAAAACCGGCTCCATACGTGTAATGTTCGGGCACATTTAGCAAGGCATAGTCTTTCAGACCAATATCCGAATGTGCCTGAAAATAACCAAAGGTTTTAAAATGCATCTCATTGTCAATAAATACCTTCACATGGTATTTTGTCTGTAATAAATCCCTTAAGTTCAGATGCTCCAGCTCTTCCATATCACAGTATAAAACCTCTCCGTGGACTACCATGCCTGGTATCCCGATTCCGATAACCTTAATTTTAGGCGTTTCTTCAAACTGCTTAGCGATTAAAGAGTCCAAAAATTCAAAGGAAAGCTGATGCAGAGGCTGCATGTAAGACTCTCTCGCCAGCACAGTGCCCTGGAGATTCACCGTAGCCAATTCGATTTGATTAAATTCCCCATTTGCCACAAGGGATATAGCCAAAGCCAGAGAAGTATTGGCATTGTAAATATATATTTTGGATGGGCGGCCGCCCTGGGACGGAGCCATATCTCCTTGTGAGAGTTCACCCGATTCCACTAACTCCCGGATGATATTTCCGCAGGTTGAAATACTTAAGCCTGTGAGCTGTGCTATTTCGTTGCGGGTTCCCTGGCCGATTTCCCGGAACGCAGAAATGACCAGTTCTTTATTCTGCTGTTTTAACAGCATTGTTGTTCTAATAGGTGTATTCATTTTATCCTCCAATAATTAGTCATAGAAAATACTTATGACAAGACTTATCATAAACTGAAAAACACAAATTGTCAAGGCAAAACAAGGCTATGTGGTATGGTTCATAGTTTTGTGTATGTAAAATACACGAACAAGGTGTGCGCACAGGTATACGGAAAAAAAGAGACGTCGGAATACGGATTCCGGCGCCTTTTTTTGTGTGTGCGCCTGGCGGCGCACGTCGCTAATGGATGAAAGTTCCTAATCCGCCCTA